>OCTW011557738.1_pt1 | contig 10739 bp, 8 predicted proteins | sample 1539671 | NCBI WGS metagenome assembly OCTW01 (sample SAMN02144230, study PRJEB22623) | gut metagenome | biome: sheep rumen | host: Ovis aries | place: New Zealand
GGCCTGGTACCTCGGCGACTGCTCACTGCGGTAGCTTTCCTCATGTTCCTCATCGATCACGATGATCCCCAGATTCGGGAAGGGGGTAAATAAAGCAGACCTGGGGCCGATCATCACGTCCAGGTCTCCCTGTCTGGCCCGGTCAAACTGGTCCTGCTTCTCACCCGGACTCATTTTCGAGTGGATCACCGATACCCTTCCGCCAAAACGATGGTAAAACCGCATCATCGTCTGGTAGGTCAGCGCGATCTCCGGGATCAGCACGATCGCCTGCCGTCCCATGGCAATGGCGCGTGCGATCAGTTCGATATAGACCTCTGTCTTCCCGCTCCCGGTCACTCCGTGCAGCAGAAATCTTCCGCACGGACCGTCCTTCCAGGCGCTGCAGACCGTGTCTGCCGCGAGACTCTGTTCCTCATTGAGCACAGTTTCCCTGCCGGAAAACCCCTCCGGAAGCGCAGGGTTGCGGTAGACCCTGGTCCGTTCCACCGTGACCAGTCCCCTGCGGACAAGAGCGCTGACGACCGAAGAGGTAATGTGCAGTTTCTGCGCGCAGATCTCATAGGGAAGACTCTTTTCTTCCACAAGAGCCTCCATCAGCCTCACTCTGGCAGACTGATGCTTCCTGCGCATCGTATCAAGTTCTCTTCGCGCGGTCTGTTCACTGACAGCCAGATTCAGGATCTTCTTCTGCCTGGCTGCAGCCTTCTTCCTGGCCGGAAGGACCGTGCGCATGGCAGCAGCCATGGTGGACCCGTATCTGTCCCGGATCCAGACAGCAAGCGCCGTCAGCCGCTTCTCCTCATCCGACGCGGACGTGACGACCTTCAGAATGGGCTTGATCCTCTCCGGATCGATACTGGCAGTGTGTGAGAGAGACATGACATAGCCGGTGATCCTGCGGTTCCCATTTCCGAAGGGGGCCTCAACGATAGTCCCCTCCTCCACTTCCGGTTCCAGATCTTCGGGGACCAGATACTGAAACGGCCGGTCAAGCGCCTTGGCCGTGATATCAACGATCACATCCGCATAAGTCATATCTTCGGATCAGTTCTCCTTCTTCGCGTCCTCGGCAAGGATATCCGCGATCAGCACCCTCTCATCCATCGGATACTTCTTCCCGCAGATCTCCTGGTAATCCTCATGCCCCTTGCCTGCAAGCACGATCACATCGCCCGGCTGGCCGTTATGGATCGCATAGGCGATCGCTTCCCTGCGGTCCGCGATCCTGATATACCTGCCCTTTGTCCGCTTCATGCCGACCTCAATATCATCCAGGATGGCTTCCGGATCTTCATAGCGGGGATTGTCGGATGTCAGGATCGTAAAGTCCGCATGTCTTCCGGACACTTCTCCCATCTCATAGCGCCTGCTCCTTGCACGGTTGCCGCCGCAGCCGAACACGCAGACGATCCTGGACGGATGGTATTCCCTGAGTGTAGAGAGGATGCTCTCGAGCGCCATCGCGTTATGCGCATAATCGATCATCAGGATAAAGTCATCACTGACCTTAACCATCTCCACCCTTCCCTTGACCTTCACATCGGCAAGCGCAGACTGCATCTGCTCCTTCGTAACGCCGAAATGTCGGCAGACAGCGATCGCGCACAGAGAATTGTAGACCGAGAACTTGCCGGGAATATCCGTAGTCACCTCATAATCATCTTCGCATCTGACACAGAACTTCGTTCCCAGATACCCCGGACGGTAGACCAGCTCGATCCCATCCGCGTAGAGATCGCTGGTGTTCTTCAGGCCGAAGGTCTCCACGCTGCAGGTATGCCCTTCCATGATCCTGCCCAGATGAATGTCGTCACCGTTGAAAATGCCCCTCCTGCACATCTTAAAGAGCCGGCTCTTGCATTCCATATAATCCTCGAAGGAGGAATGCTCTGCAGGTCCGATATGATCAGCAGAGATATTGGTAAAGACTCCGATGTCAAATGTGATCCCCTCGACACGGTGAAGCATCAGAGCCTGTGAACTGACCTCCATAACGACCGCGTCGCAGCCTGCCTTCACCATCTTCGCAAGATATTCCTGCAGGAGCAGAGATTCCGGAGTCGTGTTGGCGCTGGGGATCCTGGAAGATCCGATCAGAGTCTCGATCGTACCGATCAGTCCGACCTTGTGCCCTGCCGACTCCAGAATAGACTTGACCATGTAGGTAGTCGTCGTCTTGCCCTTGGTCCCGGTAATACCGATCATCTTCAGCCTGTCGGCGGGATAGCCGAACCACGCGCAGGCCATCCTGGCCATCGCGATCCTTGAATCCTTCACGAGAATGACCGTAACGCCGTCAGGGACATCTACATCCTCCTCGGCAACGATCGCCGCCGCACCCTTCGACGCAACCTCAGCCGCAAACTTGTGGCCGTCAAACGAAGCTCCTCTGATGCAGGGAAAAACGCAGCCCTTCTTAACCTTTCTGGAGTCATTGACGATCTCCGTGATCTCTATATCCGTACTTCCGCGAAGCACTTCATATTCAGTCTTTTCAAGAAGTTCTGCAAGTTTCATGGCAATCCCCCGTTTCATGCTGCTTCAATTGAATTCTTATTATTATATCATCACGGCCCTTCCGTCTCAACCGCCAGATTCGCGCCGGCAGACCTTCCCTCACATGCCCTTCCCTTATAGTGTGCGCCCTTGAGGCTCGTCGCCTACCTTCACTTTGCTGCGAAATATCTGACGGCGCTCCCGCTCCTATAGAATCGTGGTCGCTGCGCGCCGTCACATTTCTTGCAAAGACCAGTCGGCTCCTAATGCCTCAAGCGGCGCACACCATGGCGGGAAGGGCTGCCGGCAGAAGTATATGGCGCGCCCCATCCTTACTTGACCGACTGTTCAAATGTACGGTATATTTGATGAAATAAAAACTCTGCCGCGTTCATAGGCAACGCGGCAGATCAGCAGCTCTATGCTGCGGAAAGGACGGCCAGAATGCTTCCGGAAGAAGTGTTTCAGGAACTGAGCGACCTGTATAAGATGTTTGCGGACCGGACACGGATCCGCATACTGTATGTACTTCAGAATAAAGAAATGTGCGTAAGTGATATCGCACAGCAGCTGGATATGACGCAGAGTGCCATATCCCACCAGCTCAGTACGCTCAAGCAGGGCAAGCTTGTCAAATCCCGCCGGGACGGCAAGACGATCTACTATTCTCTTGACGATGAGCACGTGGAGATGATCCTCAGCATGGGCGTAGACCATGTCATGGAGAAGGACTGATCCGGATCTCTCCCGCCTTCTTGAGACTCAGCTTTGTCACGGCAGGTCCGATCAGTTCGCAGATCAGAGTTCCTGTCAGGACGATGGCCTTGATGTTGGATGCATACTCAGGCAGAACGCTGCCGGCCGCAAGAGTAAGGCCGATGGCGATCCCCGCCTGGGGAAGCAGACACGGTCCGAGATAGATACACTGTCTTTTATCAATTCCCGTGAGGGCGCCGCCGAACATGGTCCCCGCTATCTTGCCTGCATATCTTGCCAGGATGTACACAAGTCCTGTAACGCCGACTGTCTTCAGAAGATTGATCGGAAGCCCGGCTCCCGACGCGACGAAGAACAGGATGAATACAGGCGACGCGATCGGCTCTGTCGTTCCCAGGATCGCATCTGCCTCGACACTGAGGTTTGCGACTGCCACTCCCATAACCATACAGACAATTAGAGAGTTCAGGCCCATCCGCTGCGCAGCGCCGATTCCAAGGAACAGGAACCCTGTTATGATCGCCATGCGGTTTCCCTTCCTTCTGAAGAACCTGAGCACAAAGAGCATAACGATCGCCAGGAGCAGTCCCACCGCGGCGCCTTGAGCAAAACGCAGCACCTCCTTGAGCACGGCTGACACGATCTGTTTTCCTTCCGCGCCAAGATGCTTGATGACCGCGGCAGATACCGAATACAGCAGGAGCGCCGTCACATCATCCAGCGCCACTACCTGAAGGAGCAGCGTTGTCACAGGTCCCCTTGCCCGGTACTGCTGGACCACCAGTATGGTGGCCGCCGGCGCCGTCGCCGCAGCGATCGGCCCCATGATCAGAGCCATGCCGGGTTCATTTCCCATAAGCAGGAACGCAATGCTTACAAAAACCGCGGCCAGAACGGATTCCGCCAGCGCCAGCACGATCAGGGCTCTTCCCGCCTTCTTCAGAGACGAGTAATGAAGCTGCCCGCCTACCGAGAACGCGATCAGTCCCAGCGCGACTTCCGTAATGACACTGATGCCGTTTACGAATCCTTCCGACAGAATGGAAACAGGACTTCCGAGCATCGGAAGAAGGTAGGGCCCCAGAAGAAGTCCTGCCAGCATATATCCTGTGACATTCGGGAATCCCAGGTGCTTCATCAGCCTGCCCATAAAGATCCCCGCAAGGATCATGATTCCCAGATTCGTCAGCATATTCAGAGAAATGTTCATGAACCATTCACCTCGATGCCGGTCATGTAGTCAATTGGTACGGTAAACAGTATTCCTGTATCGCTTCTGTCCAGCCCGCCTGTCACCTTGTTGACAGCGTCCACGATGTCCGGAACGCGGGAGCCGGGAGCCGCCATGAAGATCGTGCGGTTTTCCCTGTGGTCCGGGTTCAGGATATTTCGAAGCGACAGCATGAATTGTATCTGAGAATCCACTCCAAGTTCCTGCATCATCCCGTGGGACTGCAGGATCGTCGCTCCCGGAAGAGACCGGTCCGCAAACTCTTTCAGAAGATCCTCAAGGCACTCTGTCTTGTTCAGTACGATCACCACCAGTTTCATATCCATACAGGTCGATCCCTCCGTTTCATACTCACAGCTGAGCCAGGACGATGGCTGCTGCCATCAGTATACACCCTGCCAGCTCTCTTCCGGTAAATATCTGATGAAGAAATATAAAGCCCGCAACGGCTGCGATCACGGATTCGAGACTCATGATCAGAGACGCGATCGTCGGGTTGAGTCCTCTCTGTCCGATGATCTGCAGCGTATAGGCAGCGCCGGAACTCATGATGCCCGTATACAGGATCGGGACGGCGGCATTCGATACGGCGCTCCAGGACGGTCTCTCAAAGAGGATCATCATCACTGCTCCCAGCACGGAAGCGGTCAGAAACTGTATCGCAGCCAGCCGCACCCCGTCTGCTATGTCTACATAATGGTCTACCAGCATGATCTGCACGGCAAACACAAAGGCGCAGGCAAGACACAGGGCATCGCCGGACTGCAGCTTAAACGATCCGTTCATGCTCAGAAGATAGAGGCCGACTGCCGCGATCGTTACGCACAGCCAGATCAGCGGCCGTATCCTGCGTCCCAGGAATATTCCCAGGATCGGAACGATGATGATGTACATGGCCGTGATGAATCCCGCCTTGCCCACGGTCGTTCGCATAATGCCGAACTGCTGCAGCGAGGACGCGGTCATCAGGGCAGTTCCGCACAGGATGCCGCCGGTCCACAGGATTCTTCCCGACCGTGCCCGTCCATCGGAGGTTTCCCCTCCTGCAGTCTCTCCGGTGCGGGGATGTCTGCTCCGGAAGAGTATCACGGGAACAAGTGTCAGCGCTCCCAGAGCGAACCTGACTGCGATAAATGTAAATGGGCCGACATGCTCCATGCCGACGCTCTGCGCGACAAACGCGACGCCCCAGATCAGGGCTGTGATCAGCAGGATCAGCGACTGTCTCAGTCGGAATAATCTTTCTTTATTCATAAACTCTCAGGTCAAAGCAGGCCTCAGTCCTGTCCGGACCGAGGCCTCATTTTATTCAAGTACGCCATCGGCGTACTTGTGCCCGACCGCGCGACCGCTTTAGCGGTCTTCCACTGCGCGGTCGTGGCATCCGCCGGAGGCTGCGTCTCAGTGGGGTTACCCCACTGAGATCACAGATATCAATAAGCCTTACCCCAGTAGATCATGGTCTGCGCCTTTTTGCCGCACCAGATACAGGTGTCTGACAGATGTTCCTGCGCAAACGGCATGCATCTGCTGGTCACGCCGCCCAGCTGATCCTTGATCTCTTCCTCACACTTGCGGTCTCCGCACCACATCGTGCGGATGAAGCCGGGCTTCGTGTCTGCGATCTGTTTGAATTCTTCCTTCGTGGAAGCCGTGTAGGTCATGCTCTCCATGCGCTTCTTCGCAGTCTCGAACATATCCTTCTGGATCTGTTCCAGAACTTCCTGCACCTTCGCGCCGATGCCTTCAAGAGATGCAATGATCTTCTCGCGGGTATCTCTGCGGACGATCACGCACTGTCCCTGTTCGATATCCTTCGGGCCGATCTCCAGACGCACGGGAATGCCTCTCATCTCCTGGTCGGAGAACTTCCATCCCGGACTCTTGTCGGAGTCATCCAGTCTCGCGCGGATGCCGGCAGCACACAGGGCATCCTTCAGTTCGCAGGCCTTGTCGAGAACGCCTTCCTTCTTCTGCTGGATCGGAATGACCATCGCCTGGACCGGCGCTACTCTCGGCGGAAGCTTCAGTCCGCTGTCATCTCCGTGAACCATGATGATCGCGCCGATCATGCGGGTCGTCATGCCCCAGGAAGTCTGGTGGCAGTACTCCGGCTTATTGTCCTTGCTCACATACTGGATCTCAAACGCACGGGCGAATCCGTCTCCGAAGTTATGGCTGGTTCCGCACTGCAGAGCCTTGCCGTCATGCATCAGCGCCTCGATCGTGTAGGTAGCGATGGCGCCCGCAAACTTCTCTTTATCCGTCTTCTTGCCGCGCACCACCGGGATCGCAAGGAACTCCTCAGCAAAATCCGCGTACACATTCAGCATCTGGATCGTGCGCTCTTCTGCTTCCTCGGCAGTTGCGTGAACGGTATGTCCTTCCTGCCACAGGAATTCCCTGGAGCGGAGGAAGGGTCTTGTCGTTTTCTCCCAGCGGAGGACAGAACACCACTGATTATAGACCTTCGGCAGATCCCTGTAAGAATGAACATCCCTGGAATAAAAATCAGAAAACAGAGTCTCGGAAGTCGGCCTTACGCACATGCGCTCTTCCAGCTCCTCGGTTCCGCCGTGGGTGACCCACGCAACTTCCGGAGCGAATCCTTCCACATGATCCTTCTCCTTCTGGAGCAGTCCCTCCGGGATCAGCATCGGGAGATAGACATTCTCCACGCCTGTTTCCTTGAACCTGCGGTCCAGCTCTGCCTGGATATTTTCCCAGATCGCATAGCCTGCCGGCTTGATGACCATGCAGCCCTTGACCTGCGTATAGCCGGTAAGCTCCGCCTTCTTGACCACATCTGTATACCACTGGGCAAAATCAACTTCCATCGAAGTGATCTCTTCCACGAATTTCTTATCCTTTGCCATGATGCATTCTCCTTACTGTGTTTAAACTGCCACTGAGATGTTACTCAATCCGGCCCTTATCGTCAAGCTCTGTTTACATAGTCCGCAAAACGAAGGAAGGCAGCACATCCCGCTTCATCGCGCTTGTAGACGCCGGCATCCTCCAGGACCTTCGAGAACACGATGCCGATCTCCTTCTGAAGGATCTGATCGATATTGCCCTCATTCAGATCGTCATATCTCGATCTGATGTCATCCATCCAGTCTGCATGCTTCTCCAGCTGTTCAATCGCGCGGTAATCTGCCCCTGCCAGGACAGCCTCCTTCAGCTGGGCCATCTCCGTCTTCAGTCTGGCGGGAAGGATCGCACAGCCCATCACCTCGATCAGGCCGATATTCTCCTTCTTGATATGGTGAAGCTCTGCATGGGGGTGATACACGCCCAACGGATGCTCCTTCGTTGTGATATTGTTGCGCAGGACCAGATCAAGCTCATAGTTCTCCCCGCGCTTCCTTGCGATCGGAGTGATCGTATTGTGCTTCTCACCGTCCGTTTCGGCGAAAATGAAAGCCTCTTCATCCGTGTATCCCCTCCAGGCCAGGAGGATCTTATCTGCCAGATCGACGATTCTCGATGTGTCTTTGCCGCTGAGACGGATCACCGACATCGGCCATTTCACGATCCCTGCCTGGACATCTTCATAGCCCGCAAAGGAGAGCGGTCGTTCGACCGGTGCTTTCGCCATGGCGAATTCATAATGGCCGCCCTGAAAATGCTCATGGGCGAGTATGCTTCCTCCCACGATCGGAAGATCCGCGTTGGAACCCACAAAATAATGCGGGAACTGTGACACGAAGTCAAACAGCTTGCGGAAAGCACTGCGGTCTATGATCATCGGCACATGACGGCTGTTGAACACGATGCAGTGTTCATTGTAATAGACATAGGGAGAATACTGCAGGCACCAGGGCTGACTGTCAATAACGATCGGAATGACACGGTGATTCTCTCTTGCGGGATGATCCACTCTCCCGGCATATCCGACATTCTCATAGCACAGCTGGCACTTCGGATAAGCAGTCTGCTTCGCAAGCTTCGCTGCCGCGATCGCCTTCGGGTCCTTCTCCGGCTTGCTCAGGTTGATCGTAATGTCAAGATCGCCGTACTGTGTCGGGGCAAGCCAGCGCATATCCTTCGCGATACGGTCGCGGCGGATGTAGTTGGTGTCCTGGCTGAACTTGTAATACCAGTCAGTGGCAGCCCTCTGTCCTTCCTTCGAGAGGATCTCCCTGAACCTTGCCGTGACCTCTGAAGGCCTGGCTGTCAGGATCCCCATCAGTTTTGTATCGAACAGATCGCGGTACGTGACGCTGTCGTCCGGGATCAGGCCTGTTTCGACAGCATAATCGCACAGTTCATCCAGGATCTTCGGCAGTTCTCCCGTAAGATCCTTTCCTTCCGGATCAAATGAGAGGATCGACTCCTCCGCTTCCTGTTCCAGCGCATCTATCCGGAGCGCTTCCAGCAGGAGATTTGCGCTATAGACCGCATCCTCCTCTTTGATCAGTTCTGCCGCCAGGGCATACCGGACCAGTCCGGCCACCGCATCCTGTACCATATCTGTCTCATCATCCTTTCATGTTATTTTCGTAACAGCATAGCACGAGGCTGCTGCATACCGCAAGTGATATGGGCCGCAGAATGATAACGGAATCCGTAAAAATGTGTGATCTTTTTCTCCTTTCCCGGATTTACAAAGCCATTCTGTTATCCTACAATAGAAATAACTTTTTTTACCCGCTCATCAGACGGACATCATAGTTTCGCAGCAAAAGGAAGATCATGCCTATGGAAGGTTTAAAGCTCTACCGCAAACGCATCATTCCCGAAGAATGTGTATTTCTGAAGGATGACATCCTCCTCCAGCGTGACAACGACGTGATCATTACGAAATGGAATACGATCCGTCCCAAGAAGACCCTCTCCCACGGGTACTCCTGTTATTTTCTCGAGAGAGGCTTCAAAGTCAGCAAGTTCTATGACCATGAAGACAGGCTGATCAGCTGGTACTGCGATATCATCAAGACGGAAAAGACCGTCGAAGACGGAGTCGATACATACATCTTCACAGACCTTCTGGCGGATGTAGTCGTCTATCCGGACGGACGTGTCCGTGTCGTCGACCTCGATGAGCTCGCCGACGCCCAGAGAGACCACAAGATCGCACCCGAAGAACTGCAGGCAGCCCTGCGTCATCTGGACCGCCTGCTCACGATCATATATAAGGGAGCTTTTGATACTCTACAGAAATATGTCAACTCCGCAGAAGAAATTGATCGCAGGCTCTCCTGAGTCCGCGGTCTTTTTTATTTCTTCTGACACCCTGTGCACAAAGCGAGGAACTGTATAGAGGAAGATCCGGGTTCACACCGGCAAAAAACAGCGGCTCACCTGACGGTAAGCCGCTGTCTTGCATATCTGCTGTTCACGCCTGATCCGGTCTGTTCTGACCTTCCGGTATCTGTACCGGAACCAGTTCCTCTTCCTGAGCATGTTTCTGAGCGATCTTCTTCTGCTCCTCCAGTTCCGGATCTTCCTTCTTTCTGTCGTCTTTGAATATGTATTTATGCTGCAGTTTGTAGCTGACAAAGAACAGCGTCATATCCACCAGTACCTTGAAGCCTACCGCACTGCCTCCGAGCAGCGCCTTCATGGCGGTAACCGCAAGAGCGGAACACATACACTGTGCCGCCGACAGGATCATAAAAGCGCCTGCACTCTTTGTATTGCCCTGTGCCGAATCGGACTTGAAATGAAATACAAAGTGCTTCGTCAGCAGATAGTTGGCTGAAGCGGAGATCAGTCTCGCGAGGACCGTACCATATATGATCGCAAGCGGATTCCCCCGGAATGTGATCCCGGTAAATATACTGAACATGATCACGTCCAGTATCGAGGCGCTGACCGAAGTGATCGAGTAGAGGATAAACTTTTTAAAGATCGTATACAGGATCCGGATCGTGTCCGCGACCTTCCGGAAGGTCTTCTCCACGCCATCCTCGTACAGCACATATTCGATCGGCACCTGCAGGAATCCGATCTTCTCAAAGGACATGGTCAGAGAAGTCGCGTAGGCATACCCGTCTCCTTCTATGCCGACACACTGGCGCACCCTCAGATCGGGAATGCCGAACACACCTGACAGCGGGTCATTGAGGCGGACACCCATCAGCATATGATAGAGAAGCTTCATGATCCCGCCCATCCGGTAATCATAATCCCCGACCAGTTTTCCGTTGAGATCCCGGGTTCCGACAACCAGGGCAAAGGAGCCCATCGTCTGCTCATTGTGCAGGGAAGAAGCGATCTTCTCAACATCCTCAGGGTAGATCTGGCGGTCTGCGTTCAGCGTGATCACGCCGTCCGATTCGCCCTG
>OCTW013391046.1_pt1 | contig 10739 bp, 10 predicted proteins | sample 1539671 | NCBI WGS metagenome assembly OCTW01 (sample SAMN02144230, study PRJEB22623) | gut metagenome | biome: sheep rumen | host: Ovis aries | place: New Zealand
CGACTAAATGTGGGAGGATTTATCCGCTATACCACAGGGCAGTTACAAGCTCCGACCTCAAAGCGATAGCTTAGGTCGGGGTAGTTGACTCTAAGCAGACGATTCATTGGGCCAGAGAAGACATTCATCAATTGGATTCGATTCATTGGTATCTGGAATGCTTATCTAAAATGGCTGGAAGTAGCCACTGTCCATCCATGTCATCATCTTCTCCACCTACATTGACTGCAGTTACAGACGCTCTCTTCATAAGATGTCCAACTGCAGTACTTGAGATACAAAGGGCCTGAATCTTATCTACAGGAACGGAGTAGTTTCGAATCTTTAAGGGTCCACTACCTATATTATGTTGCTGTTTCGCCTTATTAATTTGATCTTTCGGTTATTATGTTGTTTCGCCCTATTTCGCCTCTAATTTAAATTTGGATGATACAGGGCAATATGCTTAATAGTATGTTTCGCCCATATCCAGATTTCCATGTCCAAAAGGCTATTTTTTATTCATTTCAAGCATGAAAAAATAATATTTCGAGATCAAATCCTAACTAACTTGTTATAAACTAGCCTTTTTTCTTCTGTAATTCAGTTTTGGGTCATACACAAGTTTAGGCAAATCTTCATACATAGCCCTTTTGCATTTATTTATCCGATATGGGCGAAACACAATTAAAGAAAGCCATGATGGAGGTAGACTAGGTCCAAATCTATATGTTATAGTTTTCCTAGCGATTTAATATGTATTAACGCCTCAATAAAAATGGATTTACACATTAATGAAAAATGTATGAATGCCTCAATAAAAATGTATTAGCGTCTTAATGAAAAGTGTATGAATGCCTCAATAAAAATTGTATTAGCGTCTTAATGAAAAATGTATGAATACCTCAATAAAAATGTATGAATGCCTCAATAAAATATATCAACGTCCTAATACAGGTATCCTCATAGGTATTAAGTAACATGCCACAAAAAACAAGTAGGAAGAAAAAGACTTAACATGAAAAAACACATTCAATTAGCTGCAATACAAGCAGCATTTCCCATGACAATTCCAGTGATGGCTGGGTATATATTCTTAGGAATAAGCTACGGTGTTCTCAGTCGAACCAATGGATTCCCCATCTGGCTTCCAGTTGTAACGGCACTCATCATCTACACTGAATCCATGGAGTTCTTAATGGTTTCAATCCTGGCAAGTGCTTTTCATCCAATGGCTGCCTTCGTGACAGCTCTCATGGTAGGCTCTCGCCATCTCTTCTATGGTCTATCCATGCTTCACAAGTATCATGGAACTGGTCGTAAGAAATTCTACTTGATATACACCACATCTGACGAGACATTCGCGGTGAATTACACAGCAAAGCTTCCAGCCCATGTGGACAAGGGTTGGTTCTACTTCTGGGTATCCTTTTTGGACCAGATCTATTGGGTTTTCGGTGCATTCATGGGTGCAGTAATTGGAGGCCTTATCCCATTTGAAACTAAGGGATTGGACTTCGTAATGACAGCCATGTTTCTAACAATTTTCATCGGGCAGTGGGTAAGCGATAGCAAATCTAGCGACAGTAAATCTAGCAGCAGAACCAATAGTAGGGAATCCAATGAATCCCATAGTAAGTATCAGCCATCGGTTATTTCAAGCTACCTTCGTAAGCATCTCCCTGAGATCATCGGGGTTATCGGCTCACTACTATCTCTTGTAGTTTTCGGTCCTGAGAAATTCATCCTGCCTGCCATGGGAATCATCCTACTGTCACTCATTTTAGCTCGACCTATTCTCGATGATCCGCCTACCCCGCAAAACAGAAAGGAGGAATCATGACTCAAATCCAGCAAATTATTACAGTAATTCTTGTGGTAGCTGCAACTGTAACCACTCGATTTCTTCCCTACATCCTCTTCCCGGAGGGAAAAAAGGTGCCATCGATTATTACCTATCTCGGTAAAGTCTTAGGGCCAGCAGTCTTTGGTCTCCTGGTCATCTACTGCTTTCGAAATATCTCAATCAGCGGTGGGCAACACGGCATCCCAGAACTAATCGCCACCATCGCCATCTACTTCCTCTATCGTTGGAAGGAAAATATGATTCTACCAATCGCAGGAGGAACCATTCTCTACATGGTGCTGCTACATCTATCCAGCGTCTGACAAATTGCTCTACATCTCATACATCCATTCCTTGACTACAGATTGTGCTACAATGGACTACATGAATGAGAAAGAAAGAAAACAATACGAAAAACTGATCCTAACACCAATTCCCAAGCTGGTTTCCTCCTTGGCGATTCCAACCGTCATCTCCATGATGATCACCATGATCTATAACCTGGTAGATGCCTACTTTGTTGGTAAGCTAGGCACTTCCGCTTCCGGTTCCATCGGAATCCTCTTAGGCGTACAGGCGATCTTTCAGGCCATGGGCTTCATGTGCGGCCACGGATCTGGCACCATTATTAGTATGAAGCTTGGCACTGGAGATACCAAGAGCGCAAATCGATTTGCAACACTTGCCTTCATCACAGGTTCCGTGCTGTCCATCACATTCGCCACCATTGGACTGATTTTCATCGCTCCTATGCTACGACTTCTTGGTTCAACTGAGACCATTCTCCCTTATGCTATCCATTATGGATTCTATATCTTACTTTGTGGCCCAGCTCTGACACTTTCCTGCATCTTGAATAATATCATGCGTTACGAAGGACGTGCCTTCTATGCCATGATTGGTCTGGTATCTGGAGGTGTCTTGAATATGATTGGAGACCCTATTCTCATGTTCCACTTTGGACTAGGAATCGACGGTGCTGGTCTATCCACTTGTGTCTCCCAATACATCAGTCTGGGTATCCTAGGCTTTATGTTCCTGTCAGGTAAAACCATCAGCCGCATTCGACTCTCCTCCCTGGCAGGTGAAGGAGTTACCCCAAGTCTCCTCTTAGGAAATATAGGGCACATATTAAAAAACGGCACACCATCACTGGTGCGCCAGGTTTTAAATGCAGTTGCTTCTATGGCATTGAATATCTCCGCTAATCCTTTTGGAGATTCAACCATTGCTGCCATGGCAATTACTGGTCGAATCATTATGTTCATAGCGTCTATGATGGTAGGCATCGGCCAGGGATTCCAGCCTGTAGCTTCCTATAATTATGGTGCAAAAAAGTACGCCCGTATTCGCCAGAGCTACCGATTCACGCTAGCTTTTGGCATGAGTATCCTATGTGCCCTTGCGGTCATCGTCTACTTCCAGGCCGGACCACTGATTGGACTCTTCCGTAGAGATCCAGAGGTTATCGCCATTGGAACTCGTGCGCTGCGCTTCCAGTGTCTCTCTATTGTGCTACAGCCAATTAGTATTGTGACCAATATGCTCTTCCAATCCATCGGTAAGAGCCGAATTGCAAGCTTTACAGCATCCCTTCGAACTGGTTTGTATTTCCTGCCGGCCATTATTATCCTGCCAATTTTTATGGGGATCACTGGTGTGGAATCCGCTCAGGCAATTGCAGATGCTATGGCATCCTTCACCTGTATTCCACTGGCAATTCACTTCTTCCATACCATTCCGAAGAAGAATCAAGAGTCACTAATGGATCAGAAATATAATAGATTTATTGCTTCTGCACGTTAGATTCATAAGTTTGCTATAACAATTCCCTGTGCCTCCATAACTTCCATGATCCATTCTTCGTTATCATGGAGCTTCTGATTTTTACTGTTCTTGCCTCCTCATTTTCATTTATAAATCACTAGAGTGTGTTTCTTCTAAGTTTTATGTCGATTAGGCATATAAAATCCAAGAAATCTAGTCAATAGCTTTCCATTTACCTTAATTAACTATGTCTACATCACATATTTAATCCAATAGACATATTTTAACTAACACTTAGGATGCAAGAAGTTCATTTTCATATGTCTATTTCACCTATCATCTTAAAAATACACATATTAGTGATTTTGCAATATCCTTTCACAGCCTCGGTTATTCACCACCCTTATATTTCTCAGCTAAATATCTTTTGCACCCATCCTTCCATTTATCATAATCAGGTTCTTCAAAAGCCTCTGTTATATCAACATATTCTATTGTCTTTATGAAGTTTTTTGCTAAATCTATGCTGTTATCAAGAGTTATGTTTTTTCCTTTTACGAATCTACAAAAATCATCATAGTACGCTGGATCAGCAGAACTTATATCTTGCCACAAAAAAGGGTTCATTTCGCCAATCAAATTATTGATTCTATCATCAAAAGTATCAGCATAATAACAATCTATCCAAAAATACATTATCGTAAATAATTCAAATTCGTTCATTTTCTAAGCAAGACTAAAACGCTCAAAGATTTACTCATTTTTCCTCATCTTTCACAATTATAGGGTGCAGCTTCTTAGTTTATTCATTCCCCTTCTTGATCATCGCTTTTGTCATTTATAGTTTCAATGAGACCTGTAACCAAATCTTGCAATTGGGCTGCATTTTTATTCGTAATTACAGGTTTTTCGGTCCTCTTTTCCACCGCCAATCGTGCTTCTCCCGCGGCTTCACCACCTTCAATTGCAACCATTCGGTTTTCCTCAAAGGACTCCGGTTGCTTTTGTTTTGATATTTCTGTAGTAGTAGCCTCAGCCAACATATTAAGCACCAGCTCCAATGTTGACATATTATCCCTGAGGTTTTCCTTTTTCAAACCTTTATGATTCTTATACTGCCGCGTCGTCATCCCGGACCAGGCTTTCGTAATCTCATCTGTCAGAATTGCGTATTCTATGCCTTTCTTGACACCACGCTTATCCCACTCATCTGTAAGTTCTTTTCTTACTTGAATTGCCTGCAGGCGCTGATTTATCCATTCTCGCGAATAGCCCTTTTTAGCATAGGTTTCCAAAGCGCGTTCTATAGTCAGCTCAGGATCTATTACTTCTTCAATTCGCTCACGTCCAACCTGAGCAAGCCACAGCTTAAAGGGTTCGGCTTTCTTTGATGGAATCGACTGGATAATGCGAAGCAATTGCTCTGTGTTTGCCACATCGGTATTATATCTTTTGCCATCCTTCGGCGATCTCATTTTCAGTTGGTTACAATTTGTAACCAACTGACTCCCCTCTTCTTTAAGTCTATTTTTCAATACTTTCCAATAATTCCTTGCACCATCGATATCAGGTTGTTCAGTCAGTATACCAACTACATCCACAACCGAAAAATACCATTCTTCCTCATCTTCAACCCATGCTGTCCTAATCGGCTGGTCTTCAAATAACTGAACTTTATCATTTGCCATCTGCACGTTCCCCCTTTATCGATTCTTCATCTTGTTTTTGCCCATTTTCCTCAAGCTGCATAATATATGCCATCATTCTGATCAAATATTCCGGAGGGGCGCTTATTCCCTGTTCCCACTGCTGAAGAGTTCTTACGGGAATTCCAAATTTAGCGGAAAATTTACTTTGCGATAATCCCGTTTTCTTTCGTAACTCCTTTATTTTTTTTGAAATATCCATATCATCATCTCCAAAATCATTTTGTACTTTATTAAAGTATAGTTCAGTATACATACGTTGTCAACGGATATTTTTCTTTTATTGGGTACAACATTATTCCTACAAAAAAACTGCAGGCAACCACAAGGATTACCTGCAATCTAAAAACAATATCTGTACCAGATTAACGGGATAACACAGATGTACTACTCCATCTCTTACATTAATATAAAGTTGCTAAGTGTAACTGACAAATCATTCATTATTATTTTCTTTCTTCCATAATGTTGCTAAATCGTTACGACTTCATCGTAGAGACAAAAGAACATATCCTCCACCTCTGTATCCTCATGAAAATGACCGAAATACCATGCCGTAAATTCTGTATTATCTGCTACACGCTGAAGATACTGTCTAAGCTCCACTTCGTCATCCGACATTTCATCATATCCCATTGCCGCAACAACCTCTCGCGGACCGGAATGGCTTAAGATGTAATCCACCTTAAATCCACAGCTTTCCAAATTATACCAGCCTTCCTCATATTCTTCGTAGTTTGGTAATTCCTCGGGAAACCAGGATATACCCTCGGCTCGATACATCTTATCAATACTATATGCTCCTCCAAAGGTAAAAAAGGTGGTTCCATCAATGTCAAACACCTGTCCGCGCATCAAATGAATAATATCAGATTCGATAAAATGTACCTTTCCGCCATTCCATTCATCTGTCGGATACGAATTTAAGAGTTCAAAATTTTCATGGTTTCCGTCAATAAACAATGTTGTAACAGGAAGGTTTCGAAGTGTTGCCCTTGTCGCCGCTTCATCAGAGGCAGAAAAACCACAAACTCCTACATCGCCTAAAATAATCAAATAATCCTCATCCTTTGAGAACTCTGTATCTCTGCCATCATAGTACTGAACCACCTTGGCAAGATCCAACGTTCCATGGGTATCGCCAGCAATCAAAAAACTCATTCGCACTTCCTCCATACTATTCTTTGTGTTCACCTAATCCAAACTTACATATTCTTCATACTTTCTCACCGGAATCTTTCTATTTGATTCAATCTGATAATACTTTCCATCACTTTCGTCATATCCCAATAACAGAAGCTTTCCTCCCTTGTATACCGATCCATCAATATAATAATGACTCTCTCCATCATAATAAACATCATGGTATGAGCGATCATTTGCTAGATCCCTGGTTCCTGTACCGACATGCCCTGCAACTATCGTTTTATAAAACTTTCCTTTTGATGCAGGAAACTTCCCCAAAAGCAGGTCATCCGATGTGCCCCACATCCAATACTCTCCTGCCTCCTCATCCACACCGGCATGAACAAAAATCTGATCATCCGCGTCGTAGTATGCAGGCATATTCCTTATCCACCTGATAAGATCTGCATGATTAGAAAGGATCATTTGAACCGCTTCCTTACTAATCGTTTCCAAAGAGCTAGTTCTTGAAATCTGATTGAGAAAGTCCATTTGTTGTTCAGAAACAAACGTACTTATGGTATTTGCTCCATATTCAAAATCAGTTCTTAGCCAGTCATTAAATGTCATAAGGTCTTCTGTACCATCTGAAAATAGATTCCTGTAATCATCAATCCATTCCAGGAACATCTGCTCATGATTTCCTTTTAAAACAATTATTTTATCTTCACCATTTTTCTTCTGAAGCTCCCATAGATACTGCAGAACCTGGCAGGAGCTATCCCCATAGTCAATGTAATCTCCGAGAAAGACAATGCGATTATTTCCACTGAGGTCAACCAGCTCCATTTTCTTTTCCAGTTCTTCTATACATCCATGAATATCACTCATTGCGTAGATCATACCTAAATTTTTTTGCCTTTTTAAAAACTCTTTTTTCGATATAGACTTCAGCTCATCATTTTCCAAAATTAGCATAGGATGCTTACCCCCATCTCGTTCGAGGATGAATAAATTCATTTTTTAATTACAGTAAACCTTAAGCACTCTCTCAAATATCTTAAAACTACTATCATCATGTGGCGAGCAGTTTTGCATACCCCTATTTTTCCTATTATGAGACACTATTCTCAAACCTTTCATAACTTGCTACAATTTCCGTCAGGCTCTTGGGTTCATAATCCATATATGGCATCATGCATCCCACGTTATACGCCCTCAATACCTCTTCCCCATCTCTTCGATTAAAGGAATCCTCATTGTCCATCTCTCGAAGACACTTTTTGAAATAATACTCCTCGATTGAATTATGAACATGCCCGTATAACAGGATTGACCCACGATGCTGATTCTTCCACATTAGTATCGGATAATGGCAAAGCACCAACTTCACATTTTTTCCGTCAAGCGTATCGCTTATCTCTTTATAATCGCAGATTTCATCAAAAAGCTGCTTATATCGCAGATCCTTAATATCATCATGATTCCCTTTAACCATTACCTTATGACCCTTTAGCGTCGATACAAAAGCGATCAAGTCCTCCTGTGTTCCTCGCATAGCCAGGTCTCCGAGAATATATACCGTGTCGCCATTTGTAACTTTAGCATTCCATTTATCCTTAACGGTTGAATGCATCTCCTCCAAATTATCAAATGGGCGATCATCAAAATTCTTCCCTGCTCGTGTTACATTTTTGTGAAACAAATGTAGGTCACTTATGTAATAATTCATATACCAAAGACTCCTTAATTCACTATTACCCCATTAATGCTCTTAGTCTTTCAAAATCATACTCTCTTATTATCTCAGCACCATCGGAGCACACTGTCTCATGATCTGTAACAACAATCTCGGCGTCCAAGGGATCCTCTACCATTTCTTCAGCCATCAGTTCGAAAAAGTCGTATACGCTAAAGATTTCCGTGACATGAGAATAATCCAGCAAAAAAGCCAAGGGTGTATTTCCTGCCACTTGCGCAATGCTGTTTCTCGCCTGGTTCAACCAAATGAATTCATTTTTTAACAGATCTATTCCAAATAAATATGCAAATGTACTCTCACAGTCCACAAGGAAAGCAGATTCGACAGTTTTTGGCTCGTATATTTCTCCACTGTCATCCTCATCTCTCAGCATATAGCCGGCTCTACAAAAACACTTGTTAAAGTTCACTCTTGAGAAAACATTGTCACAAAATATAAGATACCGGTATTCCGAATGACGCGCTTTAAACTCAGGAAGATTGATGTCAAAATATTCGGAGCCACCGTTATATCCACTCGTTTCATCTCCTGAATATGTAATAGCATCTGATTGTTGTCCTGCCATTGTCCTCCACGAAAATTCCTTGTGTCTGCCCTCTTCTGTAAGCGCAAACACGGAAAGATCAATATCATTAACCTTTTCCCAATATGTAAATGCCCGTAGCTTTTTTCCCTCGTCAAAGGGAATCCTCGACCCTTTTGAGAGTACTCCGTATCCGCCCTGACTGGTATTCTCCGCAAGTGGAAGTGCGTAGTTTTTCATCGCAAGATCAACATATACCTTACCAAGTCTATTCTTCAACCGCCCTTTTAGTCGTGACCGTATAACAGTCTTAAGAGTCTCGACCTGATCCTCAGAAAGTTTGCTTTTCCTTCTGTTCTGCTCTTCATTCGTTTCAGCATGAACCTTTAAAAGATTATGTCTGGAAAACTTGAAAATACGCCCACCAACCCTTGAAAATGATTCATATCGGAATAACAATTGCAACAAAATAAGCGCACTGCAATCCTCCGGAAAATCAGAAAGAAAGGCCTCGGCTTCTTCACTATCCATACGGCTTATAATATAATCCAAATTTCTAAGCAAAGCTGATGTTCCCTTTTTTTCACGCAATAAACCGGCTGCTTCCTGTCGCCTGTTTTCACGCATCAACTTTTCAAACTTGCTGTATACGGATTCGTTTCCCTTTTCTCTCATAGCACGCACAAATACTGATGCGGCTTCATTTTTAGGCTGATAATGAATGTGATGCAAAAAGCCATTCCATAGTTGCTTCTTCTCATAACAGGTACGGATATCGCACCTGCTTCCCTTAAACATCCTATCTAAAATCTCTGTCAAAAGCTTTCTATCCTGATTTTTAAAATTAAGCTTTTTAGGATTGCTATTGTTGTAATTACGATAATTCAATTCGTCTACAACCTTCATCACATCCGACAGATTCATTTTATCAGTGAAAGAAAGCTTTTTTGTGTCAATTAAAAGTCGTACCAGTGTATTTTTTGATGAAATCTCCGGTGCTTCACCGTCATGGTCAAGAATGTATGCCAGCACCAGTGCATATTGTCTTTCATTTAGTTGGCGTGATCCTAACAGAAGATTATAAACGATAGCTTTTATAGTCTCTTCGGCTTCTTCTTCCGTTTGAACCTCAAAATCCTTTACCTTAACATCTTCCTGAAATGCAACACGTTCAAAATCTTTTTCAAACACAGAATGCCCGGGCTCGTCAAAATCACCCAGACCATATGTCGTAAAGTAATGTAAGAGCTGATCAAATAGTAACTCTTCTGTAGTGAGTTCTCGCACACTTTTCGGAAACCCTTTATAAAAAGGCTCCGGAACATTTTCTCCCAACCATTTTGAAAGTTCCCCAATCATCCCATAGTCAACAAGTTTCTCACCCTTTATAATCCTTATGCCAAAGAAATGCGCCAGTGCAAATAAAGTCTCAAATATATTCTTTTCTTCAACATTATTTTCACTGACCAAAATATGCTTCTCAAAAAGATAATCCTTATATATTTCCCGCATATCTCCATCCTCCGCTATTATTATCACAAGAAGCCGACGAATCTTGCCGCTATCATACAAACTGAAGAAGTAAGCGGCAATAGCTGTCGGCACATAATATGGCGATATTACCGGATTAAATATGCGCTCTACCACTGAGCTACAGAACGTTTCCGTCCTGGTGGGATTCGAACCCACGACAACACAGTCCCCTAAGAAGTAAAACCGGTTAGCTGCCATAAGCATTTTTAAAATCAATATAACATCCTCAACTTTTGTTTTCAGTAAATCTATAGTTTAAAATAACAGTAGAGAACCATCTATGAATTCTCCACAATCATCTTCAGATATCTTTCTTTTGTGATTTCAAATTCTCTCCCTTGTACAAAACCTGCCTCTGAATCATCCTCATCAACAATAAGTCGAAATTCTATACCACGCTTGGATTTTACACGATATCCAACAGAAATAATCACATCAAGATTATAGTATTTCGGTGGTCTTGATGCATTATTTGTACTTCTGTCGAAAATTTCGACA
>OCTW013414625.1_pt1 | contig 10739 bp, 4 predicted proteins | sample 1539671 | NCBI WGS metagenome assembly OCTW01 (sample SAMN02144230, study PRJEB22623) | gut metagenome | biome: sheep rumen | host: Ovis aries | place: New Zealand
TGGTCGGGCGACTCCGACGTCACCAACGGTAACCGCCTCATTTATTACGTCAACAAGAACTCGCGCATGACTGAGTTCAACGACTCTGTCACCAACGGTGTAGTGCATATCGTCGACCGCGTACTCTCATCAAGCAACAACTACCTGCCCGAGAAGATGGAGGAAGACTCCACCATCACTCTCTTCTGTGAAGCACTGCGCCTGACGGGCATGGCCGACTCGCTGCACTACTATCAGGACGAGAAATACAGCATAGGCATCGACTCCGTGACCATCGGCACCAAGGAGCGCTGCCTGAACAACGGCAACCCGTATATGACCTGTCTGTGGGTGGGCAACCGCTATTTCAAGTACACGGCCTTTGTTGAGCCCGACTCTGTATATCACCGTTATGGTATCAACAACATCGAAGACCTCAAGGCCTTTGCCAAGCGTATCTATGATGCCACTTATCCTGAAGACGCCGGTCTCTACGACAACGATTTCACCAACCGCAAGAACCCGCTAAACCGATTCGTCAGCTACCACCTGCTGGACCGCATCATCATGTACAACGACCTCGTGGGCAACGAACTCACCAGCCAGTGCTGGGACAGCCGCATTGCCGACCCCGAGGACTTCTACGAGACCATGTGCCCCGGCACCCTTGTCCGTCTGGCCATGCCGTCGGGTAGTTCCGCCGGTATCTACATCAACCGTCGCGGACTGATGAACCGTCTCTACGACGAGCAGAGCCGTGGTGTGAAGATTCTCGCAGCCTCGGAGTCGGGAAAGACCGACCAGCAGGCTCTCAACGGCTATTACCACTATATTGACGACATTCTTACCTTCGACACTCACACACGCGACATCATCTTCAACTGCCGCATGCGTTTCGACCCCGCCTCGCTGAGTCCCGACTTCATGAACTGTGACGGCCGCAACCACAAGGATGTCATAGGCAACACACTCCGTGGGTTCAAGAGCGGATTTACCAAGCACTGGACCATGAGCGAAGAGAGCTTCGTCGGCGTTACCGGCAACGACGTCTGGTGGGCTTCCTTCCTGGGCCATGTGGTGGTTATCAGCGGACGTTTCGACGTCACCTTCAAGCTGCCGCCGGTGCCCAAGCGCGGTACCTATGAAATCCGCATGGGCTACACACCTAATGAAGAGCGTGGTGTCATCCAGGCTTATCTGAATGGTGCGCCCTGCGGTATCCCCGTCGACATGCGTATCTATCCCACGAGTCCTGAAGTAGGCTTTATTGCCGACGGCACTGACGGCGCTCAGACCGCCGAGGAAATCAAGATGCAGGACAAAGCCCTCCACAACCGTGGCTACATGAAAGGCCCCGACGTATGGTTCCAGGGCGGCACCTCCAACACCGGCGGTTGCCTGCGTACCCTGAATCTGCCCACGCGCCGTGTGCTGGCTACCGAGAACCTCGACCCCGACAAGGAGTACTACCTGCGTCTGCGTCAGGTGCTCGACGACCCCGACAAGTACTGTAACTTCAACTACCTGGAGATCTGCCCGAAGAGTGTCTACGGCAGCCCTGACGGCGAGGATCAGCACTAAGACCCACCCCAGGCCCCTCCCGAAGGGGAGGGGAGCCTGGAATGTAAAAAGCAATTATTTAAATGGAATAGAGACATGAATAATCATATCATCATCAAGAAATTAAGGACCTCGGTGCTTTGGCTCTGTGGTATCTTAGCGCCCCTCCCTTGGGGAGGGGTTGGGGTGGGTTCCCTCTCATCCTGCACTGACTGGACCGACCACTACGACGGCGCAGAGACCGGCGTCGGCAGCGGCTCACTGTGGGAGCAACTCTCGGCCAATCCGCAGCTGACGGACTTCTGCGAGGTGCTCGACAAGACCCACGTCTTCCGCATGCACCGCAAGACCGAGGTGAGCTATGCCGACCTGCTGCGTGGCGGACAGTCGTTCACCGTCATGGCACCCGTCAACGGTACGTTTAACAAAGATTCGCTGCTACGCCTGGTGCAGACAGCTCATGGCGACTCCATGGTGGAGAAAGCCTTTGTCTTCAACCATCTCTCACGCATGGCCACCTCCCTCAAGGCCGTCGAGCAGAGCATGCGACTGCTCAACGGCAAGAATGCGCCGCTGACACAGACCACCGTGCTCAATGTACCCGTCATCTCGGCCAACAACCATGCTGAGAACGGCATCTACCATGTTATGTCAAGCGCCCTTCCCTACGGCTACAACCTCTACGAGGCGCTCTGCGACAATCCGGAGATGGCTCCCGTGGGTGCCGCCCTGCGCCATTACGAGTGGGACGAGTTCGACCCCGATGCCTCGGTATCCAGCGGTGTCGTTGAGGGCGTGCCTGTGTATGTTGACTCCGTGGTCTATGAGCGCAACCGCATGCTCGAAGCCATTGGCCTGCTCAATGCTGAGGACTCCACCTATTGGGTGGTGGCTCCCACGGCTGAGGGCTGGCAGCGCGCCTGGGACAAGGTCAGCCAGTACTTCGTCTACGACCAGTCGTACCAGAAGCGCGACTCCCTGCAGCGCTACTGGGCTATGCGTGCTCTGATGGAGGATGCCGTGTTCAACATGACCGACCAGCAGAACACCAACGAGGCACTGCGGTCAGTACCCTACCTCAACTGGCGTAAAACGTATATCACGGGCAAGCCCGTCTACCACCTCTTCCAAAAGCCCTTTGAGCCAGGAGGAATACTCTATGGCAGCCGTCAGATGCAGTGCAGCAACGGTATGCTCTACATTACCGACGAATGGCCCTTCGACGCCGAGAAGACATTCTTCAAGCCTATATGGATGGAGGGTGAGTACAGCTACCGCATCACTGCCGAGAAGAGCTGCCGCTACACGTCCATCCGCCAGGTGGCCGACAGCATCTCAGAAAACGCCTACCTGCAGATTATTGCCAGCAGCGGTACGGCCAACTGGGAGCTCACCTTCCGGCTGGACAACGTGCTCTCCGGCGACTACGACGTCTGCGCTATTCTTCTGCCTCAGACCGTCATCAACAAGGATGCCCGCCTGCGTCCCTGCAAGTTCAAGGCCAACATCAACTATTGTGACGTGGAAGGCAAGGACCAGACATTCAACTGCGACAACAAGACTTTCCAGAGCGATCCTGAGCGTGTAGACACCGTGGTGCTGGCCGAAGCCTTCCACTTCCCCGCCACCAACTATCAGCAGAGCACCAACAAGATCAGCCTGACGCTGAAGTGCAGCATCAGCGCCCTGGAGACCTCGCGCTACTCGCGTGAGATGCTGCTCGACTGCATCTACCTGCGCCCCCGGTCTGCGAAAGGTCAAAATGAAGAATAAAGAATGAAGAATAAAGAAAGAAGACAGCTATGAAACAGACATTTAATATAACATTCGTGCCGCGTACTTTATTATTTGTTCTTTGTGCTTTTAGCCTCAGCACAGCAAGTGCGCAGAAAACGGTAACCGGTAAAGTGGTTGACGCTGCCACCGGCCAGCCCCTGGGAGGTGTCATCGTATCAGCTTACGACAATCAGAGCCAGACGACGATGACCAACGACGACGGTACCTATGAACTGAAAACCAGCGACGACACCCGTAGCGTGCTGATGCGCGTTGACGGCTATAACCTGCAGCAGACGCCCGTACGCGGCGGCAAGGCCGACGGACGCCTCTACAGCAGCGCCTTCAGCGAGACCTATAGCCGCACCACCACGGCCCAGAGCACGGCAGCCGCCCGCCGGTTTGACAACAATGCCGAACTGAGCATCGACCCCCTGATAGCCCAGCAGATAGGTGCCGACATGCGTATGGTCAACCGCAGCGGTATTCCCGGCATGGGCAACACCATGCTTATCGAGGGTATCAACTCGCTCAATGCTAACGCACAGCCCCTGATAGTCATCGACGATGTGCTCATCGACATGCAGTATGGTCGCACGATGCTCCACGACGGCTACTACAACAACATCCTGGCCAACCTCAATGTCAACGATATCGAGTCGGTAGAGGTGATGAAAAACGGTACCGCCCTCTATGGTGCCAAGGGTGCTAACGGCGTGCTTTTCATCAAGACCAAGCGCAACAAGTCGATGGCCACGAAGATTGATGTCAACATCAATGGCCGCTATGAGCTGACGCCACGCCTGCCCAAGATGCTGGGTGCCGAGGACTACCGCCTCTACTCCACGGAGCTGTTCCGCGGCAATACCGACCCCACCACGATGAGCTCCATGCGCTACCTCAACGCTGAGCCTTCCTACTTCTACTACAACCGCTACCACAACAATACCGACTGGACGAAGGAGGTCTACCACAACGTCTTTTCGCAGAACTACGGCATCAACGTGCAGGGCGGCGACAACGTGGCATCGTATAACCTCTCTGTGGGCTACTCGCTGGGCAACAGCACCCTGAAGAGCAACGACTACTCGCGCTTCAACATGCGCCTGAACAGCGACATCTTGATTACCAAGAAACTTGACGTGCGCTTTGATGCCAGCTACAGCGACGTTGACCGCGACCTGCGCGACGACGGTGCACCCGAGGACCCGCTGGGCATGGTCATCACCTCGCCCGGATTCCTCGGACTGACCAAGGCGCCCTTCCTCTCGCCCTACGCCTACGACAACAGCGGCCATCTGAGCCACTATCTGGCCGAGGCCGACGACTATCTGGAAGGCAAGTTCCAGGGCCGCGGCCGACTGGCTAACCCTTCGAGCATCCTGGAGTATGGCGACGGCAAGAACCGCAACTCCTTCGGTAACCGTCTGGTGATGTTCTCCGTGCTGCCCAAGTTCCAGTTCAATAAGCATCTGGCTCTCAGCGAGCACTTCACCTTAGGCCTCATCAACACCAACGAGAACTACTACCTGCCTATCCAGGGTGTGCCTACCTTCGTCGTCGACGGACTCTCTGAGGACACCCGCCTCGACAACATGGTACAAAGTATGGCCTCACGCGAGACTATCATCCAGAGCGACACCCGCTTGGCATGGCAGAATCAGTACCAGCTCCACCACATCGGCGTAAAGGGTGGCGTGCGCTATCTGAGCTATGACTTCAACAGCACCTCGCAGCTGGGCTACAACTCGGGTAACGACAAGACGCCCAACATGTCGACCTCGCTGCAGTTTAAGACCACCGGCGGTGCCGACGACCAGACGCGAGAGATTACATGGTACGCCCTGGCCGACTACAACTACGGCGACCGCTACTACCTCAGTGCAGGCCTCTCGGCACAGGCTTCATCACGATTCGGCGAGGATGCCGGCACCAAACTCTTCGGCACCGTCTGGGGATTCTTCCCCAGTGTGGAGGCCGCTTGGGTGCTGACCAATGAGCAATGGCTCGCACGTGCCAAGGGCATCAACTACCTGCGCCTGAACTTGGGCTTCGACATGACTGGCAACGACGATATCAACTACACCGCCTCACGCTCCTACTTCGTCTCCAACCGCATGCTAGGCGAAACGGGTGTCACCGGTAAGTCTATAGGCAACATCGGCAATACCGACCTGAAGTGGGAAACCACCCGCCGCCTGACCGCCGGCATCACGGGCAACTTCATCGACAACCGCCTAAGCCTGCGCTTCAACTACTTCCGTAGCTGGACTTCCAACCTCGTCTCTATGCGCCAGCTGGCCTGGGCCAGCGGACTGCAGCAAAACTGGAGCAACGACGGCAAGCTCCAGAACGACGGCTTCGACGCCTCTGTTGGCGTGAAGGTGCTCGCCCTGAAGAACTTCAGCTGGGAGATGGGTGCCTCCGTTGGCCACTATAAGAATAAGGTAACAGCTCTGCCCGATGGCGACCGCGCCATAGAGACCAACATCTACGGTGGCACCGTCCTGACGCAGGTGGGCCAGCCCGTAGGTCAGTTCTATGGCTACCGCTCTGAGGGTGTCTACGCCACCACCGAGGCTGCTGCTGCCGACGGCCACTACATCGTCAAGCAGAATGGCGACCGCCAGTATTTTGAGGCCGGCGACATCCGCTTTGCCGACATTGACGGCAACAAGGAGATCAACGAGGCCGACCGCGTGGTCATCGGCGACCCCAACCCCGACATCTACGGCAACATCTACACCACGCTGAAGTTCAAGAACCTACAGCTCAATGCCGTGCTAAACTACTCACTGGGCAACGACGTGTACAACTACCAGCGCTCACTCATAGAGGGCGGCACCTACTTCCTCAACCAGACGACGGCCATGCTCACCCACTGGACCACCGAGGGTCAGCAGACCAACGTGCCGCGGGTAAGCTACAAAGACCCTATGGGCAACTCGCGATTCAGCAACCGATGGATTGAGGACGGCAGCTACCTCAGACTGGCTAACGTCACGCTGAGCTACTACGTGCCCATACAGAGCACCTATCTGCAGGGCATCACCATCTGGGGCAGCGCCAGCAACCTGTTCACCATCACACGCTACCTGGGCAGCGACCCCGCCAACGCCATGAGCTCAAGCATCCTGGCACAGGGTATCGACCGCGGACTGTTAGGCGTAGGACGCAGCTTCTCGGCCGGTGTGAACATTAACCTGTAAACCCACCCCCCAGCCCCTTCCCAGGGGAGGGGAGTATAATTACACAATGAACAAAAAACATACAAATAAAGACAATTATGAGCATATTAAGTAATATCAAAGCGCAGCTCTTGAAATGGTCTCGGCTCTATGGTATCTTATTCCCCCTCACCTTGGGAGGGGTTGGGGGTGGGTGCCTGCTCTCCTCCTGCTCCAACATGCTGGAGACGGACTCCGAACTCGTAGAGTACGAGAAGGACAACACCCTGAACCACCCCACCGACTCTGTCTACAGCGTCATGGGTATCGTCCACAAGATGCAGCAGATAGCCGACCGCGTGGTGCTCCTTGGCGAGGTGCGCGCCGACCTGATGAGCGTCACCGAGGCCGCCTCTGCCGACCTGAAGCGGCTGGCTGCCTTCGACATGACGAAGGCCAACAAGTATAACCAGGTGAGCGACTACTATGCCGTGATCAACAACTGCAACTATTTCCTGGCCCACGTCGACACGGCCATGCAGCGCCGCGGCCGCCAGCTCTTCATCAACGAGTATGCCGCTGTGAAAGGTTTCCGCGCATGGGCTTACCTGGAACTGGTAAAAGCCTATGGCGAAGTGCCCTTGGTGACAACGCCGATGATGACCGAGCGCGAGGCTGCCGCCGCCGTGGCCGGTCCGCGTAGCGGCATCCAGACCATCTGTGACTACTTCATCGAAGACCTCACGCCCATAGCTTATGTTGAGATGCCCAGCTACGGCGAGATTGGCGGCTACCAGAGCAGCGAGTTCTTCATCCCCACGCGCGTGCTCCTGGGCGACCTCTGCCTTTGGGCCGGACGCTACGACGAGGCTGCAAAGTGGTACAGCGACTTCCTCAACGACAAGAAGTCGCCCGTACTCATCACCAACGGCAACCGTTCCCGTTGGCCTAGCCCCACGTCGTTCACCATTCCCAGTAAAGGCTACTACCTTTCGAGCTCGGAAGAGCTGACGATGATTCCCATGGAGCGCCAGATTTATCATGGCACCGTGAGCGACCTGCCAAACATCTTCAACTCTACCACCGAGAACTACCAGTACTATCAGTTGAAGCCCTCTACGGGTATGCGCCAGCTCTCGGCCAGCCAGATTTACGCGATGGAGTACCGTACCGACGTGGCCACCGACACCATCCTGGCGCCGCGCGACGGATTCAGTGAAGCTATGTACGTGGGCGACCTGCGCCTGTGCTCTAACTATTCGATACTGTCGCTGGGCGGACAGAGTGAGTATTCTGAGTACAACGCTGAATACCAGACTATCAGCAAGGTTGACCGCACAGGTGTGCTCATCTACCGCTCGCCGATGGTCTATCTGCGCTTTGCCGAGGCTCTGAACCGCGCCGGCTATCCGCAGTCGGCCATGCTGATACTGAAGTACGGTCTCTGCAATGAGAACGCCCGCGAGTATATGGACTCTGTAGAGTATAAGGCCGCCGGCAAGTACATCAACTTCGACGAGAACTACTTCAAGCGCGAGTATGTCAGCGGTATCCACTCCCGCGGCTCCGGCGACTCTGAAGTCAACCCCTACTACGTGCTGCCGCAGCCCCCGACGGCGCTGGCCTCGCGTCAGGATACGGTGAACTATCAGATTCCCTTGGTAGAGGACATGATCATTACTGAGATGGCCTTGGAGGGTGCTTTCGAGGGTTACCGCTTCTACGACCTGATGCGCGTGGCTCTGCGCCGCAGCGACCCCGCCTATCTGGCCGACGCCGTCAGCCGTCGTGAGGGCACCACCGATGCCAGCCTCCGCGCTCTGCTCATGGACACCAAGAACTGGTATCTGCCGCTACCGTAAACCGACAGGCGAACACACTAAAAGGGATGCACGGCTATTGCCGCGCATCCCTTTTCTATAGTCCCCAAAAAGGGGATGCACGCCAACGGCCTTGCACCCCCTTCATCTTATCGTTACGCAGTATATTTAAGAACTATTCAGGTTACATATTTCAGCTTACTCCTTCGTGCGGTTCTCGGCGTCGATGGCCTTGATCTTCTCGCGTACAAGGTTCATGTCGTCCTTCAGCTTCTGCACCTTGCGGTTCATCTCGTCGATGAGCGAGTTGCCCTTCTTCGACGAAACGCTGAGGAATCCGAGGTTATTCTCATAAGTCTGAATCTCCTGCTTCATGGCCTCATACTGGCGGAACAGGCGTGCGCGCTCGTTGTCGAGAGCATTCTCGCCGCGCTCGGCCACCTGCTTGAGGTTTTGCTTGAAGCTGTTCAGACGGCGCTTGGCCACGCTGACGTTGAGTTCCTTATAGAGCTTGTCGAGCACGGCATGGTAGTCGGCATAGAGCTTGTCCTTCTCGCGGAAGGGTACATGGCCTATGGCCTGATATTCGGCCACGAGCTGCTGCACCTTCTCCTGGATGTCGTCGCCGGCCTCCTCGGCCACCTGCTTCAGGCGCTCAATGACGTCACGCTTCTTCTCCAAGTTGGCATGCTCCTCGCCACGGGTACCGGCGGTGGCGGCGTTGCGGGCTTCGAAGAACTTGTTGCAGGTGCTGAGGAACTCTTCCCACAGCTGGTCGCCCAGCTTCTTGGGCACCATGCCGATGGTCTTCCACTCCTTCTGCAGGGCAATGAGCTTGTCGCCCGTCGACTTCCAGTCGGTAGAGTCTTGCAACGCCTTGGCCTTTTCTATAAGTGCGCGCTTCTTGTCGGCATTATCCTTGAAGGTGTCCTTGAGTGTCTTGAAATATTCTGCCTTGCGGCCGAAGAAGTCGTCGCAGGCAGCGCGGAAGCGCTCAAATATCTTGACGTTCATCTTCTGCGGCGCAAAGCCTATGGTCTTCCACTCTGCCTGCAGGTCGATAATCTCCTTAGTATGGCGCTCCCAGTCGGCGCTGCCCTTGTTCTCCTCGGCAGCAACGGCCTCCACCTTCTCACAGAGGGCGGTCTTCTTCTGCAGGTTCTCCTCCTCGCGGGCGCGGATGCCCTCGAAGTGCTGCTGATGGCGCTTGTTGATAACGGTGGACGCAGCCTTGAAGCGGTTCCATATTTCCTCGCGCTGCTCCTTGCCTACGGGGCCTATCTCGCGATACTCCTGATGGAGCTTCTGCAACTGGTGGAAGGCGCTGATGACGTCGGTCTCCTCGGCCAGCTTCTCGGCAGCCTCACAGAGCTTGGTCTTCAGTTCCAGGTTCTTGCGGAAGTCGTATTCGCGGGCTTCGCTGTTGAGCTTCAGCAGGTCGTAGAACTGCTCCACATAGAGCTGGTAGTTGCGCCACAGCTCGTTGGCCTTCTCGGCGGGCACGGCCTTGATGTCGCGCCACTCCTGCTGCAGGGCCTTGAACTCCTGGAAGGTCTTGTTGGCCTCCTCGGGCGAGGTGACCATGGCCTTGATCTTCTCAATGATTTCAAGCTTGCGCTTAAGGTTTTCCTCCTTTTCAGCCTCCTGTTCGCGGAACTGCTGCTGTCGGCGCTCCTTGATGATGCTCATCTCGGCCTTAAACACTTCCTCGTCTTCGTCGGGGGTGATTTGATACTTTTCCGGGTCGCCACCGCCGTCGATGTATTCCTTGAGCTTGGCTTCGCGCTCGGCAATGTGGAGCTTGTAGAAGGCGGTCTTCAGATAGTCTACTTCGTCCTTCTGAGGCGTTTCTTCGCCGTGGGCCAGCTCCTTGACGCGCTCCAGCACTTCCTGCTTGGTGGTGTAGGCCTTGGGGGGGGCTGGGGCTGATGGGGCTGATGGGGCTTCTGAGGCGGTTTCTACTTCAGGAGCAGCGGTGTCCTGGATGGTTTCTTCTGCTGAGGCGGCGGCCACCTGGGGTGCCTCCTCTTGTTTCCCCTGTTCGAGGATGTTTTCTTGAGAGTCCATAATTAACTGTTTTGAGTTACTGTTATGGTGAGTACACACATAATATTTAGCGTCGCGTGCTAACACACATCGACGATTTTAGGGTGTAAAGGTAATTAAATAATTTGTAATAACCTAATATTTAACATTATTTTGCTTAAACCAGCCGTTTGTGGCGGAAAATCCACCAGCAGACGACGGAGACGAGCACCGAGATAATCAGCGCAAAGACGAAGCCCCAGGGCTTCTCCTCCATACCGTTGATAAGGTTCATGCCGAAGAGCGAGGCTATGAGCGTGGGAAACATCATGATGATTGTCACCGAGGTCAGCGTGCGGATGACGGTGTTCATGTTGTTGTTGATAATACTCTGATAGGTGTCCATCGTCGA
>OCTW011597733.1_pt1 | contig 10738 bp, 8 predicted proteins | sample 1539671 | NCBI WGS metagenome assembly OCTW01 (sample SAMN02144230, study PRJEB22623) | gut metagenome | biome: sheep rumen | host: Ovis aries | place: New Zealand
CCCTTTAACAAAATTAATATTAAATACATTATTATGTACTGTATATTTATTATTAAATTTATCGTATAAATTAATTTTTCTTTTTTTATTTGTTATCATATATTTACCTCGCGCGAAGACAATAATAACATAAAATTAAAAAAAAGTAAAGTTTTACTTTTCTATATATCTAATAACATCATTTACTGTGTTATCAAAATTATCAAAATTTGTTTCAAACCATTTTATATTCATTTTGTTATTAAACCATGTATATTGTCTTTTTGCATAATGTCTTGAATTCTTTTTTATTAAATCTATCGCCTCTTCATACGATATTTCATTATCAAAATATTTAAATAACTCCTTATATCCTATAACAGTTTTTAAACTTTTAGCATTTTTATCTAAATTATAAAAATATTTTGCTTCATCAAGTAATCCATTATCTATCATGACATCTACCCTTTTATTTATCCTATCATAAAGTATTTTTCTATCTGTTGTAAGTCCAATAAAATATACATTATCATATAATAGATTATCGCCAAAATTATTTTCTGAATTATTTTCTAAATTAATTAATTCTCTAATAAGTCTTCTATTGTTATTTTTATCTACTTTTGTATTAGGATTTAACCTTATTATTCTTTCATATAATTCTTCATTTGTTAAATTATTATACTCATTGTTACCATCTTCTTTATTAAATCTATAGTCATAAAGTGCAGCTTTTATATAAAGACCTGTACCTCCAACCATAATTATATTTTTATTATCTTTTTGAAGTTTATCTATCATATTTCTTGCATCTTTTTGATAATCGTATACAGTATAATCTTCATTATAATTTTTAATATCAAGTAAATGATGAACTATTCCCTCTTTTTCACCTTCAGTTACTTTTGCAGATGCAATATCCATCTTTTTATACACTTGTACACTATCACAATTTATAATTTCTGCATTATACTTTTTTGCAAGTTCAATACTAAGTTTTGTTTTACCAACTGCGGTTGGTCCTGTTATTACAATAATCATAAAATCACCACTTGGAAATATTTTATACTAAAAGTAAATTATATTCAAGTAATTATACTGCCCTTTTAAATAACTTATCTAATTCATATTTAGGATAATGAATTATTGATGGTCTACCATGCGCACAATTAAATGGATTTTCACATTTTTTAAGTTGCTCTATTAAAGATTTAGCTTCTTCAATTGATATTGGTTCATTTGCTTTTATACTTGCTTTACACGCCATCATCGCAGATATACTATCATTAAATCTTTCTAAATCAAAATCTTTATTCATTGTTATTATTTTTTCTAGTACATTTCTTATAAATAATTCCTCTAATCCTTCTTTAAACCATGTTGGATGAGATCTTATTATAAATGAACTATTTCCAAATTCTTCTATTTCAATACCTAATGATTTAATAAAATCAAAGTGTTCCTTTATAATAATAAATTCTTCTTTTGGATACTCTATATTTATTGGAAATAACATACTAATTGTATCATGAGTTACTAAAGACATTTGTTTTTTATATTTTTCATAATTAACTCTTTCAGCCGCAGCATGTTGATCAATTAAATACATCCCTTTTTCATTTGTGCATACTATATATGTACCACATACTTGACCAACTGGCTCAAGTTCTGGAAACTCTCTTTTTTCTTCTTTTTCATCTTCATTTACAACATCTGTAACTTGATAATTATAGTTATTTTCTTCTTCTTTAATAATATTTTCATTATCTGAAAAATCAAGTACATATTCCTTTACTTCTTTTGTATCTATTTTTTCTTGTACATTATCTACTTTTATATATGAATTTTCTACTGTAGGAGCTAAAAAATGATTATTAAGAGCATCTTTTATCATATTAAATACCATATTTTTTAAATCTTCAAAATTACTAAATTTAATATCCATTTTAGAAGGGTGAATATTTACATCTGTCAAACTATAATCAACATTTATTTGTAATATTACAATTGGATACCTATTATCAAATTTATATTTAAAATATGCATCATTTATTACCCTATTAAGTTCTGAATTTCTAACTACTCTTCCATTAACCATAGTAATTATATGATTTCTATTTGATTTAGTTATTTCTGGAAGTGATATATATCCAAATACTTCATAATCATCATTTTCACTTTTTACTTCAAGCATTTTCTTAGCAGTTTTTACTCCATATATATCATTAATTGTTTTAAGTAAATTACCTGACCCACCTGTTTTTAATATTTCTTTACCATCATTTATTAATGTAAATCTAATATTAGTATGAGAAAGTGCTTGTCTATGTATAACTGAAGTAATACTAGCAAGTTCTGAATTTAATGATGATAAATATTTTAATCTTGCAGGTGTATTATAAAATAAATCTTTTACTTCTATTGAAGTTCCTCTTCTCAAATCTCCAGAATATTCTTTGACTATTTCTCCACCATCTAATTCATATATTATTCCATCATTTCCATCACATGTTTTAAGTATTACATATGAAACAGATGCGATTGATGCGAGTGCTTCACCTCTAAATCCTAAAGTAGATATATTAAATAAATCATCCTCATTTTTTATTTTACTAGTTGCATGAGGTTTAAAACAAAGAATAGCATCTTCTTTATCCATACCAATACCATTATCAGTTACTTTCATTGATTTAATGCCTGAATCAACTAGTTCAATCTTAATTTCTGTAGAAGAAGCATCAATTGAATTTTCAACAAGTTCTTTTATTACTGAAGCACATTTTTCAACTACTTCTCCGGCCGCTATTTTATTTGCTAAACTACTAGACATTACTGATATTTTTCCCATATTACCACCTATATATAATTATAACAAAAAATAAGTAATAATTCATTACTTATTTAATTTATATGAATAATTATCATCATAGTTTATCTTCATACTTCTAATATAACATTTGTTTATTATTTCCTCGTAATATTTCTCATTTTTTACATATTTTTTAATATCTTCTTTTTGTTCTTTAAAAGTACAAGTATTTAAAACCATAGAGCTACATATCAAATTTTTTATATATTTTTTATTAATATGTTTTAAATAAATATTTATAAGTTCAACCTTTTCTTCAATAGTTCTATTACTATTATTCATTCTTTGAACTAAATATATAATTTCACTAAAATGTTTATTAGATAATTTTTGCATTTTCTTTGACTTAAAGATGTCATTATTTATGTTTTTCATTTTACTCACCAAGATAAAATTATATCATAATAATTATTTTTGTAAATATATTTTACTCTTCTTTCAAATATTCTTTAATATTTTTTGCAACTTCGATAGGTACAACCTTGGAAAGTTCTTCTATTGATGATTCCTTAATTTTTGTAATAGTCTTAAAATGTTTAATTAAATCTTTCCTTCTTTTTTCACCAACACCAGGTATATCATCCAGTAAACTTGATAATGAGCCCTTACTTCTTATATCTTTGTGATATGAAATAGCAAATCTATGTACTTCTTCTGATATTTTTTCTAAATAATGAAACAAGTCACTATTCTTTTCAATTGGTATTTCATTTCCATTTTCATCTACTAAAGCACATATTCTATGTTTATCATTTTTTTGCATTCCATAAACTGGAATATCTAAGCATAAATTATCAAGTATTTCTTTAGTTGCATTTATTTGAATAATTCCACCATCTGCAAGAATTAAATCTGGTTTAATCAAATTATCGTTAATAACTCTTGAATATCTTCTTTCAATAGTCTCTTGCATTAAATGATAATCATCTTTCGCATTACCAATAATTTTATACTTTCTATAATCTTTTTTACTTGGTCTTCCATCAACAAATACAACCATACCACTTACTGTATAAGTACCAAACAAATGAGAATTATCAAAACTTTCAATTCTATGAATGTTAATGTTAAGTAATTTAGAAAGTTCTTCATTTGCTTTAACAGTTCTATTTAAATCATTTTTTATTAAATCAAACTTCTCATTTAATCCAATTTTAGCATTTTCATATGCCATTTGAATTAGTTTCTTTTTAGGTCCTCTTGTTGGTTTTATAATTTTTATATTTAACACGCTTTCTAAAAGTTCATCATCTATATCATCTGGTACTAATATTTCTTTTGGTAAATCAGTATTATTTTCATAAAATGATAAAATAAAATTGTTAATTACATCTTCTTTTTCTTCAGTAAGTTCATAAATATAACTATTTCTCTCAACTAAATTACCTGATCTTGAATGAAGTACTTGTATAGATATGAAGTCATCTTTTATATAATAGTTAAATATATCTCTATTAACTGTATCAGTTAAATCAATTTTTTGTTTTTCAAGTACTTTATCAATATAATCAAGTAATTCTTTTATTTCTTTTGCTTTTTCGAAATTTAATTTATCAGATGCTTCTTTCATATCATTTTTTAATTTTTTAGTTATATCATCATAATTACCATTTAAAAATGATGTTATTTCTTTAATCATTTCATCTATTTTTTCTTTTTCTATTTTTATCTTGCAATATCCAAGACATTCTCCAATATGATAATATAGACAAAGTTTATCTTCAAATGTTCTACATTTTTGAAGAGGATATATCCTATTTAACATATTAACAATATTTTTAGCAGCATAACTGCTTGGATAAGGGCCAAATAATTTAACATTTTTTCTTTTTTTATTTTTAGGTCTTACTACTTCTAGTTTAGGATATGGACTAGTTGTAAGCATTATATATGGATAAGATTTATCATCTCTAAAAATAATATTATATTTTGGATCATATTTTTTAATTAAATTTATTTCTAGAAGAAAAGCTTCTTTTTCAGATTCAGTAACTATATATTCAAAATCAACTATATTTGAAACAAGAGCCCTAGTTTTACCAGTTTTTTCTCCAATAAAATAACTACTTACTCTATTTTTAAGTATTTTTGCTTTACCAACATATATAATTTTATCAGTATTATCTTTCATTAAATAACAACCTGGTTTTCTTGGCAATAGAGATAATTTTTGTTTTATATACTCTCTAATCTTTTCATCCATATGTATCACCTACTAAATATTATACCATACTTTTAAATAAAAAAATTTTATAGTATAATTATCTAAAGGTGATCTTATGATTGAAAATGAAATTATTATAAAAAAATCAAAATTTATAACTAAATTATATGAAATAGATGATGTAGATAAAGTAAAAACAATAATAGATGAACTAAATAAAGAATATAAAAAAGCAACACATATTGTTTATGCATACTCCATTAATGGAAAAGAAAAAGCAGTTGATGATGGCGAACCATCTCACACTGCAGGACTTCCTATACTTAATTTAATACATATGAAAAATTTAAATAATATATTAATTGTTGTAATTAGATACTTTGGTGGGATTAAACTTGGCGCGGGTGGTCTTACTAGAGCATATTCTAAAAGTGCTTCAGAAATAATAAAGAAACTTTAAAAAGTTTCTTTAATTTTTTAATTCTTCAAGTCTTACTGAAACTAATTTAGATACACCAGATTCTTGCATTGTTATTCCATATAAGACATCTGCATATTCCATTGTTTTCTTTTTGTGAGTTATTATTATAAATTGTGTATCACCTTTGTATTTAGTTAAATACTTACCGAAATTATCTACGTTTACTTCATCGAGCGCTGCTTCAACCTCATCTAAAATACAAAATGGCACAGGTCTTACTCTAAGTATTGCAAATAGAAGTGATATTGCTGTTAATGTTTTCTCACCACCTGATAAAAGTGATATAGACGAAAGTTTTTTGCCTGGAGGAAGTGCTACTATTTCAATTCCTGTATTAAGTAAATCATCTGGATCAGTTAATTTAAGTTTTGCATCTCCACCACCAAAGAATTTCTTAAATGAAATAGAAAATTCATCTTTTATTTTATCAAATGTTTCTTTAAAATTAGTCTTCATTACTTCATCCATTTCTTCTATTATTTCTAAAAGAACATTTTCGGCTTTTTCTAAATCTTCTTTTTGTTTATTTAAAAAGTCATATCTAACAGATACTCTTTCATACTCTTCAATAGATGAAACATTTACATCTCCTAAAGATTTTATTTCTCTTTTTAAAGTACTTACCATACTTCTAGCATCATCTTCAGGTATATCAAGTATATATTTTTCTTTTGCTTTTTCATATGTTATTGAATAATCCTCAGATAAAATATTTAATAAATTATCTAATTTAACATCAAGTCTACTTATTTTTATTTCATGTTCCTTAAGTTCATTTTGCATTTTAGAATAATCAGAATTTGATGTTTTTAAAATATATTCATTATTAGTAAGTTCTTCCTTAGTATTATCTAATTCTTTTAATATTTGTTTAATATCTACATTTAATTTATCTAATTTTTCTTTTTCTTCATAATATTTATTTAATATAGATTCTTCTTCAGTAGATATTACATTATTAACTGTATTTAAATTATTATTAAGTTCAAGTTCAATTGAATTTTTGTCAAGAATAAGTGCATCTAGTTTGTTTTTCTTAGAAACTAATATTTCACTATTCATTTCAACTTCAATAAGTAAACTTTTTTTATCAAATTCAATATTAGTATAATTTTCATCAACTTCATTTATCTTATTTTCAAATTCATTAATTTCGTTTTGAACTACATCTATTTGTTTTATAATATTTTCAAGTTCATATTTTTCACTTAAAATATTACTTTTTTTAATAGATCCACCTGTGATAGAACCACCAATATTAACAACATCACCATCAAGTGTTACTATTCTATATTTATTACCTATAATTTTCGATATTTTATTAGCATTATCAATATTATCAGTAATTATGATGTTACCAAGTAAATTTTGAATTATATTCTTATATTTTATGTCATAGTTTACAAGATTAGAAGCTATATCCACAAAACCAGATTCATTTTTAATTATATTATAAATTTCTTCATCAATATTTCTTGGTTTCATTACAGATATTGGTAAAAATGTAGCTCTACCTAAATTATTATTTTTCAAATAATTAATCGCATCTTTCGCATTATTTTCATTTTCACATATAATATGTGAAGTCGCACTCATTAAAGATGATTCTAAAGCATTTGAATATTTTTCATCAAATTCTATAACTTTACCTACAATATTATATATTCCAGTTAGTTTTGGATTATTAAGTACATTTTTTACTGAATATGGTAACGATGAATTATTATCAATTGAATCTCTTAAAACATCTTTCTTATGGTTTAAAATAGTCAAATTATGTACATGATTATTAAGATTTGTTATAAGTTTTTCTTTTTCTTCTTCTATATCGTTTAAACTTTTATTAATACCATTTAATTTATCAGATAAAGTTTTATTATTGATACTATCATTTTCTATTTCTTTATTTAATAAATTAATTTCTGCATTAATATTCAATAATTTTTCTTTTAAATTTAAAATATTATCATGTAGTTTTATATCATCTGAGCTATATTTACTTCTTTCTGATATAAGTTTCTTTTCACCTGATAATCTTTCTACTTCACTAGTTGTTCTAACAAGTTCTTGTTGCTTTTCATATAACTGTGTATTAAGTTTATTAATATTATTTTTTATTACTTCTATCTGTGCTTGTTTACTTGAATTTTCAGAAAGTATTTTAGTAATTTCATCAGTTAAAGTTTCTACTTTATCTTTTGAAAATTTATAATCAAAATTATATTTTTCAATGTCATTTACAGTTAAAGCAATCTCATTTGTTTTTAATTTTTCTTTCTTTTCTAAGTAAACTTTAGCAACTTCACTTTGTTTTTTTAGTGGTTCGATTGATACTTTTAATTCTTCGATAATATCATTTACTCTAGTCATATTATCGTGAGTTTTAGATAATTTTTTTAATGCTTCATCTTTTCTTTTCTTATATTTAAGTACACCTGCAGCTTCTTCAAAAATTATTCTTCTATCCTCTGCTTTACCAGATAAAATATTTGCAACATCACCTTGAGAAATTATATTAAATGATTCTTTTGATGCTCCAGTATCCATGAATAAATCAAGTATATCTTTTAATCTACATTTTTCATTATTTATAAAATATTCATTCTCACCTGTTTTATAAATTGTTCTTTTAATTGAAACTTCTTCATAATCTATATTCAAATATTTATCAGAATTATCAAATATTAAAGTTACAGATGCGAAAGAGGCAGCCTTTCTACTTTTACTACCTGAAAATATTACATCACTCATAGTACCGTCACCGCGAAGTGATTTAACAGATTGTTCACCAAGAACCCATCTAACCGCATCAACCACATTACTTTTACCTGATCCATTTGGACCTACTACACCTGTAATTCCATTAGTAAGTTCTATATCAGTTTTATCTGCGAATGATTTAAATCCATTTGCTTTAATTTCTTTTAAATACATACTACGTCTTCACCTATTTTCTTATCTATTTAATTATACAACATTTATAAAATTAAGTAAATATCAACATATAAAAAGTATTTCATGTGTTTTTTCGAACAAATGTATTTATGATTATTGATATATTAATTAACTTATTATATAATTAGTATGGATATACTTAATAGTGTTAGGTACTTTCCTTTGATATATTCAAAGGAGGTGATGATTTTGACTAAACGTGAAAAAAAATTACATCTAATAATCTACCTTCTATTTTTTATAATATTTATTTTACTATACATATTACTAAAATAGAAAAAGCACACTAACACTTCCGATGGAGTATTAGTGTGCAAACCACTTAAGGAATGTACCTAACCTACCCAATTAGGTATATCCTTTTTTATTTTATGAAGAATTCCTTCATTACATACATATTATCATATTTTATTATAATTGTAAATTATTTTATATCATTTTTAATATTAATACTCAATATTCCTTTATTCGTCAAAATATTTTTATAAAATCATATACTTTATTAAGGAAGTGATTTTTTGTTATTTAGTATTTTAGGAGCCGCATTAAAAGGTATGATGGCTTTTACTGGAAGTTATTCAAATAATATTTTTCCAGATCCCCTATCAAATGAAGAAGAAGAAAAATATTTAAATGAATATTTAAATAATAAAAGTAAGGATGCTAGAAATAAACTCATTGAACATAACCTAAGATTAGTCGCACATATTGTAAAAAAATATGAAACTACAAGAAATGATATAGATGATTTAATAAGTATTGGAATTATTGGTTTAATCAAAGGAATTGATACATACTCTTATAAACATAATACTAGACTTGCTACTTACTGTGCTAGATGTATAGATAATGAAATACTTATGTATTTTAGAAATGATAAAAAAAATAATAAAAATATTTCCATTGATGAATCAATTGGCTTTGATAAAGATGGAAACGAAATAACATTTATAGAAATACTTAAAACGCCTAAACCTGATTTTGCTGAAGATATACACATTCAAAACAATATAAAATTATTATCAAAATACATGAGCGTATTATCTGATAGAGAAAAAACTATTATAATAAAAAGATATGGATTAAACAATACAGATGAACTTACCCAAAAAGAAATTGCTAAAGAATTAAATATTTCAAGAAGCTATGTTTCAAGAATTGAAAAAAGAGCTTTAACAAAGCTCTTAAGAGAATTTATAAGAAATAATCAATATACAAAATAGATACCAGCATAATGGTATCTATTTATGTAAAGTTAATTTTTTATTATTATCCCTATCAATTAAAACATGATATAAAACTATATCATATAAACTACAAGATCCTGATTTAATTCTTATACTCAAATCTTTTAATACTTGTTTATTATCTTTATAGTTATTTATAGTTTTAGTTGAAATATTTATATTATTACATGTCATTATATTAACTTCCTTTCTAAGCGGCGAGTTTAATAATAACATAATAAATTTTCTAAGTCAACACATTCGACAAAATAAGACAAAAAATAATATTGTAATTATTAATTTTAAATGATAAAATACCTTCAAGAGGTGTTTTATGGATACAATTGGAATAATTTGTGAATATAATCCTTTTCATAATGGGCATTTATATCATATTAATAAAATAAAAGAAATGTTCCCTGACAGTACTATAATACTAGTTATGAGTGGTAATTTTACACAAAGAGCAGATGCTTCAATTATTAATAAATGGGATAAAACTGAAATAGCACTTAAAAATAATATAGATTTAGTTATCGAACTTCCTTTTGAATTTACATGCCAAAGTGCTGATTTATTCGCATATGGTGCGGTTAATATTTTGAATTATTTAAAAGTTGATTATTTAGTATTTGGTAGCGAATGTGGCAATATAAAATTACTTAGTGATATTGCTGATGTTCAACTTAGTAAAGAATATGATTTAAAGGTTAAAAAATTAGTTGATGAAGGTAAAAACTATGCGACTTGTTTATCTAAGGCACTTGAAGACTTTGGATTTAAAAATATTAAAAATCCAAATGACATCTTAGGAATTAGTTATATAAGAGAACTTAAAAAAATTAATAGTAATATAGTTCCACTTACTATTAAACGAAATAATGACTATAATAGTAAAGAATTAACTAACAATATAACAAGTGCGACAAGTATTAGAGAAAATATAAAAAATACTGACATAAAAAATTATGTTCCAAAAAATGTATATCCATATTTAAAAAATAAATTATATTTTATAGAAGATTATTTTCCATTACTTAAATATAAGATATTAAGTGAAATAG
>OCTW011514860.1_pt1 | contig 10736 bp, 8 predicted proteins | sample 1539671 | NCBI WGS metagenome assembly OCTW01 (sample SAMN02144230, study PRJEB22623) | gut metagenome | biome: sheep rumen | host: Ovis aries | place: New Zealand
AAATCATTTTAAAATGGATGCGGATATTGTCCACGAACTTCTTTCTCAAGGATTTGCGATGGGTTTTATGTTTTCTATTGTTTCCATTGGAACGATTATTCTTCAAAGTGGGATCAATCCTTTAGGTACGAATATCATTGCGGCGCATACAGCGGCTCGAAAATGGTTTGCGTTATTGGTATTGCCTCTTTCAACCTTAGGAGCAACGACATCGACATTTGTATCGCAAAATCGTGGTGCCAAACAATGGGATCGAATGGAACAAGGTATTCGCTTTTGTATTCACTTTGATTGGCTTTATACGATTGTATTAACTGTCATTGTTTTCTTATTTGCGCAACCGATGATCCATATTCTCAGTGGATCGGCCAATGACATTGTCCTGGCAAATGGTACTCGCTACCTGCAAATCAATATTCCTGGTTTTATTGTACTGGGGCCTTTATTAACGTATCGAAATGCTTTGCAAGGAAATGGTTATAAGATTTATCCATTAATTTCCAGCGGTATTGAATTAGCTGGTAAGATCGTCTTCACGATATGGGTCATTCCTGCACTTGCTTATTTTGGTGTGATCTTATGTGAACCCGTTATTTGGACATTGATGAGTATCCAATTATGGATTTCCTATCGTATCATAAAAACTGAGAACACATGAAAAAGAGCTAACCAATTTGATTAGCTCTTTTCTTTATGCCATTTGTTCTTGGGTTATTTGTTTGTTTAATTTTACGTACTCTCTTTTTTTTATTTGTTTTTTTAATTGTACCCATTCACCCATTTCGGATGTTTTCTAACCCACACACTTGATTTTCATATTCTTTCAAAGATGACCCTTATTGAAGATTTTTTCTTATTATTTTCTCTTCGCATTCATCCTTTTCCAAATATTTCCATCAATTCTCATTTGAAACGACTTTTTCAGAATTTTTTATTCCTACCGCTATCCTCTTCCAAATGATTTACTCGTACTCGTATTCTTAATCCATACCCTTTGAAGATTTCTTTCCATTGGATCTCTCTTCGCATGTATCTTCTTTTTCGAATACTTAACTTTCATTCAAAACAGCTTTTTCAGAATTTTTTTGTTCTTACCTCTTTCCCTTTTTGAATGAATCTTTGTACTGTGTATGAACAAATGGTTGATATCGAAGAAGTTTTTCTTCGTATCTATCTTTTGTACTTTTATAATAGCAGATAATTTTTCGTTTACAATAAACTGGAATTCTTGGCACAATTATTGGAATTTTAAAAAAAGATGAGCCGAAGCTCATCGAATCCACTCTTGAATGGCATTATATACAGGCGTAAATCCTGTTTTTTCGATACTTGATACCGGATAAATATGTGCCATCGGCAACTGTAATTTTTGTGAAATCACTTTAATGGCTTTCACTCGTTTTGTCTTAGGAACTTTATCAATCTTGGTCGCAACCACCACAATGGGGATTTGAAGTTGTTTTAATGTGTCAATCATATCTAAATCATCATGGGTTGGTTCATGTCGTGCATCCACCAAGGATATGACACCGGCAATTTGTTCTCTTTGAGTGAAGTATTCATCCATCATGGCACCCATTTTTAAAAGCATTTGTTTGCTCATCTTGGCATAACCATAACCTGGAACATCAACCAACATCCATTTTTCATCAATCGAGAAGAAATTGATCAATCGTGTCTTACCGGGTGTATTACCAACATAAGCTAGTTTTTTCCGTTGTGTTAGCGCATTGATAAAACTGCTTTTACCTACATTGGAGCGACCAACAACCACAACTTCCGGTAAAGAAGATTGTGGCCATTGTTCTTTGCATGTGGCGCTTGTTACAAATTCACTTTTCATACTATGCAACTAGAGCGTGTTTCAAAACTTGCTTAACCGTTGATACTGGAATAAACTCAACTGCATCTTTGACTTCTTGTGGAATTTCATCCAAATCACGCACATTTTCTTTTGGAATCAATATTGTTGTAATACCTGAACGATATGCAGCTAAAGATTTTTCTTTTAAGCCACCAATTGGTAATACATTACCACGTAGAGTCACTTCACCCGTCATGGCCAAATTGGCTTTTACTGGAATTTCTGAGAAACAAGAAACCAAAGCTGTTGTCATTGTTACACCGGCACTTGGTCCGTCTTTTGGTACGGCTCCTTCTGGTACATGGATATGTACATCATTGGTTTCAAACAATTTTGAATCAATCTTATATTCTTTGGCATGGGCTTTGATGTAATCCAGCGCAATGTTGGCACTTTCTTTCATGACATCACCTAACTGTCCAGTCAAGATCAATCGTCCTTTACCTTCAAAACGATTGGCTTCAATTTGCAGAATGTCACCACCAAAACTTGTATAAGCTAGTCCTGTGACTGTACCGACTTGATCTTTCTTTTCTTTATGACCATAATCTACTTTTTCATTGCCTAACCACTCATGAACCAATTTTTTTGATAACCGAATGGATTTCTTATTGTCTTTTAAAATGGCTAAAACGGTTTTTCGACAAATAGTTGCAATTGTACGTTCTAACTGACGAACACCGGCTTCTCTTGTATAGTAACGAATCAAATACAATAATAAATCATCGGAAATCTTTAATTGACTGGCATGCAAGCCATTTTCCTTCAATTGTTTTGGTAATAAATGTTCTTTTGCGATATGGATCTTTTCTACATCCGTGTAACTGGATAATTGAATGATTTCCAAACGATCACGTAAAGCTGGTGGAATATTTTCCAAATAGTTAGCAGTCGCAATAAATAACACTTTGCTTAAATCATAAGGTTCTTCAATATAGTGGTCGGAGAAGTAAGAGTTTTGTTCTGGATCCAATACTTCCAACATAGCAGAAGAAGGATCTCCCTTATAATCACTAGCCATCTTATCGATTTCATCAATCAAGAAGACCGGATTCACAACGCCAGCTTTTTTCATTCCTTGAATGATACGGCCTGGCATAGCTCCTAAATAGGTACGGCGATGTCCTCGAATTTCGGCTTCATCACGTACACCACCTAAAGAAATCTTCACAAATTTACGATCTAGGGCACGAGCAACACTTCGTGCTAATGATGTTTTACCAACACCAGGAGGGCCTACCAAACAAAGGATTGGCGCTTTTAAAGAATTGGTCATTTGTTTGACAGCCAAATATTCTAGGATTCGTTCTTTGACTTTTTCCAAGCCATAATGATCCGCATCCAAAATGGATTGGGCTTGATTTAAATCTTGATTATCTTGCGTTTCTTGCCACCAAGGCAAATCCATCAACCAATCAATATATGTCTTGATGACACCCGTTTCTCCACTTGCCATTGGCAAGATTTCATAACGAGATAATTCTTCTTTGACTTTCTTTTTGATATTTTCAGGATATGGATTTTCGTCTAGACGCTTACGAATTTGTTCTGCATCCTTATCTTGTTCAACGACATCTCCCAATTCTTCTTTAATGGCATTTAATTTTTCACGTAAGTAATAATCTTTTTGTCCTTGGTCAATACGTTGTTTGACAGTATCGTTGATTTTTTTCTCAACTTCTCCCATCTTCTTTTCTTTTTCAATATCGGCCAACAACATCTCCAAACGATCATTCGCACCTAATGTTTCCAAGTAGGCTTGTTTACGATCCAAAGAAATAGGTAAAGCTGTTACGGCTTTATCGCTCAATCCTTCTGGACCTACACCTTTGGATAATTCAATCATCATATCTTTAGACATGAATTTATCGGCACCGGTAAAATGATCATAGGCATCGACGATCATACGCATTAATGCTTGTTCTTCGGTCTCATCTTGACGATATGTTACTAATTCATCCACAACAGCCATGTCACTGTCATTACCTTGGATCCATTCATTCAAGCGAACACGTTTTAATCCTCTAAATTTTACACGAATAAAATTCTCAAAACGGCGAACATGGCGAACTTCACAAAGTGTTCCTACATGATAAATATCATCCAAACCAGGTTCATCCGTTGTTATATCTTTTTGTGAAACCAATACGATATGGTTTTCAAAATTATTTTGAGCATTGTCAACAGCTTGTAGAGATGGTTCACGTCCAACATCAATCACAATATCTTGATTTGGAAAAACAACAACACCTCGGGTACAGACTAACGGGAATGTTTCTGTCATCGGAATTCCTCCTTAATTTCTAGATTCTAAAAAAGACGCCGAGCGCCTTTTTTATACATATTTATTTTACTACTTTACAGAAGTCTTAATCAATTCTAACGCTTTCTGTTGTGCAAGATCTGCTCTTACTTGATAAGCTGGAAGCAATTGTTTGATTTGATTGACATCCATCTTGTACAATTCAGACATTTCTTTGTATTCTTTATCAACATCTTCTTGTGAAATCTCGATATTTTCAGCCTTTACAATAGCTTGTAGAACCAAAGAGTTCTTTACACGATCCGTTGCTTCTGGACGCATCTGTGCTTTCATATCTTCTTCTGTCTGTCCAGTTGCTTGATAATATTGTTCAACGGTAAAGCCAGATTGTTGCATACGTTGTACAAATTGTTGATATTCACTATCGACTTCATTTTCAATCATAACAGCTGGAATATCTACGGTTGCATTATCACTAGCTGCCTTGATTACTTCAGAAGTAAATTTGTCTTCAGCTTGACGTTCACGCTCTTTCGTAAGATCTTCTTTTGTGACTTCTTTGAATTTTTCTACCGTTTCAACACCATCACGTTTTAATTGTTTGATCAAATCATCATTAATTTCCGGACGTTCTTTATATTTGATGTCATGAACAGTTACTGTAAATACAGCATCTTGTCCAGCAAGATCTTTGGCTTGATAATCTTCAGGGAATGTAACATTTACATCTTTTACATCACCTGTCTTCACACCAATCAATTGATCTTCAAAACCTGGGATGAAAGATTGAGAACCCAATTCCAATGGATAATTCTCACCAGAACCACCTTCAAAAGCTTCACCATCTTTTTTACCAACAAAGTCGATCACAACTTGGTCACCTTCGACAGCTGCTTCGCCTTCTTCACGTAATACCCAGTCAGCATAACGATCTTGTACTCGTTCTAATTCTTTATCAACATCTTCATCGGTTACTTCTACTTCATCTTTATGAATATCTAATCCTTTATATTCTCCTAAAGTAACTTCTGGTTCTACAACACAGTTAAAATCCAATGTTACAGATTCATCACTTGCATCTTTGTAGTCCAATGTAGGACGTGCTACTAATTCCAACTTTTGTTCTTGAACAGCTTGTGCCAATACTGTATTCGCAATATTTTCAACAGCTTGTTCATAAATAGCTTCTTTTGAAATTTGTTTCTTTAATAAAGCTTCTGGTACTTGTCCAGGACGGAAACCTTTCATTGTGATATTTTTCTTAAAATATTGAAATGCATGTTTTTGGGCTTTTGTCCAAACATCACCATCCACGATAACTTCCAAAACACCTTCTGAATGTTCTTTCAATGTCCAACTACTTTTCATTTTGTTCTCCTCGACTTTCAATCATGAGCGGTATATCCGCTATCTCACCCAATTGTTTTTGGGTAACAAACAACTTAAATTCATCGGATTGTCCAAATGCTTCTGCAACCAAACGTACAATCGCTTTCGCAATCGGTTTGGGATCTTGATCCATAAAATCAAATGGCCGGTTTTCTAACATTTCTTGTTCTAAAAGACGTGTACAAAATTGATAGAAAGTCGGATTATCATTCGCAAACCAATCGGTAAATAATTGATTGATTTGAATGAGTGTTTGATCATCTTCTTTAGGAATGATCAAACTAGGCACAAAAGTCAGTTCCAATCCGGATTTTTTCATTGTATAGGGTGTATCAATCTTTTGAGCCATTAAATGCTCAATCAATTCTCCCTTGATTTCATTCAGCAGGACATCGGAATCCAATAAGAATTGCACTTCATCATGCATATTCCAAAGATTCATATCACCCATCATCGCAACCGCAGCTTCTTGTTGCTCCATATTGCCATGAATCAAAACTTCGATTTCATGGTGAGGAACGGGTTTGTCAATGTGTGTCAAACATTCCTCTTTATATGCTTCTAATACATCCAATTCGGGTTGTGGAACGTAGGGTAAATCCAATTCAGCTTGTACCTTATCGAGAGCCAAATCATATTTCTCCTGTGCCATCAATTCATGAATTTCTTGTATAAGTGCTTGATAATATAGATTCACCAAATCCTCCTAGCGAAACATACTAATTTTATCATACTGTCTTTTAAGAATCAATATGATGAAACCGTGCAACTAAATGTAATGGTCCCAACGAATGATGGCGAATAAAATCATGTTTCCGACCAATCTGATCATACCATCCATCAAATACATATCCCTTCTTTTTCGCTGGCTTTAGTAAAATTGTTGGATCATCAAAACAATAATGATCCGGATTACTTCGTGCCGAATAACCACCTTGTGTATCGTAAGTGATTGGATATTCATTTTTAGTCATCTTTGCATATAATGTGCACGAATTATTGATTTGTTGACTTATATGAAAAGGAAATAAAAATTGTTCATCCCAGTACCACCCTTCAAATGTATAGCCACTTCGTTTAGCGACTGGTAAAGAATGGATAAAACCATCCTGTGCCACTTCCAGGGGGTCAATTGGTCGTCCTCCAAATGTTTCAAACGAAACGATACAAGGATCCACAAAATGTGCTTCTATTGTGACCGATCCATGTGGCTTTGCTGGTACAACATCCGTTGGTTCTCCATCATATGTCCATCCTACAAATACCTGATCTTTTTTCTGCGGTGGATACAAGACATAAGCTGGTGATTCACAACTGGTATATCGTGGATTCAGTCGTGAATTCATACCACCATTCATTTTATAATGTATCGGGTACCAAACTGGTGCCCATTTGGGATAGAGTTTTGTGATCTTTGGCAACTCTGCAGCTGGATTGATCTGCTTTGTGCATTCTGGATCCACATACCATCCCACAAATTGATATCCTTCTTTTTTCATACCCGATTCCCCATTGATATTCTATAATAGATTTGTTATAATGTGTTAGCTGTCTTGGTAGCTCAGTTGGATAGAGCAATCGCCTTCTAAGCGATCGGTCGGGGGTTCGAATCCCTCCCAGGACGCCATTCTATCCATTAACCCCTTTATGTAAAGGGGTTTTTATTTTGGTGCCGTACAAACGCCATACAATATCATCTATTTTTCTTATTTGCTCCATTCGAAGCCAAACATTCATACTGCAAGTCATTATCTAAGTAAACCTTTTTAAGTGATTCGAATAGATTCCATTTATTTCTTACATCCATTTTTTCTAATTAGAAATGTTTTATTACATGCAAGAATTTCGTCCAAGGCACTACAATTATACACCAATACTATTTATTTATTGAAATTCTTAGCACTTTAATTATAAATGAATCTATCATTCTGACTAATCATCAACAATTTATTCTTATTTATTATTTTATTACAAAACCAATTCATTCTCTGCAAATATATTTCTTTCTTCTCTTTTCTATGACATTTTTTCTTCTTTCCTCGTTTAAGTAATTTTTAATGGCCATTTATCCTTTTAAAACAAGTTGAAATATGCATTCGTCTATACTATATTTTAAGTATAAGTAATATTTTAGGGAGGTTAATGAAATGGAGAAGAAAACTTGCCATGCATTATATGCGGCGGCAGCTGCTGCATTGGTATTTGGTTTAACACCAGCTACAAAGATTCTAGCAGATGAAATAACACCTACCGATGAAATAAAAGCAGAACAAACAACACAAGAAACATCAGAACAAGCCACACAAGAAACAACAACCGATGAAACAACACCAGTTGTTAATGAAGAGGATCCAAATGTCAGTGCTACACCTGTACAAACAGAGGATGAACAAAAAACGTATTCACTTACTTTGGATAATTCGATGCCTGGAGTAACTGTACCAAAAATGACAAATTACACATCTGGAAAGGAGACTCCTCTTCCAGTATTGAAAAAAGATGGTATGAAGTTTAATGGATGGATTTATTTTATTGATGGTGATAGGCATAGAACAAATAGTATTCCAGCCAACGTGAAAGGTGACTTAGCATGTTATGCAGCTTGGAAAGCTGACTATCGCATCACTAATGGCAAAGATCAAAAATGGACCAAGGGTTCTAACACCCCATTGACAATCAAAATCAATAGTGTACATGGAAATTTCTATACTCTTTCTATCAATGGTAAGGTATTAAATACAGATGACTACAAATATTCATATATTAATGTAAATAATGGAAACATGGATGGGTATGATTTTTATGATAATTATTATAATGATGGTACGATAATCCAGATCCAGCCATCTTATTTGGAAAGTCTACCTGTTGGGCAACCATTTAATTTACATATTGTTTATGGATACCCTAAAGAAGTTTCAACCGGTCCATTAATGGTTGATTGTGAAGTAGATGGTACTTTAACCGTTACTCCAGCTCAAAGTGTGGATAATACAAAAACAACACCTTCGACGAGTTCCAATACTGCATTATCAACAACTGCCAATATGACATCACCAAATGCCAAAATGAGTGCCACAAACACTTCTTCTACAACAACCACAACACAAACGAGTACAGATGTTTCAAGTGTTGATACCGGTGTTGCTGATCATAGTGGATCATTGATAGGTGCTGCTTTGATTTCTGCCCTTGGTGCACTGGGACTTCCAATTCTTAAAAAACGAAATCAATAATGAATGATGACTCTAACAGAGATGTTAGAGCCATTTTTATTTGGATAAAAAAACAATTATCTTGTTGATAATTGCATATTCTATAAATTTTATTAATGTCCACTATCAAATACTTCTAGTTCCCCTTTGTAACCTTTCTCGTTACGATACTGTCGAGGTGATATACATGACATTTCAATTTAACGTTACACAGGAAGTATTGGATCTAGGTGTTAAAGTAAAAGCTGTTGTAATCGAAGGCATCGATAACACAACAATTTCACCGGAGTATCTTGCCTATCGAAAAGAAGCCATCCAACAACTTCAGAAAAAATATGAAGGCATCAATGCTAAACAAGAACCTATTGTTCAAGGCTTTTATACCTTACATGATCAGGTAGGGGTTCGTCGTCGCAAGAATCCCCCGGCATCGGAAACTTTGATCAAATTGCTTCAAAAACGCAATGACCTTCCTTCTATCAATAAATTGGTGGATATCTACAACATCATTTCTACTGATACCGAATTAGCTCTTGGTGCGCATGATATTGATAAGATCGACGGCAACGTCACTTTACGAATTCAAGATGGTACCGAACGATTTATTCCGCTTGGTTCCAATGAACCACAACCGGTAAAGGCTGGTGAATACAGTTATATCGATGACTCCAGTGAGATCATTTGCCATTTAGAAATACGTCAGGTCAATAAAACATTGGTTGATGAAAATTCTAAAAACATATATTTTATCATTCAAGGCAATGAAGTTACGCCTTCTTCTTTACTAGATGAAACGGCACAAAAGCTTATCGTTCGTGTAACCCAATTCTGTGGTGGACAAGGACAGATCATTTATTGATCAAGAAAAACAATCTGTGCCGAAATACTCGTATCGACATCCAAGATCGCATAACTAGGCGGATTGCCATCACGAGACATCCAAGTTGAACCTGGATTTAATAAAAAAACACCTTTTCTTTTTTCAATATAACTACGATGCGTGTGACCAAAACAAACAATGTCACACGCATGTCCTTTCGCTAAACGCACTAAGTCATCTTCTCGATGAAAAAAAGAACAACGATGCGAATGTTCCATAAATAAACGATGGGTGCCAACTGAAAGAATCCTACGATTCGGAAATTCACCCCAAAAATCATTATTTCCTAACACAAATAACCAATTTGGATAATTTCTTGGATCATCACATAGATCACCACAATGCAGAAACAAGCTTGCTTCAGGATGTTGATCATATATGGTATCCAAAATCTCATTATGTCCATGAGAATCACTGGCTACAATGATACGCATCATTTCCTCCTACTCTTGATATTCTTCAAAATCCATTTCTTCCATTGATAAATGGTCTTTCCACATTTTATTGGCTGCTTTCCGACCAACATAGCGCAATACAAAAGGCTGATATGCCATCTTCGTTTTATCGGCCTTGTCTTCTGGATAACGAATCACAAACCCATAATGATAGGCATTTTCTTCCAACCATACAATTTGATTTTGTTGGGATTGAGACAATGATTTGATGGCATTTTCATAATTGTATGTTCCATCTTCATTTTGATTTTTTTGACAAGCATCGATCCAATCTTGTGGATTGATCAATTGAATGGTATATCCCAATTGTGTCTCATTTTGGCCAGCTGGCAATTGAAACCAATCTAAAACCGTTTCGCCATATTGATTTTCCAAAGTCATATACGATTCATTGATCGTATCATACGATTGATATCCAGAAACCGCACTTAATGTTTCGCCATTCCACATCCTACTATACGCTTCTTTCATCTCATTCCAATCATCGACTACATTCGATTGGATCTGTATAGAATCTACTTGTACCAAATTCGCTGGCTGATAACGATAAACCGATGTCTTTGTATTTAAGACCAAATACATATCCGTAGGATCCGATTGCAGAGTCAATTTTTTCGTTGTTGTGGCATCATTCTCATAAAAAGTGGTTAAATCCGCATAGGTATAATAT
>OCTW013430052.1_pt1 | contig 10733 bp, 8 predicted proteins | sample 1539671 | NCBI WGS metagenome assembly OCTW01 (sample SAMN02144230, study PRJEB22623) | gut metagenome | biome: sheep rumen | host: Ovis aries | place: New Zealand
CCTAAGCAATTGGGGTTATGAAATTTCCCGAATATGTTAATTCGTTAATATGTCAATTCCTGGGACTGGTTTTTGACTAATACATTCTCCCATTCAAGCTTTCCGAAAAAGTTTGACTCAAAATAAATCACAGCGGAATGGTTTATAACGCCGCTTTCGGAAAAAGTGTCCCGCGCCAAGGGTGTGTACAGAACATTGGCCTACAGCTTTTCAGCGGCCAAGAGTGAGCTGCAAAAGCTGAATATTAGATTGTGGATGTCAAAATATGGGCGTTTCCCTGAATACCTGTGGAGTATGTGGGCCGGCGGTATTATAGTGTGGTGACGATGTTGCGGTAGTGGATGGAAGCGAGGAAGTCGTCGGCACCTTCGGTGCGGAGAAGGTCTTCGGGGGCATGGGCATCGGTGCTGACGATGACGGGGATGCCGAGGGTGTTCATGTGGCGGATGGTGTCGCGGGCAGGATAGTAGTCGGTATGGCGGCCTTTGTAGATGCCACGGGTGTTGACTTCGCAGATGCAGCCGGTTTCGTGGATGAGCTGGACGGTTTCGAAAACGAGGGAGCTGAACCAGGGTTCGTCGTAGTGGAAATAGCGGTCGCGGTTGTGCATGACGATTTTGTCGAAGTGGCCAACTATGGTGGGGCGCTGGGTTTCAATCATGCGGTTGGTCTGGTCAAAAAAACAGCGGACCGCACGGCGGATGTCGCCGGAAAAGAGGCGAATGAGGCCTTCGTCGTAGGTCTGGTAGCGGGGGCCGTCAATCATCCACAGGTGGTCTGCTGCCTCGGAAGGGTATTGACGCAGGTGGTCGACATGGTCGGGTGGAGGGATGAGATGGATGCTGCCAATGGTGTATTGCAGCCCGCCCTGCTGGACGAGAGGGGCGAAGTCTTCACAAAGGCCGGGAACAAAGTCTATCTCCAAGCCAAGGCGAATGTCGATACGGCCGGCATATTCGTGCTGGAGGGTACGGATAGTGTCGCAGTATTCGAGGTATTTATCCTGGTGGATGGAGAATGTGTTGGCGAAGGGCAAGGGGGAATGGCCGGAAAAGCCGAAATGAGTGAAGCCGTGGGCAAGGGCAAAGTCGACCATTTGGCGGGGCGTGGCCTTGCCATCGCAATAAGTGGTGTGGGTATGATAGTTAGAAAGCATATACTGCACTTAATGAAAGACGGAGATTGCCAACAGGTTGGTCGTAGCCGGCATAGGTGTATTCGACTTCGCCGGTGAAAGAGAGACCTTTAAGGGTAGTGTAGGTGAGGCGGGGCTGGACACGCCAAAGGTAGGCAAGGTCGTAGCCCCGACCAAAGACAGTGGGTTCGCTATCGGTGGACGGGATGGAGGCTTCATCTATATGCTTGGCATAGCCGAGGAAGAGACCTGGACGCCAGTGCCCACAGGTGCGTTCAATGTCGAGCCAGACGGTGTTAAAGTGCCAGTCGCGAAATTCGACAAAGGAGTCTGCGGGGGTGGTGTACATAAGGTAGCCACCCAAGGAGCAGCCTTCGTAGAGGCTATTGCCCAGCAGGGTCTGGGCCTTGACGGCGAAGTGGTCGAACTGGTACATGCCGAAGAGGGAGTAGCTGAAGGACTGGTGCTGCACAGCGGGCGAGGCTGCGCCCACAGTGTTGACGATAGGTTGTATCGTTTTGAGATTAGCTGCGGCGCCGAGAAGGAGGTTGCGATGGCGGAAGCGCAGTTGGGCGTTCATTTCGGGTATGAGACTGTGGCGGGCGAAGAGGGTGCTGCTCTGCGGGGTGCCGTTGAGGAGCCCCTGGCTGGTGTTGTCAAGCTGCCATTGGGCGACGGCCACCAGTTCCCAGTTGGGCGTGGGGAGGAAACTGTAGCGCACCTGTGGCTGCCGTGCGTAGGGGTGGAAAGGCGCTCCCATGTTGAGGGGATTGGTCATGGGCATGATTTCGTGGATCACCATGGCGTACCAATATTGCCCCATGAGCAGGCTGTGGTTGTCCCACTCCAGAGCAAGATAGGCGTGGCGCAGGCGGAGGTTGTTGATGGTGGCGTTGGTGGCACCGGTGAAGTCGCCCTCGATGAAGGCGCGACTTTGCGCGCCCCAAATTTCAGGACCGTTGACGGTGAGGTTAAGGCGGGCAGTAATGGCCAGCATGTCGGCCTGCCAGCCATCGTTAATGTCGCGCCCCAGGCTGTCGCGCACAATGGGTTTGGGGTAGAAGAGCATCATGTCTTCACGTCCGCCGACCACGGCGCGGCTGTCAGCATAGTAGTGCGGATTGACAAAACCATGCCACTTGAAGGTAAAACTTTCCTGTGCCCGGAGTGCGCCGAACACTCCGAGTAATCCCATAAAAACTATGACTTTCTTCATTTCTTGCTTCCTCCTGCGAGAGCTAAGATGAGGCCGAGAGCAACGCCAAGGAGTGCGGCGAAGAGCACCTGGAAAGTCGAGGGCAGGATAAAGGTAATGGTGTGGGCAGGGAACCAGAAAAGAGGAATGGTCTTTTTGAAGACCACGTTCCACTGCACGTCCCAGTTGATTTTGTTGGCGAAGATGTCACGCATGTGCATGGGGCGCAACAGGCCGCGCACGGTGCCGCCGTTCTCCAGTATGTGGATGTCGGTGCATTTGTGGAAGGTCATCATCACCGGGGCGAAAATGGTATTCATCAGCACACTGACGGCGAAGGCCACGCCCACTTTGCCCCAAGTGAGTTGGGGTGCGGCAAAGACCTCTGCCGGACAGCTGCAGCCGCCTACGACTCCAAGGAAGGCAGGTACGCCGCTCTTGAAGATGATCATGGCCATGGCGATGCACATGCCCAGAAATCCCCACACCATCATGCGGGGCACGATGCCAAAGCCCTTCTTGTTGTACACGCCCTCGCGGATGCGCAGGGCCAGCATCTCGCCGAAGGTGGCAAGGATGGCAAACTTAAAGAATGCCATGATGAAGGGATGTGCGGCGGTCGACGATTCGAACCATGCAAAGAATCCCGTGGCGGGAATAAAGAACGGGGCCAGAACGATGACCACGATAAGGATGACGAGCCAGTCTTGTTTTTTCATTGTGTTAGATTTGTTGATACGTTGATATTGTTGTGTTGATGTATTCACTTCTTGGTTGTGAGTTCAATGAGGTCTTGGTCGGCGCTGCTGAAGCCTACCAGCAGCGTTATCTCCTTTCCGGCGGGCAGGGAGACTATCTCCTGCTCCTCCTCGTCGAATTGGCGGAGCCAGTAGGGGTCGATGTCGATGGCAAAGGTCTGCTTCCCGCTGCGGTCGACTGCGACACGCTTGAAGCCTATCAGTTGTTTGACGGGCTCTTGGCTGTCCACCCCTTTGAGGTATACCTGCACTACCGTGCTCCTCCCTTCGGGCATGATGCGTGAGGGCTTGGTGACGGTCACAGTGCCTTTAATCTTGCCATCATCGTAGCGTATGTCCTCCAGTTTGTAACGTGTATAGCTCAGTCCGTAGCCGAAGGGGAAAAAGGGTTCTTCGGCAAGATAACGGTATGTGCGTCCACGCATGTCGTAGCTGTCGAAGGGGGGCAGTTGTTGTGTGTTCCTATAGAACGTGACAGGCAGCCGCCCAAAGTTGTCATACTGCCCGGCCAGGGCTGATGCGATGGCGTTGCCCATCTCCTCTCCCCCGTACCAGCATTGCATAATGGCGTTGCACTTGAGGGTCTGTTTGTCCAATGCTATGGCACTGCCGCTACACAGCAGCAGCACTACCGGCTTGTGTTTGCGTTGCAGCGAATGTATCTCTTTGCACTGGTTGTCGGGCAGCTCGATAAGGGTGCGGTCGCCTTTGTAGAATCCCGGCATGTCCACGGGCAGCTCCTCACCCTCCAGTTGCGGGTTCAAACCTCCGGCATAGACAATCAGGTCTGCCTTTTTGGGCGAGTCGACAAGCGTAAAGAGGTTCCCCAACCCCTCGCGGATGCTGACGGTGTGGAGCGGTGTGCCGTTGTAATTGCCCAAGGGCATGAGCGTGTCTTCGGCATTGGGGCCGGCAAGATATATCCTGGTGCCATGCTTCAGTGGAAGAAGGTCTTTATCGTTTTTGAGCAGCACAAGTGATGCCACGGCCGCATCCCTGACGGTGCAAGGGCCGTGGATGGGGCCACCGTTGGCCTTATGATCCATTACGCGCAGCCTTGTGCGCAGAATGCGGCGCACATGCCGGTTGATTACCTCTTCGCTGATATAGCCCGAGTCCATAGCCGTGCGCAGGGCGTTCAGCCCACTGCCGCACTCCAGGTCCACCTCGCTCCCGAAGGCATCGGCCGCCGTCAGTGCGGCGGAGGCATGGGTCTTGTGGCGGGGAATGACGGTGTCGCGCTCCCAGCAGTCGTTCAGCGCCCAGCAGTCGGTCACCAGCAGCCCGTCGTAGTGCCACTTGTTGCGCAGTATGTCCACCAACAGTTCGCGGTTGGTGCAACAGGGTTGGCCGTTCAGCCGGTTGTAGCCACACATCACCTGCTGCACATCGCTGTTTTTGATGATGTATTCGAAGGCGGGAAGATATGTGGTCCAAAGGTCTCGCGGACTGACCTGTGCATCAAACTCATGCCGCACCCCTTCTGGACCGCTGTGCACGGCAAGATGTTTCAAGCAAGCCGCTGCCGAAAGGTGACGGCCGTCAGGCGACAATGAGGCCTCGCGAGGGTAGGCGTGCTGCAGCCCGTTCACACAGGCCAGCCCCATCCGGGCGGTGAGGAAGGGGTCTTCGCCGTAGGTCTCCATCCCCCGACCCCAGCGGGGATCGCGGAATATGTTGATGTTGGGTGTGAAAAAGGTCAGCCCAGTATAGTCGGTGGCTACTGCATACACGGAGTCATGAGCCTGCTTCCGTTTGAGGCGCGCCTCTCTGGCCACCTCGGCAAACACCTCCTGCACCATCCAATCGTCGAACGTGGCGGCCAGGCCGATGGGCATGGGCCAAACCGTGGCCAGCCCGTTGCGTCCCACCCCGTGCAGGGCCTCGTTCCACCAGCTGTAGGCCGGCAGTCCCAACGACGGGATGGCGGGGTTGCGGTGCTCCATCATCGACAGCTTCTCGTCCAGCGTGAGTCGCGACAGCAGGTCTTCCACGCGCTCGTCCACGCCGAGTGCTGTGTCTTGGAATGGAAAGGTTTGAGCCTGCAGCAATAGACTACAGCTCACTGTCAGCACGACCGCCAATAGGATTTTTTTCATCTGTTGTTCACGTGTTATTTCACCTTGCAAAAATACAACTTTTTTTTCAATCAGCCGCTTTTTTATTTCAAGTGCGGGTTGGGCAAAAAAGCAAAAGCCTCCAGCTGGGGCTGGAGGCTTTTCCGTGTGCGAAAGCAGGACGCACTTTCTTATTCAAAAGAGGCTATAGCCTTCTTGATAATCTCGATGGCTTCACGCAGCTGCTCCTCGTTGATGACCAGCGGCGGGGCAAAACGGATGATGTGCTGGTGGGTGGGCTTGGCCAGCACGCCCATGTCGCGCATCTTCAGGCAGACATCCCAAGCCTCCTTGCCGTTGTGGGGCTTGATGATGACGGCGTTGAGCAGTCCCTTGCCGCGCACTTTCTCAATCATGGGGCTCTTGAACTTGGACATCTCCTCGCGGAAGATCTTGCCCAGACGGTCGGCGTTTTCCATCAGGTGCTCATCCTTGATGACCTGAAGGGCGGCGATGGACACTTTGGCCGCGATGGGGTTGCCGCCGAAGGTGGAACCGTGCTCACCGGGTTTGATGTTGAGCATGATGTCGTCGTCGGCCAGCACGCAGCTGACAGGCACCACGCCACCACCGAGGGCTTTGCCCAGAATCAGGATGTCGGGACGGACGCCTTCGTGGTCGCAAGCCAGCATCTTGCCGGTGCGGGCGATGCCGCACTGCACCTCGTCGGCCATGAAGAGGACGTTGTGCTTCTTGCAGATGTCGTAGCATTTTTTCAGGTAGCCCTCATCGGGGACGTAAACACCAGCCTCGCCCTGGATGGGTTCAAGCAGGAAACCGGCAATCTTCTTGCCATGCTCCTCCAGCACTTTTTCCAGCGCGGCGGGGTCGTTGTAGGGTATACGGATGAAACCGGGAGTCATGGGGCCATAGTTGGCATAGCTTTCGGGGTCGTTGCTCATGGTGATGATGGTGATGGTGCGGCCGTGGAAGTTGCCTTCGCAGCAGACGATCATCACCTCGTCGTTGGGAATGCCTTTCTTCACCACACCCCAGCGGCGAGCCAGTTTCAAGGCTGTCTCGTCAGCTTCGGCGCCGCTGTTCATGGGCAGCACTTTCTCGTAACCGAAATATTCAGTGACATACTTCTCCCACTCGCCGAGGCAGTTGTTGTAGAAAGCGCGGCTGCTCAGGGTCAGCTGATGAGCCTGGTCGCAGAGAGCCTTGATGATCTTGGGATGGCAATGGCCCTGGTTCACGGCGGAGTAGGCCGAGAGGAAGTCAAAATAGCGTTTCCCTTCGCAGTCCCACACAAAGGGGCCTTCGCCTTTGGCAAGGACAACGGGCAGGGGGTGATAGTTGTGAGCACCGTAACGGGCTTCCATTTCCATGAATTCTTCAGATTTCGTCATAATGTTGTATTTTTATTTGTTGTTGTTTTGTTTTGTCTGTTTCTTGTGTCGGCACGGGCCGCGAGGCGAGTGGCCTGAAAAATTTTTTGCAAATTTACATCTTTTATTTCAAATAAAACAAATATTTTTGCGTTTTGTCGTAAATTTAAGTCCTTTGTGTTCGGCCCGGGTGGCCGTCAGGACTTCATTTATATGAACGAAAGTGTTTCAATTATGGATGAGAGCAGAGACGAAATAACCGACAAAGTCCTCGATGTAAAACACCTCCAGGTGGAGTTCGTGCACGACGGCGAACCCCACGCGGCTGTGAAGGATGTCAGCTTCGATGTCTGCCGGGGCCGCACACTGGGCATCGTGGGCGAGTCGGGCAGTGGCAAGTCCGTCAGTTGTCTGGCCGTCATGGGGCTGCTCCCGCCCCAGCCCCGGTGCCGCGTCCAGGGATCCATAACCCTCCGTCCCGAACCCGGAGGCGGTGCGGTGTCCACCATCGAACCCGGCGCCCATGTTTCCATGATTTTCCAAGAGCCCATGACCAGCCTCAATCCCGTCCAGCGGTGCGGCCCGCAGGTGATGGAAATGCTTTTGGCCCACGAGAAAGTGCCGCACGCGGAGGCTCGCCGCCGCGTAATCGAACTGTTCGAGGAGGTGATGCTTCCCCGTCCGGAGAAAATCTTTTCCAGCTATCCCCACGAAATCAGCGGCGGACAGAAACAGCGCGTCATGATAGCAATGGCCTTGATATGCCATCCCGCCCTCGTCATAGCCGACGAACCCACCACCGCCCTCGACGTCACCGTCCAGAAAGCCATCCTCCAGTTGCTGCGCACACTGCAGAAAAAATACAATATCGGCATCATCTTCATCACCCACGACCTCGGTGTCATTGCCCAGATTGCCGACGACGTGGCAGTCATGTACAAAGGGCAGATTGTGGAACGCGGCCCGGCCGGACAGGTTCTCTACCACCCCCAGCACCCCTACACCAAAGGCCTCCTGGCCTGCCGTCCGCCACTCGACAGCCGTCCCAAGCGGCTGCCCACCGTTAAGGACTACTTAGAAAACACCGTAGCCGAAAGCCTGGCAGCACCCGAAAAGAACGCTGCTCCCGCCCTCCCGCCGGACGGCGACAAGGATGACACCCCGCTGCTGCGAGTCCGCGATCTCGATGTCACCTACGCTTTGGAAACCAGCCTGCTGGGCAAAGTGAAGAAAACCCTGAAAGCCGTCGACGGAATCTCATTCGACATCTTCCGGGGCGAGACCGTCGGCCTCGTGGGCGAGTCGGGCTGTGGCAAGAGCACCCTCGGCCGCGCCATCCTCCAACTCATCGGGCGCAGTGCCGGGACTGTGGAATTTGAAGGCCGCCCGCTCGACAGGCTTTCCCGTTCTGAGCGGCAAGCCCTGCGCCGCAAAATGCAGATAGTCTTTCAGGACCCCTACTCTTCCCTCAATCCCCGCATCACCATCGGACAAGCCATCCTGGAACCCCTGCGGTGCCACGGCCTTTGCGCCGACGACCGCGAGCGCCGCGGACGCGTCCTCAGCCTCATGCAGCAAGTGGGCCTCAACGAAGAGTGGTTCGACCGCTACCCCCACGAATTCAGCGGCGGACAGCGGCAGCGCGTATGCATAGCCCGTGCCTTAGTGCTGCAGCCCGAACTCGTCGTTTGCGACGAGAGCGTATCCGCCCTCGACGTCTCCGTCCAGGCCCAAGTACTCAACCTTCTCAACGACCTCAAAGAACAATACGGCTACACCTACCTCTTCATCACCCACGACCTCTCAGTGGTCAAATTCATTTCCGACCGCATCCTGGTCATGCAGCAAGGGCGCATCGTCGAGCAGGGTCCGTCCGACCAACTCTTCACCCACCCCCAGCACCCCTACACCCAACACCTCCTCGCCGCCCTCCCGCGCCTCTAAACGGCAGACACACTCAAGCACCAACACATTAACACATTCAAGCATTAACACATTAACACATTAACTATGAACATCAAACGATTCGGCATCCTGCCCAAAATCCTCCTCGCCATCGCCCTCGGCATCGGCTGCTCCTTCTTCATGCCCGGATGGGCCGTGCGGGTGTTCCTCACCTTCAACTCCATCTTCAGCAACTTCCTGGGCATGTTCATTCCCCTGCTCATCATCGGGCTTGTGGCCCCCGGCATCGCCGACCTCGGCAAAGGGGCTGGCCGCCTGCTGCTCATCACCGTGGCGCTGGCCTATGGCTCCACCGTCCTCTCCGGGGCCTTTGCCTACACCTCGTGCGCCCTGGCCTATCCCCACATCCTCGGCGACGGACTCTCCTCGCTCGGTGACATGGACATGTCCAACGCCCTCACCCCCTACTTCACCATCGACATGCCCGCCTTCATCTCCGTCACCACGGCCCTGGTGCTGGCATTCCTCCTCGGCCTCACCACCGCCCACATCCCCGGCACCACCATGCGGGGCTTCCTCACCGACTTCCGCGACATCATCACCCGCGTCATCGCCCGCGTCATCATCCCCCTCCTGCCCCTCTACATCTTCGGCATCTTCCTCCAGATGGGGGCCGAAGGCCACGTAGGGGCCGTCCTCGGCGCATTCCTCAAAATCGTGGGCTTCATCTTCCTGCTGCATGTCACCGAGCTGGTCTTCCTCTTCCTCGTGGCCGGAGGCGTGACGCGCCGCAATCCCTTCCGCGCCCTCGTCACCATGCTCCCCGCCTACGCCACCGCCCTCGGCACCGCCAGCAGCGCCGCCACCATCCCCGTCACCCTGCAGCAAGCCATCAAAAACGGCGTCCGTCCCGAAACGGCCGGTTTCACCGTTCCCCTCTGCGCCACCATCCACATGCCCTGCTCCATTCTTAAAATCACCGCCGTGGCCTACGCCATCAGCCTCAGCATGGGCCTCCCCGCCGACTTCGGCACCTACATCGGCTTCATCCTCATGCTCGGCATCACCATGGTGGCCGCTCCCGGTGTGCCGGGCGGTGCCATCATGGCCGCCCTCGGCCTGCTGGGCAGCATGCTCGGCTTCGACGCCAACATGCAAGGCCTCATGATTGCCATCTACATCGCCATGGACAGCTTTGGCACCGCCGGCAACGTCACCGGCGACGGCGCCATCGCTCTCATCGTCGACCACATACGCGGCGACCAGGAACGCGAAAACTAAGCGGAACCCCGCCAAAACACAAGGCGGAAAGTGATGGACGGCCTTGCCCGTCCCGCTTTCCGCCTTTCGCTCTCTTGCCGTCAGCGTTCAATACTCCACGCGAGGCTCCATCTCTTTGGCCTGGGCCACCATCTTCTCAATCTCCTTCACCGAGGGGATGCGGTTGCACAGGTTCTTCTCGGCGTTCACCTCCTCCATCTTGGCGAAGAGATTGGCCGGCACACGGTGGCGGAACTCCTTGATGGTGTCCACACCTGCTGCCTCTAAAAGCTCGGCAAACTGACCGGCCACACCGTTGATGCGGAACAGGTCGGCGTGGTTAGTCCAACGCAGAATCAGCTTCTCGCTGATGCCTGTGGCCTCGGCCATCTTGCGGCGGCCGGCGCGGGTGGCGCAACTGTCCAACAGGTCGTCCGTGGTCTTCACCCCGGCAGCGTTCAACTTGGCGGCATACGCGTCGCCGATTCCTTCAATGTCAATAATTTTGTAAGCCATAGTGTTTTGTTTTAATGTTTTCCCCATAACGCGGCTCGGCGCAAAATATTGTGTCCCGCGCCCATATTTCTGCCGCAGCGGCCTTCCCCCTACTCTCTCCTCCAGGCAACGCCCGCTCTGCCCGCGGCGAGGGAGAGCCGTGCGGCCAAGTAGCGGAAACAGTAAACATCAGAATCCCCGAAACAAAAAAAACAGCCATATCAAAAAAAAAGAGTATCTTTGCATTCGTAAAACAACACACACAACGACATGTAAACGACACAAGACATAAGACATAAATAACTGAGCTTGACGCTCTTGTTCTCTCATCGTTAAGTCTGGAAAACTAATCGCAACGAGAATAAGAAAGCGGAGGGTTCACGTCCATGGGGCGTGGATTTTCGTATTACTTATTTGTTGCAAGGGTTTTTCCAGACACCCACGATGAAAATAAGCAGTTTCGACGAAAGACTCACGCCTTTCTTCATGCCCCTTATTCAGAGAATATCGGCTTTCCGGCTCAGGCAGGGAAGCCGA
>OCTW011367647.1_pt1 | contig 10730 bp, 8 predicted proteins | sample 1539671 | NCBI WGS metagenome assembly OCTW01 (sample SAMN02144230, study PRJEB22623) | gut metagenome | biome: sheep rumen | host: Ovis aries | place: New Zealand
CAAAAAAGAAGGCTTTGAACCAGAATATTTAAAGAAGTGTTCTGATATTAAATATCCAGGGTTAAAACCTTTAACAAAAAGCGAAGTGAAGAAGTCAAAGGACAGAGTCCTTTTATATACCGGAACGTTTTATGAAGATATTAGAAATCCAAAGGAAATGTTTAATATCCTTGATAAACTTCCTAGCGAATATCACGTTCATTTATATTCCAAAGGATGTGATGGACTCGTTAAGCAAAAATTAAATGATAGATATTCTTTGTTTGAACAAGTAAAACCAGAAGAAGTAGCGGGTTTAATAAATAACTGCAACATTGTAATTAATCTAGGTAACACGATCACTAACCAAATCCCTGGAAAGATTTTTGAATTAATCAGTAGTGGTAAACCAATCATCAACTTCTATTTTTCTAGTGATGATCCTTCTTTAAAATACTTTGATAAGTATCAACTTTGTTATTCGTTAAACTTATCTTCATATACAGAAGATGATGTTAATGAATTAATAAAATTCATTAAAGAAAATGATAACAAGACTCTTTCTTTTATAGATGCAACAGTTAATCTTTGTGAGTATAAAAGCGAAGTCGCAATCAAAGAATTTTTTGAAAATTTATAAAGGGATTAAAAACTTTACTTAACAAGAACGAGAAACTATAATATATTTACAAAATATCGGCAAACCCGGAGTAATTCGGCGACGCAAAGCTATAGGGTCCTATTAGGATAGCCAGTTGCACTTATCTTCCTTTTTAAGGATAAGTCTATACTCTGTAGTCAGTGCGTTTGTGTCGATATTAGCACTGATTTTTTATTGGATATGGAAGAAATAGCGACAAAAGAAACAAAGAAGAAATTTAGATTCCCATTATGGGCCAAAACATTAATTGTGATGTTCTTATCAGTTGCCACCGTTAGTGCGGTAGCGATTATTTTATCGTCGAATATCTTTAGAACGATTACAAGAAACCATTATATGGAACACGCTGTTGAATTAGCGGATACGCTTGGTGTTTTTGTTGATCTTGATGATGTTAAGGCAGTTAAAAACGCTACAGAAGCTAAATATAATTCCATTCCAGAATCAGAAAAAGTTGAGAACTCTGATTGGGGTTCACCTGAATGGGATGCCTATGTTGCTAAATTTAATGACATCGTCGCGATGCCTGAATACACTCGTTTATTTAATCAAATTTCTACATTCCATTCAAAGAATGAAGCTAAATATACATGTCTTATGTACGCTGACTTAACCAATAATAGAGTGGTGTACCTTGTTGATGACGCTCCAGAAGATGAAAGATGTCTTCCAGGAAGTTTTGATGCCTTTACTGAACACGACATGGAAATCCATAAAAATATCGATGCTGGTTTTACTCCTGAAATTACTAATATGCCAGAATATGGATATTTAGTTGCTACTGCTAGACCAATTTATGATGAGACACATACCGTTGTTGCTTTTTCAATGGTGGATATTTCAATGGATGAAATCGTCAATAAAGAAGGCGTTGAAATTAGAAATATGTCAATCGTTGTTGGCTCAGTTGGAGTGGCCGCGATTGTTCTTGGTTATATCCTCGTTTTAACTTTAGCGGTTAGACCAATTAGGAAACTCACAAAAGCAGCCTTAGATTATACCGCGGAAGGTCATGATGGCACCGATAAGAGGTTTAACAATCTTAAGATTAGAACTAAGGATGAGATCGAAGATCTCTCTGACTCAATGAAGGCAATGGAAGATTCGATTTCCGATAAGATGAATAAATTAATTGAACTTAATACTGAACTTGCCAATTCACAAAAAGAAGCTGAAAGAATGAAAGCGATTGCTACTAAAGACTCCTTAACTGGTGTACATAGTAAAACAGCTTATGACTTTGAAGTTATAAACATTGAAAAAGCCCTTTCAGAAAATCAAATTGTCAACTTTGGTATTGCGATGATTGATCTTAACTTCTTAAAGACCACAAACGATGAATTTGGTCATGATGCGGGCGATGCGGCCTTAATTAAGTTATCACAAATTATCTGTGGAACCTTCGCTCATTCGAAAGTCTTCCGTATCGGTGGAGATGAATTCGTTGTCATTGTTAAAGATGATGATTATCGTATCTCTAATAAGTTAATCAATACTTTCAAAGAAAGAATTGCAAGAACCATCAGAGACAAGTCCCTTCCAGAATATGAAAGAATTTCTGCAGCGATTGGTTACTCAACTTTCGATGAGAGCAAAGATAAATGTGTTGATGATGTCTTTAGGCGCGCTGATAAGGCGATGTACGACAACAAACACGAAATGAAAGAAGAATAAAGCTCCGTTAACTCGGAGTTTTATTTTGTTTAAATCTAAGTGTATTATATACGCGTAAGCATGTAAGGAAACCTCTTATGAAACACAAAAATCTATTAATCATTCCTCTAGTCTTTGGCCTAACTGCGTGTACTTGGTCATATATTGTAGACGGAGACACCAAAGTCACTTTATTAAAGAAAGTTAATGTCTATTCATCTATTGAAACACTTGATGCAACTTCTATGGGCACCATCAAGAAATTAAGTGAATTAAAAATTGGAGAAGTTCAATATCGTATTCTTAAAGATGAACCACTTATTCCATATCTTTCAGTAAAAGAATACGAAAGTTTATATTCTTCTTATTTCAGTGATAAAGCTACTTCGGTTGTTAAAGACTATGGTTCATCAGTGGAATGGACTGTTTCTTTAGCACAAACAGTAACTAATCCAGATACAGGAGCGACAACAACAAAGAACGCTACTATTTTTGTATCACTTCTTGATTTCGTTAAACAAACATTTACTTACTCTGGTTCATTTGGCGATGCCTATAAACCAAGTTCATCAAATATTAATACTGACGATTATTTAGCGGGCACAAAGTTTGCTGGAGAGATTTTAAATAAAGATAAAGTTACCGCAACCACAATGTCTTTTAAGGGTTTTGAATTAGACCCTATTAGAGTGGGAAGAACCTACTTCCTTCCTTTAGGACTCATGGATCATTTATTCTCTAAAGCGTCTGGAAAATCTGTTTATAACACATTTAATGGCTTCTTTATGGTTTCTTCGGCGACGAGTTTACCTTTAACTAGATTCTATGAAAAAGAAGGCGACACCGAAGAGTCAAATATTCTTTTCTACACAAGAAATAACGCTGTTCAAGCGATTGGTAGATCATTCCAAGTTGAAGAAAAGAAACCTGGAACTGATCAAATGGTGACAAATACTTATGCAGTAATGCCAATGTATTTAAGAAAATATTACCGTAAGTCATTATTATTCGTTTTTGAGAACTTCTATGGTTTGAAATACTCTAGAGGTATCAAATCGATGGCGGAATATATTAAAAATCAACCATATTATGATGATTTCTTAAGCGAAGATTCTCTTGTTAGAGGAGAAGCTTTGAATAGTTTTGTCGCTGAATTACAAGATGGACATACATCTTTAGCGATGACTAATGCCGCAGTGTGGTATGAAGCAATCGCTGACATGAAAGATGGACCAATGTGGGATGAACGTATTAAACTTCGTAATGATTTAATCGACGCTCGTAATGATGCCTATCTTAAATACGAATATGACCATGCGACTAGCGATGAAGAAAGAACAGCGATTAGCGCTCCAGGATACACTCCAGATCAATATTCAGTTAAATATAGTGATGATGGTAATATGGCGTTCTTCCATTTTAACAGCTTCCTCTTTGCTAAAAACGATCCTACCAATCCTGATTTATACCAAAAAGATACATTCACTTACTTTGTAAGACAATTTAAGGATATTGCTAACCACGCCGATGTTAAAGATGTAGTTATTGATTTATCTACTAATGGTGGTGGTATCCTTATTGCTTTATTAAAGATTTTGGCACTTATCTCGGATACAAACTCTGCAGATGTTGATCAATACACTCAAAACACTAATGCGCAATTAAGAATGACTATGTCGGTTGACACCGATGGCAATGGCGAATATAACGCTGATGATGTCTATGGTGATGATTACAATATTTATCTACTTTGTAGTCCGTTCTCATTCTCTTGTGGAAACGCATATCCTTTCATGGCGAAAAAAGAAGGATTTGCGACAATTATGGGAGCACGTAGTGGCGGAGGAGAATGCACAGTTGGTAACACCATGTTATCTAGTGGCTTATTTATCAATCATTCTTCCTTAAGTAGACTTGGAGTTTTCAATCCAATTAAGGATGATGGAGGAGAAGTTACTGGCTATCAATTCGAAGGCGATGAAAAAGGAATTCCTGCTGATGACAATTACGAAATTAGTTACTTCAACTATTACAATTTCGAATACTTAAATCAATTAATCAAAACAAATAAATCAGCATAATAGGAGAATTCGTCATGGGTGAGTATTACGCGCAAGATTATTCAGTAATCATGGGTTTAGTGGACCTCTTACCGGTTATTTTATTCACTTTGTCTGGTTGCATTATCATCAAAGTAATGTTTAACGAATTAAGAAAGCCATTCGCGGTGATGATTTGTTCAGGTGTCACTTTGAGTATAACCGCTGGATTATTTAAAGCTCTTTGGAAGATCTTACTCGCTCTTAATGTCTGTGATTTTTATCCATTTAATGTGATGTTTATGCCAATTCAATCCTTAGGATTTATTCTTATGGGCGTTGGTTTAATCTCTCTTCTTTTTAAAAAGAAAGAAGAAAAGAACGGTGACAAAGTTAATGTCGCCACTCTTCCTGTTATTTTAGCTACTTTAGCGGCAACACCTGCTATTAAAGAAGATGGCAGTATCGTTTTTATTGCTTTCCTTGTTATTGGAGCGGCGATGATTGCGACATCCTTATCTTATTTAGCGGTCAAAAACAAAAACTGGATTTGTTTAATCCTATTTATCGTCAACTTTGTTGGTTTAATAATTATGGGTGCGATGAAACCGTTATCAAGCAAGATGGGTTTAGATGTAACCGCGGCAAACTGGGTTGAACAATCAGTGAATACAGTGGCCCAAGCCGCCTTATTATTGGGCGCATATTTAATGAACAAAAAAGGTTTCTTTGCTTATAAGCAAGAAAAAGCAAATTAATGGAATTGGTGAAGGTATTTGACGAGCTACCAAAAGAAGCGATTCAAATTCGCACTGAAGTGTTTGTCTTAGAACAAGGCTTTAGAGAAGAATTTGATACGGTGGACAATAGCTGCCTTCACTTTTTATATTACGATGATGATAAGGCTATTGGAGTCGCAAGAATCTATTACTCAAAAGAACATAGGTGTTACGCGATTGGCAGATTTGCAATTCTAAAAGAATATCGTCGTGAACATCGAGGGAAGCTATTTCTTGCAGAAATGGAAAAATATCTTGTAGAAAAGCATGGACCTATAAAAGTGGGCTTATCTTCTCAAGAAAGAGCGTTACCGTTTTATAAAGCTTGTGGATATAAGATAGTAGGAGAAATGTATCTCGATGAAAATTATCCGCATTACTGGATGGAAAAAGAGCTGAATTAACAGCTCTTTATTTCTTAGCTAAGGAATTACATTCAACGTGATAAGTTGGAAGTGAATCAATGACTTCTTGGTTACTCTTTTCATCTAATCCAAGAAGATTCATCATTGATAGGCGTGTACGATTACATAAATCGACCGCTCTTTCTTTTGGATCTAACGATGTATCAGGAATAACGGGTTCCCCAATAATTAAGGAAGCATTAGGGTGCTTTTTAAAGATACGATATATCGGATTTGGACGACGATATTTGACCACCATTGGGAGGATTGGCATATCTTCTTCAACAGCGAGTTTGAATGCTCCTATTCTAAATGGCCTAATTGCAGGATAGAAAGCCCAACAAGCAGCTTCTGGAAAGACATGTAACCATTTCCCTTCCTTGATAACTTCTCTCATTGCTTCATAAGCATAATTCATTCCTTTATAGGAAGCAGTTGGAAGAACAATTCCTCCCGCATGACGATAGAAGTTGCCACTTTTGCTTTCTGCTCCTTCTTGCCACATTGGGAATTCCGCAAAGTGGAAGAATCTACTGGTCATAACGAACAAAACATCCCATTCGGTTGTGTGATTACAAACTGTAATCATTCTTTTTTTAGGAGCAATCCTTTTATATTCTCGGTAGTGTTTCTTGCCTTTAATGATTAAGAGATATCTAATATAGCAAAATGGTTTGACGATTAAGAAAATGACAATCTTAAACAAGAACTTCATGAATTTGTCTTTTGAACTTTTCATGCGATATGGAAAAGATTCGTCATAAACATAGTCATGAACTTTTTCAGATTGGACCATATGGACAAAGTCTTTATCTGGATATTTTATGGATGGATCGTGAATATAAACGTTTGATATATTCATTTGAATGTATTGTATCATTAAAAAACTCGCCGAAGCGAGTATATATTAGCAAACGATTTTGTTCTTGCCGCTAGATTTACCTTCGTACATCTTTTCATCAGCGAGATCGACCCATTTTTCAAGGACAATATCTTCTTCATAATCTGCAACACCGATGGTGATGGTGATATGGAATTTATGACCTTCAAATTCGAAGTGTTCGTTTTCAATACATTTTCTGAAGTTGTCTAAATGGTCATAACTACCATCACTATTTAAAACAACAACGAATTCTTCTCCTCCATATCGGCAAACGAATCCTTCGTTTAAAATCTCAGTAGCAAGTTCGGCCACTCTTTTTAGGATGTAGTCCCCAGTAATATGTCCATATTCATCATTGATCTTTTTGAAATTGTCAATATCAAATAAGGCAAGGACTTTGGATTCCTTGTTTTTCTCCTGGGCAAAGTAATCATATAAACCATAACGGTTACTGATTTGAGTTAATTCATCAGTTCTTGATTCATTCATAATCTTCTTTTCTAGAGTCAAAGCGTATCTTAAGAAAATCAATAAATAGAAGACCACGAATAACATGACTACGACGATATGTGTAGCAAGTAAAGTAACTTCTAACCATTTTTCAATCGCATAATCTGGCGTTCTAAAGGCGCTGATGAAATAAATGGTTAAATAAATAGCTAATGTTAAACCAGCCCAAATAAGTGGGCCCTTGAGGCTTTTGGTCTTTGAGAAATAGGATGTAAAGAATGAGACGATACTCAATCCAATTAAATATAAGTGGAAACCAGTATTAAAGCCAATTAGCAATGTAGTAACAATGATAAAGGCAAAGAACTCGTTTCCACAAATTAAGGCGTAAGGATAATATTTCTTCTTCTTAATAAGGAGTAGACAGAAGATATAGACGAGTATCGTTGCTAAATCATACCACACTAAAGTCCAAAGATTAGAAATGATAAAAAGGACTAAGTAAAAAACACGCAAAATCAAATAAGTGATGTTTGCGGTGTAGCAAGTCATAGTAATGGTTTTGTAATGATCTTTGAGTTGGTTGTTAGCAGTCATAAAGTGTTATTCAATAATTATATAGCTACATCAAGAAATAATTTGATTTAATAATGATTTTATCATATCGCTGTCACAAATGTGCCACAAAAAGTTTGATATGTGTTAATTATTATTGATTATGGCTCTTTGCTTATCTTTGTTAAAGATTTTACATCTTAACAAGAAAATGAAATACACGACTAAAGAGGCAAAGGCGACACTTCCACCGATGATATACGCGACATGCATTGGAACAAATCTTCCTAAGGCAATATTTGGTTCACCAAATATATATGTCACAGTGACCGCTATCATAAATGACGCTGGTAAAGCGCTAATAAGTGAACCCCATCTATATTTACCATCTTTGATGAGATAAATGGTGATTATACATAAAGTAAATGCAGCAATAACTTGATTTGACCACGCAAACCATCTCCACAAAATATTAAAGTTGGCAACATCCATAAAATCCCACACACTCAATCCTGCAACAATAAGGAATAGTGGAATAGTAATGATAAGCCTATTTGCTATTTTCTTTTGATCAAAATTAAAAGCTTCGGCAATGATAAGTCGACAACTTCTTAGAGCGGTGTCGCCACTAGTGATAGGGCATATTACCACTCCAACAATCGCTAAAACAGTTCCTACAGGACCCAATATGCCTTCGGCGATACGTTTCACAGAGACAGAATCTCCCCCACCTAAACTCTTTAAAGCGTTATATCCATCTAATGTTTCGGTTTTGAAAAAGGCAATCGCAGCGGCTGCCCATATTAAAGCGATAATTCCTTCTGCGACCATTGCGCCATAAAAGATTTGTCGGCCTTCCTTTTCGCTTTTAATACATTTAGCGATAACTGGTGATTGAGTCGCGTGAAATCCACTTACTGCGCCGCAAGCAACAGTGACAAACATAAATGGCCACCATGGTAAATCACCATGCATTAAAGAATAATCTTTAAAGTGACCAATTAATTCTAACATTGGATATTTTTCTGGTTGGAAGATTATTCCTCCAACAACCGCTAAGGCCATAACGATTAATATGACACCAAATATCGGATAGGCTTTACCAATAATCTTATCAATTGGAAGGATTGCGCTTAATAGATAATAAACAAGGATAATAATCATCCAACTCCAAGCAGGCATTCCTCCTAAAGTTAATTCACTTAATAAGGTAGATGGAGATACCACAAATACAGCGGTTACTAATATCAAAAGAATAACAGAGAATATTCTTAAGAATATATTTACTGCTTTTCCTCCGTATTTTCGTGATATTTGAGGAATGGAATCGCCGTTATTTCTACAAGATATCATCCCTGAGAAATAATCATGAACCGCTCCTCCTAAAATACATCCTAAAACAATCCAGACAAAAACAATTGGACCAAATAAGGCGCCACTTATCGCGCCAAAGATTGGGCCAGTACCAGCAATATTGAGTAATTCAATAAGGAAAGCCTTCCATTTGGATAGTGGTTGGATATCAACTCCATCTGGATGATCGATAGCAGGAGTCTTCCTATCATCGATAGCGAATATCTTTTCGCTTACTCGAGAATAAACAAGATATCCTCCAATTAATAAAACTAATGCAATAAAAAACGTCCACATATTATTTAGGGTTACTGTATTAGTATAATACAATCCCTCTTATTTTGAACGAGTAAATTCACCATAAATATAAAAAAGTCAGCTATTAAACTGGCTTGCTTTTAATCAAATCTTTATAAATTTTTACTCAAAGTAGCGTAGTAGGAAGTCTATATATAGGTAGAAATAATCTAATATTTTTTACTTCTTTACTCATTTTTATTGTTTCTTTATATAGCAGTGCTTACAAAAAATATGTGTTGCTTATAAGAAAATTGAATTATTTTTCTTATCTACACATATAAAAACTATAGACCTAACATTGTCTTTTTCGTTGTTCAACCACAAACGAAAGTATATGATAAAAAACATGGAAGAATTCATTCACGCTCTTCAAGGAGAAATGGCTAGGCCAGGAATTTTTTCTTGGTTCCATATAGTCGCACTTATTTTAATTATTGCAGCGACTATTTTGGTGTCTTTATTTTTCTATAATGCAAGTGAAAAAGTATATAAGAGAATCCTTTTAATCACTTGGATTTCTTTATTGATTCTTGAAGTAATTAAGCAGGTTCTTAAGTCTTTTCACTACGGGAGTCCATCATATTGGGAGTTCAGTTCCGCTGATTTTCCGTTCCATATCTGCTCGATGATCTATTATGTTTTCCCTGTCATCATCTTCGTTGATAAACAAAAACATCCTGCAATTGTTGATGCAGCAATTGGATATATGTCATTTATTTGCTTATTCACTGGACTAGCTGTCTGTTTCTATACAGATATGGTTATGTCTAACTTAATATTCACCAACGTTCAATCGCTCATCCATCATGGTGCCTTAGTCATCTTTGGCGTTTATATTTTCGTCTGGAATAGAAAGACCATCACAATTAAAACGTTCTATCGGACCCTAATTGCGTTCGCTATTACTGCTGTAATCGCTACGATTATTAACGTGATTGTCCATCCACTATTCATCAATATGTTTTATATCAACCCATTCATTATTACCAATCTCCCTCTTGGTAATATTGTTCAAGCGAAAGCAGGATACGCTGTGTATTTACTATGTTATTTAGCAGGTATTACATTAATTACTTTCTTATTCTACTTTGTAGAAACTTATATCTATAAACTTGTGAAAACAAAAATGGCTGACAATAGTAGTCAATCTTAATTCATTTAATAATTATTTGATTTGCGCGATTCAAGATAAGTCGGTCTGAGCAATTACAAATAATTGCAACTATCCTTTTTTAATTTTTTTCATCCTGATAGGTACGAAATGTTTCATTCATATTATGTCGTGTTTTGAAGCGTTTGCGAGCGTCTAAGTTGCAGCGTTTTTGGTGTTTGGACAAGTGCGATTTGGCGCGATACGGAACTTGTTTGATGTTTTAAATATATTGTGTGGCAAATATGTAAAAGTCTTATATAATGTAGGTAATTGGAGGATACTTGAATGAGAGAAGAATTACTTAAGGGTTTAACCGAAGAACAAATCGCCAAGGTCAAAGCATGCAAAAACCAAGAAGAATTATTAGCGGTTGCCAAAGAAGAAGGCATTGAGCTCACCGACGAGCAACTTGAAGTTGTTTCTGGAGGCTCTTGTTTTAGTAGCCGCCGTTACACTTGTGATCGATGTGGATCCGATCTTACAAGCAGATTTGAATATGGTACAGGAAAACACGAAGGATG
>OCTW013394732.1_pt1 | contig 10729 bp, 16 predicted proteins | sample 1539671 | NCBI WGS metagenome assembly OCTW01 (sample SAMN02144230, study PRJEB22623) | gut metagenome | biome: sheep rumen | host: Ovis aries | place: New Zealand
ATAATGAAAATGACAAAGATTTATGATTTCAAGGCTCTCACGAGCAAAGGTAAGGAGATTGATTTCTCACAGTTTGAAGGCAAGGTGCTGCTGATTGTGAACACAGCCAGCAAGTGCGGTTTCACCCCTCAGTTCGCCGGTCTGGAGGAACTGAACCAGAAGTATAAGGACAAGGGACTGGTCATCATCGGCTTCCCCTGCAACCAGTTCAAGGAGCAGGATCCGGGCAATGACGCACAGATTGAGGAGTTCTGCCAACTGAACTATGGCGTGATCTTCCAGATTATGAAGAAGACCGACGTGAACGGTGCTTCCGCAGAACCCATCTTCGAGTATCTGAAGGCTCAGGCTCCTACCGAGGAGTACAAGGGATTGAAGGCAAAGGCTACACATACCCTGCTGAAGACTCTCAGTAAGAGTGTGGAGAAAGACAGCGACATCCTGTGGAACTTCACCAAGTTCCTGATTTCAAAGGACGGCGAGACCATCAAGCGTTTTGCGCCTACTACAGAGCCTAAGGACTTTGAGAAGGACATTGAGGAGATGTTGTAAACGAAGTCTTTTATGCAAATCATACAACAATGGCATACTCAGAATTACAACTTGACAATCAAATCTGCTTCCGTCTCTATACAGCATCGAGACTGATTACACAGGCCTATACGCCGATGCTTAACGAGCTGGGCATTACCTATCCGCAGTATCTGGTACTGATGGTTTTATGGGAAAAGGACAGCCAGCCTGTGAATGACATCGCCCACCGGCTGATGCTGGAGACGAATACCGTCACTCCGCTGCTTCAGCGCATGGAGAAGCAGGGACTCATCATTCGCAAGAAAAGTGAGCTTGACAAGCGCCAGCAGATTGTCAACCTTACAAAGAAAGGGTGCGAAATGGAAGAGCAAGCCTTCAAACTCATTCCTGAAGGCATGGGTGAAACGCTGAAAGCCTGTCCACTCCAGATTGATGACTATAGACATCTGGCCAGTGAACTGGACGCGATTATTGAAACATTAAAGAAATAATCAAACAAAGAAATAATAACCCCGGATGGGCATGAAGATCAAACAGTGGCTGCAATCCCTGTCGTTCAGGACGGGTGTTATCGTGCTGCTCTGCTGCATACCGTTCTATATCCTGTCCTTTGCCCAGATGCTGCTACCCATCAGTACTGCTGCAAAAGGCGTGCTTTGGGCTGTGCTCTTCGGACTGGCCAAGACCTGCCAGTATGGAGGCCTGACCATTCTGGGCGTTGAAGGCTATAAACGGCTACGGAATAAATTCAGAAAGGCATAAATCATAAGATACAATATGATCTCCGGAATTACTAAAGGAACAGATTTGGAGAAATTATGCGACCGAGCCGCCAAGGCTGAAGCCGCAGGAGTGATGACATACTATGCGCTGGCACGTATGGCAAAGGAGCAAGGCTACCCCGAGGAGGTATCGGAGACCTTCATTGAGATGGCCAATCAGGAGGCTGTCCATGCAGGATTCTATGCTACGCTCAACGGCAAGTATAACGCCGACATCTGGCAGATAGCGGAGAACTTTGCTGCTGGAGAGGAAAAGGGCGAAGAGCAAGTCGGCCAGTTTGCCCAGGCATTCCGGGCGGCAGGCATGAACGAGGCAGCAGACGAGATGGAAATCTTTGCCAGGCAGGAAGGTCATCACGGTGCGACCTTGCGTGCTATGATCGAGAAATACAGGAAATAATAATAAAACAAAGACAATTGTTATGAATACTTTTATCAAATCATCAGCACTCGTGCTGACAGGCGTACTGCTCATGGCTGCCTGTGGAAACAAAGAGCAGAAGAGCAACGAGGAGTTAAACGTGAATCCCGAAAAGGAGAAAGTAGAGATCAAGGAGGTGGAAGGCCGCAAGAACTTCAGCGACAAGGCTGTTATCACGCCGCTGCCCGCCATCATGATTGCCACATGGGATGAGAAGAAGAATCCTGACGTGATGATGGCTGCATGGGGTGGCCAGTGCGGTCCGAAGCACATTACCTTCGAGCTTTCCAAGCACAAGACTACAGACAATATCCGTCTGAAGAAGGCCTTTACCATCAGCTTTGCCACCAAGTACGACATCGTCCAGAGCGACTACTTCGGCATAGTATCTGGAAACGACGTGCCTGACAAGGTAGCCAAGGCTGGCTTCACCATTACCCCCAGTCCCAATGTGGATGCTCCTATCATCAACGAGTACAAGCTGACTTTGGAGTGCAAGGTGGTGACCTTCGACGAGGACGAGAATGGCGGTGCCCGTGTTGTCGGAGAGATTGTCAACATGAGTGCCGACGAGAGCATCCTTGACGAGGAAGGTAATGTTGACCTCGCCAAGCTTCAGCCCGTCATCTTCGACTCTGCCAAGAACGAGTACCGCGTGGTTGGCGAGAAGGTGGGTACCGCATGGGGGGCTGGCAAGGCCATCCAGGAGCGCGATGTGAAATAACGGACAATAAGGAAAACATAAAGGGAACAGCATCAGAAAGGTTGCTGTTCCTTTTCGTTTTATAAAACCAGATGTTTCATGGAATGTCCTCCCCATGAACTGTCATTCACATATCGGAATCCCAGAGAGGCATAGAGGGCTTCGCCTATCGGATTGCCCTTGTCAACCAGCAACCCGACAACTGGCAGCCCCATACTGCCGGCACGTTCTTTTGTGGCAAGCAGTAGTTGTCTGGCTATTCCTTGTCTTCGATACTCGGGTAATACAGCCAGAGAGTCAAGGTAGAGTTCACCAGCCTGGGTCTCATCATCCATGCCCGTAAGGTCTTTGCCGATATGCTTCTTTGCCGACTCTATGAATGCTTTTCTGAGGGTATGCAGCTTGCCTCCATCGTAGCTTACTGATATTCCGACGACCTTATCTCCGTCCATGGCCACAAGCGTATTCTTGAAACTGTACTGTGAATCCTCTCTTTCCACGAGTGTGGTCATCATACGATAAAAGTCCTCCAGTCCGTAGCTGTCTCCACAGAAATACAGGCAGCAGTCATCGGTCATGGCCATCATGATCAGACGTGCAATATCAGCTGATTGTTCCTTTGTAGCTTTGCGTAATTCAAAGATATCCATGATCAAGGTATTCATGTATAAGAGGCACTCACTTAATGAATATCGCGGGCATGGCATCAGGGTCAAGCGGCTTGATGTCAAACAGGTTCAATGACTTCACCATGTGCAGTGTTCCCTGCTTGTAGGTCTGGAAATGTGATGTGGTAAGGTGATGCTGATAGGCTTCCTTATTGCGGTATATCTCTACGATCCTTATCTTTGTCTCATCATCTTTCACCTGGTTGGGGAAGATACAGATGACACCAGGCTCTTTCCTGACAGATTCAGCCCCTACGGTTCTTGCTGCTTCCAGATAGTCCTTCAGGTATTCTGGATAGACTTCTATCTCTGCGATTCTGACAATCATCGTCTTCTCTTCTATCGCTGGCAGTATTTCTCGCTCAAAGATGCCGCGCTCAACAATCCTGTAGTGTGGGCGGTAGGCTTTGCGGTATTCCGGAGAGTGGCTGATGGCATACTTGCCGGCGGAGAGAATGCTGTCTATATACTGCCTGTCCCCATCATAATGCGGCAGGCCCAGATTCATCAGGTCTATCGTGCTGATGATCTCATGCCATCGCTTGCTCCATGCTCCGACAGTAGGACGTTTAGCTGAATTTGCACTACGAACAAAAGCGTCGAGCAGCATATCCTCAGTAATGACACCCTCCTTCACAGTCCTGATGCTCACCCGGTAATAGCTGCTGTCAACACCACATGGCTCATACGACCACGGCATGAGTTCGTCAAGCGTGGTAGTGTTCATTTCTTCGTCCAAATAGGCCTTTGCTCGCTGACGGTCCGATACCAGATGCTCGGCTCCCATGAAGTCTTGGAAGCACGACTTGTAAAGGTCGAGCAGCCGGGATTTCGGATAGGTCTGTAACTGACTGTTGACAAAACCTTGTATGTTCTGGGCATGAAGTGTCAACGCGCCTATGAGGACTGAAATCAGAAATAGATACCTCTTCATCATAGTGCTGCAAAATTAGTGATAATTCCTCAGATTTGATTGACTGTTCCATTATTTAACTATGTTCTTATAGATTTTTCATCAGAAAAACTCAGATTTATTTGGCTTTTCAAGTGCTTCATCGTATTTTTGCATCAGATCCCTTTGTGATGACACTGAAATCGAATAATGTGACTTGAAACAAATAACAACAAGAAATAATGGATACACTGCAGTTTATACGAGATTTCAGAGAGGCATTCGGCCAGAAGGCTGCCTTGCCTCTGTTGTTCGGTTATAGTGACCAGCCAGTGGCCGCGACTGAGAAAATAGGCGGCTGTTTTTTCAAAGGGTTGCAGGCCGCAAGGGACGGTTTGCCCGTAAGCCTGAGTGCCGAGGTCATTGGGTGTGGCGGCGGAAAACTCTATACGGGTTTCTCTGATATGCCCGAGCATGTGCCGGGGTTTGTTTCGCTTAAGGAGAAATACAAGCAGACACCCGAGATGGTGGCTGAATATGTTTACGGTCTGAGCATGAAACGTGCTGAGAAAAAATACCTGAACTTTGTGCGGATAGACAAAGCCCAGACCTTCGACGGCTTTGAGGGTATCCTGTTCTTAGCCACGCCCGACATGCTTTCGGGACTTTGCGGCTGGGCATTCTACGATACGAATGCCGATGATGCCGTCGTTGCCCGGTTCGGTTCGGGTTGCAGCACAGTTGTTTCAATGACGGTCGTGGAAAACGCCCGTCAGGGTTACAGGTGCTTCCTCGGCCTGTTCGATCCTTCGGTGCGTCCATACGTCGGAGCCAACGAACTGGGATTTACCATCCCCATGAGCCGCTTCCGCGTGATGTTGGAAACCATGAGACAATGCTTCCTCTTCGATTCGCATGCGTGGAAGAAGATGAAAGAAAGGTTGGAGGAAACAAGATAAATGGAGATACTTAGAGCAACAACGACGGCAGGCCGGGCAGGCGCCTATTATGTTCGCATTCAGGCAATGGCACGGAAGCATCAGATTCCGCTTGACGTGGAGTTCGACGAACATGATACGCCTGACACCAAATATATCGTGGCGGTTGACAATTACCTGCCTATTGCCACCTGTCGGTTATACGCCATCGATGAAGCCAAAGTCATGCTGGGGCGCATCGTCGTATTGCCAGAATACCGCCATCAGGGTATCGGTACCCAGGTTGTCATAGAGGCAGAAACGAGGGCAAAAGAGTCGGGCTTTACAACGGCTATAGTTGAGAGTCGTGATAACAAGATACCATTCTATGAATCAATGGGGTATGTGGCAGACATAAAACAAAAGATGGAAGGTGAGACGTTCACCTGTTTTAGAATGGAAAAGAATTTATAACCTATAAAATATACGATTATGCAGTTTGTGATAACAGCTTACGATGGAGCAGGAATGCTGGCAAAGCGGATGGAGGTACGCCCCCTGCACTTGGAAGGCATGGAGCGATTGAAGGAACACCTCATCGCTGCCGGTGGTCTGCTCGATGATGAAGGAAAACTGAAAGGTTCTGTACTCATTATGGAGTTTCTGAATCGTGAAGAAGTTGACGAATACCTCGCCAACGAGATTTACGTCAAGGAACATGTATGGGAAAAGATTGCCGTTGAGCGGATGAATGTGGTCTATGCCCACGGAGAACGAGTCGGTAAATAAGGGACAAATACATATCAATAAAATTATAGTACAATGAACCTGAAGGTTATTGACGTTGAGTTTTCCGTCTGTAAGGTTGAGGACTATTCTCAGGTTGACCTCAATGAAGGGTTTGTGTTTACAGGGCATACAGATGAAGAACAGTCTCTTGTGTGTCCCACAACTCTCATACCTGACAACACGACGGAGCGCAACGACGGGTGGAAGGCTTTCCGAATTGAAGGAATGCTTGAATTCTCCCTTATCGGGATACTCTCCAGAATCTCTGGCGTGCTCGCGGATAACGCTATCGGCATCTTTGCCCTCTCGACATTCAACACCGACTATATACTGACCAAGGAGAGTGATTTCAGCAAAGCCATTGAGGTGCTGGAACAGGCGGGATATACGATTATATGATATCACAAGACAAATCATTAAACCATTAAAATCATGGATTTCTTAGAATTAGCAAGAAGCAGGTACTCCTGCAAGAAGTTTGACTCACGTCAGATCAGTAAGGAACAATTAGACAGCATTCTGGAGGCAGGACGCTTGGCTCCGACAGCCAAAAACCTGCAGGAGCAGCACGTCTATGTGGTTCAGTCGGTAGAAGGACTGGCCAAAATCGACACACTCACACCATGCCGATATGGTGCGCCGACCATGCTTGTCGTGGCCTTCGACAAGAACAACGTGTTTACCTATCCCGGCCAGAAGTACGACTCAGGCATTGAGGATGCCACCATTGTGACCACTCACATGATGCTCTGCGCAAAAAGTGTGGGTGTGGACAGCTGCTGGGTTAATTTCTTCGACCCCGACAAAATGGCCGAAGCTTTCCAGTTGCCAGCGAACGAAGAAATTCTGACCTGTCTCGCCCTCGGTTACCCGGCAGAAGGCGCAGGACCACTTGCCAATCACAACAGTCGCAAGCCAATAGAGGAAACGGTAACTTACCTCTAAGCAATACTTTACTTATGAAAGAACGGTTTTCAATCTCTTTATTAGTCTTGTCATGCACTGTTCTTTGTGTGATGAGTGCATGTTCTCAGGCTAAGTCGAACGATATTGTCGCAGAAGGAGAAAGCCCTGTAAGAGTCTCTGATTCCTACAGCTTTACGGAGGGACCTGCGGCAGATGCAAGGGGTGACGTCTATTTTACAGACCAGCCCAACAACAAGATTTACCGTTGGGACTGCGAATCAGGCGAGATTACGCTGTTCACCGATCAGAGCGGACGCTCCAACGGCATGTTCTTTGATGCCGAGGGCAATTTGATAGCTTGTGCAGACATGGACAACCAGCTCTGGCGTTTCGACATGAAAGGTCAAGCCGAGACACTGATAACTAACTATCGTGGGAAACTGCTGAATGGCCCCAACGATGTATGGATTGCGAAGGACGGAGGGTATTACCTGACCGACCCTTATTTCAAACGCGACTATTGGACACGCAACCCAGAGCGCCAGCAGCCTGTGGAGGGTATTATTAGGCTCCGGGAAGCAAACAGTTGGTCATGCTCGACTCAACGCTCAACCAACCCAACGGTCTTGTCGGAACACCCGACGGAAAACTTCTGTATGTAGCGGAGGCAAAGGCCAACAGAATCCTGAAATATGACATCCAGCCAGACGGTTCTCTGTCGAACCGGCAGATGTTTGCCAATATGGGATCCGACGGGATGACGATAGACGACCGGGGAAATATCTATCTTACAGGAGACGGTGTGACCGTATTCGACAAGAATGGGCAGAAGATAGCCCATTTCCCCATTCCCGAGGACTGGACAGTAAACGTATGCTTTGGCGGAAAAGAGCGTAACGTCCTGTTTATTACCGCATCAAAATCTGTTTATACTTTGAACATGCTAGTACATGGGGTAAAATGATGAGTCTGTGATAAGATTATAATAGAAATAAAAATGGAAAGTCAAATTACAAGGGAGGCAGCCTGGGAGTTACTGAGGAAATACAACAAGGATCCGTTTCACCTGCAGCATGCGCTGACGGTTGAAGGGGTGATGCGCTGGTATGCCGAACAGCTGGGCTTTGCCAACGAAGTAGATTTCTGGGGAATGGTCGGTTTGTTGCACGACATCGACTTTGAACTGTATCCCGAAGAACATTGCATCAAGGCCCCGGAACTGTTACTCGAAGGAGGTGTGGGTGAAGACATGATCCATGCCATCTGTAGCCATGGCTATGGCATAACTGTAGAGGTGAAGCCCGAGCACCTGATGGAGAAGGTGCTATTCGCTACCGACGAACTGACGGGGCTGATATGGGCTGCTGCCCTGATGCGCCCATCGAAGAGCGTTCAGGACATGGAACTGAAGTCGCTGAAGAAGAAGTACAAGTCGAAGGGCTTTGCCGCAGGCTGTTCCCGTGAAGTCATTGAAAAGGGAGCAGAAATGTTAGGATGGCCTCTGGATGAGGTTCTGCAAAAGACACTCGATGCCATGCGGGATTGTGAAGCCTATGTGGCTAATGGGATGCAGGGAATTTAAGACGCATGCCAAAAGACAGGAACAGGGTAGATGGCTATCGTGAGAAGGCATTAAGATTACCCTTTTGTGGTATAAGTGAAGACACCCTGACTCTCATTTAAATTGTGAGAGTCAGGGCCTTTTCGTTTGGGGGAGTTAATTTCGAGAATAAAGTCTGATGATAGCAGATAAAAGTTAAAAATGATGCTAGAAAAGAATATTTTTCCTGTGTTTGTGACTTTGTTTCAAGAAATAATCGTATTTTTGCATCGTAAATATCAGATAATTGAAGATAATATAAAATTAGATTAATAAATATCACTTTACTGAAATATAAAATTCATATACAATGGCAGACCTATACGAATACTCCACACCTGAGCTTGTCCGTTTGCTTGGCACTCGGTTCAAAGATTATCGTATGCGCTGTAACCTCACCCAGAGGGAGGTGGCAGAACAGTCGGGAATCGGACTTACCACCATCCACAAGTTTGAGAACGGCACGGCTGGCAATCTTTCATTGTCAACGTTCATCCTGCTCCTGAAGGTAGTGGGCCAGATCAATGCGTTGGACGATGTGCTGCCAGAGCTGCCCGAGTCTCCTTACCTCATCCGCAAGGAGGACAAGAAGGTGCAAAGAATACGTCACTCTAAATGATGGAGCAGCGAGAGCAGAACCGAACTTGTTCGAGTTATGCCGAGTCGCGACGGAATTGCGTAAAACGAAATAAGACAATATGATTAAGTCATTAAGAGTTATCCTCTGGGATGAGGAAATCGGAAGACTGGCCTGGGATGAACGCCGCAGGTTGTCTTACTTCACCTACAATCCGGAGTTTGTGGGGAAGGGATTGAACGTGTCTCCCCTTGTTGCCCCTGTTGATGGTGTCAGGGCCTTGGCACCTGTCTGGGGCGAGGATGCGAAGATCTATCAGAAGCTTCCTGCATTTGTTGCAGATTCATTACCCGACTCCTGGGGTAATCAACTGTTTGAATTGTGGCGGCAACAGAATCATCTGGCAAGTGCAGACATCACGCCCCTTGACAAGCTCTCGTTCATCGGACGGCGAGGCATGGGCGCTTTGGAATTCATGCCGGAGACGACCAGGGAGCGGAGGGCAGAGAAGATTGACATGAAGTCTTTGGCCGATTTGGCGGAACGCATCTTCACGGAAAGGGAGAACGCCCGTATTCTGCCGGAGGAATCGATTACCATGCAGTCCTTGCTGACCGTCGGCACTTCTGCCGGTGGCCGTCAACCCAAGGCTATCATCGCCATCAACAAGGAGACGGGAGAGATAAGGAGCGGTCAGATAGCAGGACTGGAAGGATTTGAGTACTATCTGTTGAAGTTTGGCAACTCGCAGTACAGTTCTGCTGAGTTGGAGATGACCTATTATGAACTGGCTACGACTGCCGGAATCAACATGATGCCGTCAGAACTGTATTCGGTAGAAGGCAATAACCATTTCATGACCAAGCGTTTTGACCGAGACGGGGAGAAAAAAGTGCATACGCAGACGCTGGCAGCCATCTATCCCGATGCCGACAGCTATGAGCAGCTGATAACGGTGTGCCGCAAGCTTCACCTCCCTGAATCAGACTGTCAGGAAGTGTTCCGAAGGATGGTGTTCAACATCCTGTCGAACAACACCGACGACCACAACAAGAACTTCTCGTTCATCATGCAGAAGGACGGCTCATGGCGGTTGTCGCCAGCCTACGACATTACCTATATTATAGACAATGGCGGTTATCTTCCCAACGAAGATCACTGTCTGTTCATCAGGGCCAAGCTTCGCAATGTAACGCGTGAAGACGTTATCCAGTTTGCCCATGACAATGGCATCCGCAGACCAGATTCCATCATCAGGGATGTTGTCGGGTCATTGAAACAGTTCCGGTCGTTAGCGACAAAGTATGGCGTGTCGGAACAGTGGACAGGAAGAGTTGAAGCAACCATTATCGGGCACATGAAAACATGGGGTGAATGGACGGAGCAGCGAGAACAGAACCAAATTCATTTGGCTTTTGTCGAGTCGCGACGGACAAAGACCGATGGTCAATGGGAAGGAGAAGAGCAAACGTCTGACATGACCATCAACGGGCATCTTATCACCGACTTCCACTTGGAACAGCAGTTCAAGGGAAACTATCTTCTGCTTGTAACCATTGACGGCAAAGAGTTGAAATATATCATCCGCAAGGGAACGCCAGAGCATGAAGAACTGACGAGGACGGGATTGGCAAACATAACCGAGGAAATGAAGAAGGAACTCATTGAACGCTTTCTTCTCCCCAAAATCGGTAGCGATGTGTAGCGATGTTGAAACACAACAACTGACACGGAATTACAACGAAGAATCCATGTAGCGAAGTTGTAGCAGGATGTAGCAATAAGTAGCGAACAAATATAAGATAACAATAATGACTATACAAGAAGCAGGGATATAAAAATGAATTGGTTAATTTTGATTGTAGCAGGACTTTGTGAAGTAGGCTTCACATATAGTCTTGGTCGTGCAAAGGGAGTCACAGGCACGGAATGGTGGACCT
>OCTW011479415.1_pt1 | contig 10728 bp, 18 predicted proteins | sample 1539671 | NCBI WGS metagenome assembly OCTW01 (sample SAMN02144230, study PRJEB22623) | gut metagenome | biome: sheep rumen | host: Ovis aries | place: New Zealand
ATATATAATTTCAATAATGAAATTAATAAATTATAAAAATAAATATTATTTCAACAAAAAATAAAAATATGTTATAATTTTAATATGATAAGATAGAGGTGATTTATGAAAAAAATAAATAAAATATTATTATTTATTATAATATGTTTAACTTTTAATATAAAAGCTCTAGCTTCTTCTGAAGAATTAGTAATAACCGGTGGAGAGTTAGGTGTTGATTATACATATGAAGATGGTATTGTATCAATAAATAAGTCTAATAGTTATGAAATTAGTATGGCAGATGGTGTAGAAGAAAGTAGCCATAAAATAAATATCAATTATAGTGAGAATCTACAAAATCTTACTCTTATATTAAACAATGTTAAACTTAAAAATGATGATGCATATAACATACAAGTTAATTATCCTAATAGTTTTGAAGATAATTTAAAAATTAATTTAATACTTAAAGGAAACAATAGCCTAACAGCTAAAAATCATCCCTATAATAATACAAGAAATATAGGAGAATTAACAATATCATCAGATGGAGGAACATTAACAACAGAAGCAACAGCACCACCTTCAGGATATAATAGTTTTAATAGTAGTAAGATTATATTTGAATCAGGAGATGTAACAGTAAAAAATCAAATGATTATGACTACAACAGGAATATATATTAAAGGTGGCAACCTTAATGTTTCAGGTCAAGAAGAAAATCTTTATACAAATGGTGAAATTGTAATTTCTGGTGGTAATACAACACTATCTTCTACAACTGCTTGTTCAATTAATATGGTAGGTAAAAACACTCCTGTTGATAATAATGTTCTTAAAATAATAGGAGATGCAAATCTTAATATTACAACTAAGCAAACTGGTTCAGCATCAATTTTTTCTGGAACACTTGGAAAATCAGATATCTTAATTGATACAACAGGAAAAGTAAATATAAATAGTGAATATATTGGAATATTACTTAACAAAAATGGTAATATGACAATAAATAATGGAACACTAAATATAAACGGACCAATTTATGGAATATATACAAATGGTGGTAGTTCAAATTCAACTATTACAATTAATGGTGGTGAAACAGAAATCACATCATCAAGTTCAGCTTTTGTATTAAGTAATGCAACACAAAAATCAGTAATATTTGGAGAAGAATATTTTCACAAGAATTATCACGGAACTGAAATGGCTTCAAGAGCTGAAGTAGATGATGCTTCACTTACTAATTCAAATGGAAGATCTAATAAATATGTTTTAATTACACCTGCATATACTATAGATTATGATTTAGGAGATGGTGCATTAGAAGAAGGAAAAGAAAATCCTACAAAATACACAAGAATCGATACATTTACACTTAATAATCCTATTCCAAATGATGAAACAGCTACTTTTACAGGATGGTCAGGAACAGATTTAGAAGATTTAGCAGAAAATGTCACTATATCAGAAAACAGTACTGGTAATCGTTCTTATAAAGCAAATTATACTAAAGATTCAGGTGATGAAGATGAAGAGGTAGAACCTGATAATCGAGAAGAAACAGATAATATTGTTAATCCAAATACAAGCTTTAAATATAATCCAAAAATTAGAAATATAGCACAAAAATTTGGTAATATAAAAGCTAGTAATAATAATATTGCTTATATAGTAGTATTAACGCTAAGTATTATAAGTGTTATTAGTATAAGTGGTATCTTATTCCTTAAAAAGAAAAAAGGCCATAGATAAATTAATTTATTAAAATTAAAATCCGTCTATCAACGGATTTTTTTATGTTCAAACACAACTATTTAATTTAAAAATGCTATAATAATTTAATAAAGCATCTATGAAAGGGGTGATTTTATGAAAAGAATTATATTCCATGTAGATGTAAACAATGCATTCTTATCTTGGACTGCTGTAAAGTTACTAAGTGAAGGAAAAAAAGATATACGCAAAGTAGAAGCAATAATTGCAGGAGATGAATCAACTAGACATGGAATAGTCTTAGCTAAATCACCTGTTGCTAAAAAGAAAGGTGTCAAGACAGCAATGACAATTTACGAAGCAAAAAAATTATGTCCTAACTTAGAAATATATAAAGGTGATTTTAAATGGTACTTTGAATGTTCTAATAAAATGATGGATTATCTAAAAAGATATTCACCAACTATAGAACAATTCTCAATCGATGAATGCTTTATTGACATGACAGGAACGAATTACCTATATAAAGATTATGTAAAGTTAGCAAATAAAATAAAAGATGAGATTAAAGAACAATTTGGTTTTACAGTAAATGTAGGAATTGGAGAAAATAAACTATGTGCCAAAATGGCTAGTGATTTTGAAAAACCTGATAAAGTACATACTCTTTTTAGTGATGAAATTGTAAAAAAACTTTGGCCACTAGATGTAGGTGAACTATTCATGGTAGGAAAGAGTACAAAAGAAAAACTTTATGCAATGAATATTAAAACTATAAATGATCTAGCTCATTACGATGAAAATAAACTAAAAACAAAATTTAAATCTATGGCAACATATTTACACAATGCTTCTTGGGGAATAGATGATAAAGAAGTTATAACAGAAAAAGAAGACAGAAAATCGGTGTCAACTGAAAAAACTCTACCAAAAGATGAAAATGATAGAGAAACTCTAAGAAATATTTTATTTAGCGAAGTAGTTGAAGTATCAAAAGAGTTAAGAAAGAAAAAAATGTATGCAAAAACAGTGGGCATTATATATAAGGATATAAAGTTTAAAAAATATTCTAGAGAAGTAACTCTAGATAATCCAACTTCTACAACAAATGAAATAGTAAATATAGTAGAAGAACTATTTAATAATACATATAATGATGAATTAATAAGGCTAATAGGGGTAAAACTATCAAATCTAAAGAATAATAAAGAAGAACAATTATCAATATTTGATGAAGTTGTAGAAGAAAAAGTTGATGAGTTCCAAGAAACAATCGACAAGATTAATGAGAAATTTGGAAAAAATTTAATAGAACCTGCATCATTAAAAATTATAGGTAGAACTACTTCAAAAAATAGTTTTAATGAAAAAAATAAAAAAAATTAAAAAAACCCTTGAATTTAAATAATTTCATGTTATAATTATAAGCATGACTGCGTAGATGTGCGAGGTTGTCGATACACCGGGTTAAGTTGTTAAATAATTTCAACAAAAATTTATAAAATGACTGATTTTTTAAAAAATTCAGGAATCGGGTTTTCGTACGGAGCAAGTCTATACCAGATATAGGCGAAAGGAGGATTTTTTAATGTCAAAAGAAAAAATTCGCATTAAAATCAAAGCTTACGATCACAGAATATTAGATACTGCAGCTAAGAAAATCGTAGAAACTGTTACAAGAACAGGAGGAGAAATTTCAGGACCTGTTCCATTACCAACAGAAATTGAAAAGTTCACAATCTTAAGAGCTGTACACAAATATAAAGACAGTCGTGAACAATTCGAAATGCGTACTCACAAGAGATTAATTGATATCAAAAATCCAAGCAAGGAAACAGTTAGTGCATTAGCAAAACTAGATTTACCTAGCGGAGTAGATATCCAAATCAAAACAATATCTAAATAATAGGAGGAAAAATAATGAAAGGAATCTTAGGTAAAAAAATCGGAATGACTCAAGTATTTACTGAAGAAGGTAAATTAATTCCGGTTACTGTTGTTGAAGTGGAACCTAACGTTGTTACACAAATCAAGACAGTAGAAAAAGATGGTTATGATGCTATTCAATTAGCAACTGGAACTACAACTGAAAAGCATAACAATAAACCACAAATGGGTCACTTAAAGAAAGCTAATACTGAACCTAAGCGCTTCTTAAAAGAAATTAGAGGGGTTAACGTTAATGATTACACATTAGGACAAGTATTAAAAGCTGAAGATGTATTCACATCAGGAGAATCAGTTGATGTAACTGGTACTAGTAAAGGTAAAGGTTTCCAAGGTGTAATTAAACGTTGGAATCAATCAAGAGGTCCTATGGGACATGGTTCACAATATCATAGAGGTGTTGGATCCCTAGGTACAATGTTACCAATGCATGTTATTAAAGGTAAGAAAATGCCTGGACACATGGGTAATGTTCAAAGAACTGTACAAAATTTAGAAGTTGTATCAATCGATACAGAAAATAATGTCATTTTAATTAAAGGAAATATTCCTGGTCCAAAGAAATCATATGTTGTGATTCGTGATTCAGTAAAAACTACAGATAAAGAACCTGTAGCATACACATTATTAAGTTATGCTGAGGAAGCTGCTGTAGAAGAAACACCTGTAGAAGAAACTGTTGTTGAAGAAGTTGCTGCAACTGAAGAACAACCAGTTGAAGAAACTACTACTGAAGAAGTAGCAGAAACAGAAGAACAACCTGCAGAAGAAAAAACAACTGAAGAATAAAATCATCACAAAAAAATATCAAATTGGAAATATTAAAGTGATGAAAGGAGGAATCGTAGATGAAAAAAGTTAAACTTTTAAATCTAAAAGGTGAAGAATTAAAAGACATTAATTTAAAAGATGAAATTTTTGGAGTTACTCCAAATGCTAATGTTTTAAGCGATGCTATCATATTTAATTTAGCAGCATTAAGACAAGGAACACATAAAACTAAAAATCGTTCTGAAGTTCGTGGTGGAGGAAGAAAACCATGGAGACAAAAAGGAACAGGAAGAGCTCGTCAAGGATCTATTAGAGCTGTTCAATGGGTAGGTGGAGGAAGATATGGAACTCCAGTACCTAGAGATTATTCTAAAAAACAAAACAAGAAAGAAAGAAGAATTGCATTACTTAGTGCATTATCTGAAAAAGTTAATAATAAAGAATTAGTTTTGGTAGAAAATATGAATTTATCTACACCTAAAACTAAGGAAATGGTTGAAGTATTAAATAGCTTAAATATTAATGACAAAAAAGTATTAATAGTTGTTAAAGAGTTAGATGATAATTTAATTCTTGCTTCAAGAAACTTATCAAACATTATATTATTAGCTGCTGAAGAAATTAATGTACTAGATATAGTAGCAACTGATGTAATGGTAGTTACTGAAGAAGCATTAAAAGAAATTGAGGAGGTGCTTAAATAATGAAAGACACTAAATATTTAGAAATAATCAAAGCACCTATTGTTACTGAAAAATCAGAAGCAATAAAAGAACAAGGTAAATATACTTTCTTAGTTTCTGAAAAAGCTAAAAAGCCAGAAATTAAAGAAGCTATAGAAAAACTATTTGATGTACATGTTAAATCAATTAATACATTAAACATCAAAACTAAAAAACGTAGAGTTGGTCGTTATTCTGGACTAACTAATCGTGGAAAGAAAGCAATTGTAACTCTAGCAGAGGGCGAAACAATTGATCTTGGTTAGGAGGAAGTAATTTATGGCAATTAAGAATTATAAGCCTACAACACCAGGTCTAAGAAAAATGAGCACTTTAGTTAATGAAGAAATTACTAAAGGAAATAAACCAGAAAAAAGCTTAACAGTTACTGCTAAAAAGAATTCTGGTAGAAATAATCAAGGTAGAATTACAGTTCGTCATAAAGGTGGCGGAGTAAAAAGAAAATATCGTATTATTGATTTCAAAAGAAATAAATTAGATATACCTGGAAAAGTAGCAAGTATAGAATATGATCCATCAAGAACTGCAAATATTGCATTAATAAATTATGTTGATGGAGAAAAAAGATATATATTAGCTCCAAAAAATTTAAAAGTTGGAGATCAAATTATTGCAGGAGAAGCTGCAGATATTAAACCAGGAAATGCTTTACCAATTATGAGTATTCCTGTAGGTACATTAGTACACAATATTGAACTTCGTCCTGGAAAAGGTGGAGAAATAGCAAGAAGTGCTGGAACATCTGCTCAAATATTAGGTAGAGAAACAGATTATGTACTAGTACGTTTATCAAGTGGTGAACAAAGAAAAGTATTAGGAACTTGTATGGCAACAGTTGGAGAAGTTGGAAACGAAGATTCTTCACTAGTTAAAATAGGAAAAGCTGGTCGTAAACGTCATATGGGTATTAGACCAACAGTACGTGGTTCTGCTATGAACCCTAATGATCACCCACATGGTGGTGGTGAAGGACGCGCTCCAGTAGGACGTAAATCACCAATGACACCTTGGGGTAAACCTGCACTTGGAGTTAAGACTCGTAAGAATAAACAAACAAACAAATTTATCTTACGTCGTCGTAATGGTTAAGAAGAAAGGAAGATAATATATGGCAAGAAGTACTAAAAAAGGACCTTTTGTTGATGAAAAGTTATTAAAAAAGGTTCGCGAATTAAATAAGACTGGAAAAAAAGAAGTCATTAAAACTTGGTCTCGTCGTTCAACTATTTTCCCTGATTTTATAGGACACACATTTGCAGTTCATAATGGTAAAGAATTTATACCAGTATATGTTACAGAAGACATGGTAGGACATAAATTAGGAGAATTTTCACTAACACGTAAATTTGGTGGACACGGAAAAGATAATTAATGACTAAGGAGGGAAACTATGGAAGCAAAAGCAATTGCTAAAGGACTTAGAATATCACCATATAGAGCAAGATTAATAGCTACTCTAATTCGTGGTAAACAAGCTGATGAAGCTATAGCAATTTTAAATAATACAAATACTAAAGCTGCCAAATTAACTAAAAAGGTTTTAGATTCAGCTATTGCTAACGCTGTTAACAATGAAAAAGCTGATGCTAAGACTTTATACGTTAAAGAAGCAAGAGTTGATGCTGGTCCTGTTATGAAACGTCATTTCTTTGATTCACGTTCTCGTATCGGACACAGAGATCACAGAACTAGTCACATTATCGTTGTAGTGGCTACAAGAAACTAATCTAATAAGGAGGAAAAAGCAATGGGACAAAAGGTTAATCCTAATGGACTAAGACTTGGTATCAATAAAGATTGGGATGCTAAATGGTATTCTAATAATAAAGATTTTGCTAAGACTTTATCTGCAGATTTAAAAATTAGAGATTACATAGCAAAAAATATGAAAAATGCTGGTATCGCTAAAGTTGAAATTGAAAGAACAAAAGATATTACAGAAATTGTTATTCATACATCTAAACCTGGCGTTATTATTGGAGCAGGTGGAGAAGAAGTAGAAAACACTAGAAAAGCATTAGCAAACTTAACTGGTGAAAACGTAAAAATCACTATTGAAGATATTAAGAAAGTAGATTTAAACGCACAATTAGTTGCAGACTCAATTGCTAATCAAATAAGCAATAGAGCATCATTCCGTATGGCTCAAAAACGTGCAATTCGTAATGCTATGAAAGCTGGAGCTAAAGGAATTAAAACAAAAGTATCTGGAAGACTTGGTGGAGCAGATATGGCTCGTGGAGAAGGTTATTCAGATGGAACTATACCTCTACATACATTAAGAGCAGATGTTGATTATGGAACAGCAGAAGCTGATACAACATTTGGAAAAATTGGAGTTAAGGTATGGATTTATAAAGGAGAAATCCTAAACAAAAAGGCTAAAGGAGGTAATTAATATGTTAATACCGTCAAGAACAAAATATCGTCGTGTACATAGATTACCTTATGAAGGAAAAGCTCGTGGTAATACAGAACTTAAATTCGGTGATTATGGTTTACAAGCAAAAGAAGGAGCTTGGATCACAAATAATCAAATAGAAGCAGCTCGTGTAGCAATGACTCGTTATATGAAACGTGGTGGAAAAGTTTGGACAAATATTTTCCCACACATGCCATTAACTAAAAAACCTATCGGTACTCGTCAAGGTAAAGGTAAAGGTAATGTAGAAGCTTGGGTTGCTGTTGTTAAAGAAGGAAAAATAATGTTTGAAGTCTCAGGTGTAGATGAAGCTGTAGCACGTGAAGCATTAAGATTAGCTTCACACAAACTACCTATCACTTGTAGATTTGTAAAGAGAGAAAACGGTGGTGAGTCAAATGAAGGTTAAGGAAATTAGAGAATTATCAACTGAAGAAATCAATGCTAAATTAGTTGAAACTAAAAAAGAATTATTTAATCTAAGATTTCAACAAGCAACAGGAAATTTAGAAAAACCTTCTAGATTAAGAGATCTAAGACACACTGTAGCTAGAATGAAAACAGTTTTAAAAGAACGTGAAAATCAAGAAAGTGAAGCTGAATAGTTAGGAGGGATTATTAAATGGAAAAGAAATTAAGTAAAGAATTAGTTGGAAAAGTAGTTAGTGATACTAATGATAAAACTATTACAGTTTTAGTAGAAACATATAAAGTCCATCCAATCTATCACAAGAGAATTAAAAGTTCTAAAAAATATTGTGTACATGATGAAAAAAATATTGCAAAAGTTGGAGATACTGTACGTATAGCAGAGACTAGACCATTATCAAAAACTAAGCATTTCTATCTAAAAGAAATAGTTAAAAAGGCTGTTAATATTTAACGCTTTGAATGAAGGAGGAATAATTTATGGTACAACAAGAAACTCGTTTAAAAGTTGCTGATAACTCAGGAGCACGTGAACTATTAGTTATTCGTGTAATGGGTGGAAGCAAAGTTAAAACAGGAAACATTGGTGATGTTGTTGTAGGAACTGTTAAGAAAGCAATTCCAAATTCACCATTAGCAAAAGGAAAAGTTGTAAAAGCAGTTATCGTTCGTACACGTCAAGGCGTTCGTCGTGATGATGGAAGTTATATCAAGTTCGATGACAATGCATGTGTTATCATTCGTGATGACAAGAGTCCAGTTGGTACTCGTATCTTTGGACCAGTAGCAAGAGAACTTCGTGAAAAGGATTATATGAAAATAGTATCCTTAGCAAGCGAAGTATTATAAGAGGAGGATAAGTATGAACTTTAAAGTTGGAGATGAAGTTGTAGTTATCGCTGGTGAAGATAAAGGTAAAACAGGAAAAATTATTAGAACTTTCAAAAATGAAAATAAAGTAATTGTTGAAGGTGTAAGAGTACAAAAGAAACATCAAAAAGGAAATGGACAAAATCCAGGAGGAATCATTGATATCAATGGTAAAATTGATGCTTCAAATGTAATGATAGTTGATCCAAAGACTAAAAAAGGAACTAGGATAGGACATACAACTGATAAAAATAATAAAAAAATTAGAATATCAAAAAAATCAAACGAGAAGCTTGATTAATTGGAAGGAGGACTAATATGAACCGCCTAAAAGAAAAATATATAAATGAAGTAGTTCCAAGTTTAATGAGTAAGTATAATTATTCATCAAAAATGGAAGTTCCAAAATTAGAAAAGATTGTTATTAATATGGGAGTTGGAGATGCAACTCAAAATTCTAAATTAATCGAAGGTGCTGTTAATGATTTAACTAAGATTACAGGTCAAAAACCAGTAGTTACAAAAGCTAGAAAATCAATAGCAGGATTCCATGTAAGAGAAGGACAATCAATCGGATGCAAAGTTACTTTAAGAGGAGAAAATATGTATAGCTTTATGGATAAGTTAATTTCAGTTTCTCTACCTCAAGTACGTGACTTCCGTGGAATTAATCCAAAATCATTTGATGGAAAAGGAAATTATACTTTAGGATTAAAAGAACAATTAATATTTGCTGAAATTGACTATGATGATGTAGTTAAAGTACGTGGAATGGATATTGTATTCGTAACAACAGCAAAATCTAATGAAGAATCATTTGACTTATTAAATGGACTTGGAATGCCATTTAGAAAGTAATAGGAGGAAATTATGGCAAGAAAAAGTATGATAGTAAAAGCTAATAGACCACAAAAATTTAAAGTACGTGAATACTCAAGATGCTCTAGATGTGGTCGTCCACATGCAGTTATGGCTAAATTTGGAATCTGCCGTATTTGCTTCCGTGAATTAGCTTATAAAGGACAAATACCAGGCGTTAGAAAGTCAAGTTGGTAAGCCGGTAATTTGGAAAGGAGGAAAATTTATGGCAGTAGTAACAGATACAATTGCTGATATGCTAACACGTATCCGTAATGCTAATCAAATGCGTTATGAAGAAGTACGTGTACCTTCATCAAACATCAAGAAAGAAATCGCAAGAATATTAAAAGAAGAAGGATTTATCGAAGATTATAAAATTGAAGATGAAAATACACAAGGAACAATCGTTTTAACTTTAAAATATAAAAATAAAGAAAGAGTTATAACTGGACTAAGAAGAATTTCAAAACCTGGACTTCGTGTTTATTGTAAGAATAATGAAATCCCTAAAGTTTTAAATGGTCTAGGAATAGCTATTATTTCTACATCAAAAGGAATTATGACAGACAAACAAGCTCGTAAGGAAAATATAGGTGGAGAAGTTCTAGCTTATATTTGGTAATAAAAAATATAAGGAGGTGTCATTATGAGTCGTATTGGAAATCGTATAATTATGATTCCAGAAGGAGTTACAGTTGAAGAAAATGACGGAGTTATAACTGTAAAAGGACCTAAAGGTACATTAGAAAGAGCTCTATTAAGAGGAGTTAAATATAATGTTAAAGATAATGAAATCACTTTAACTATAGATAATGAAAAAGACGCTGCTATGCATGGTACTATGAACGCTTTATTACAAAATATGATTATCGGTGTAACAAAAGGTTATAGTAGAGGACTTGAAATAGTTGGTGTAGGTTATCGTTTCAATGTACAAGGATCAAATTTAATTATTAATGCTGGTTATTCACATCCAGTAACATTAAC
>OCTW011609764.1_pt1 | contig 10728 bp, 7 predicted proteins | sample 1539671 | NCBI WGS metagenome assembly OCTW01 (sample SAMN02144230, study PRJEB22623) | gut metagenome | biome: sheep rumen | host: Ovis aries | place: New Zealand
AATACCTCTCGTCAATGATAGCATCGCAGCAATCGACCTCCGTCTGCACCTGCCTGCCCAATTCAAGTTTACCCGTGGCAGTTGGGAGCGTGAGGCCATCATCTCAAATGCCGACACAGGTAATCACATTATTCACGATGCAGAGCATACCACCCGCATCTATCGCCTGTGGGAGAGAGGTCCTTGGATGGGAGAGTAATATTAGAAATGACATTGATGAAACATTGGGGAACTATATTAAATTTTGTGCTCTTTGCATTTATCTGTTTGATTATATGTATTGCAGTATGGATTTTGAGTGGCGACATTCAGAATTGGATGAAGCTTGTCATTTATGCCATAACATTTGCGATACTTTTTCCTCTTATCCGTTACATAAAGAAGTAAGAAATAACATGCACGATGTATTGAAACTATATTTTGGACTTAGGGCAAAATGCCTGTGGCGAATGATTAAGGAGCTGGGACTCATGGTCATTCCCGCCTTATTGCTTTTTTCCCTCTTGGGTACACTTATGGTTTTAGGATTAGTTTATGCCCCTATATATTACAGTGTATTGTTTTACTCCTTCCTGTTGCTGGCTTGTCACTTCATGCGTGGCGATTCGACATTCCTCTATTCAGTTTTCGGAGTGAAACGCACGAAGATGTTGTTTTCAGTAGAATACATGCTTTTGTCATTCCCTTTTCTTTGTTTCTTCCTCCATCGCGACGAGCTATGGGCTGTAGCAATCGTTCTACTTCCTTTTATGATTGCATGGTATGTTCCATGCGGAGGTTTTTCCTTGCGCCTGCCCACTTTTCCATGCCTGGCATCCGGCAGCTATGAATACCATCGTACAGGACGTCTGACGATGCCTTTATTCTTACCGCTCATGGCAGGAGGAGCGATTGGCGCATACATAGGAAACCGTAATCTGGTTGTCGCAGTCTGTGTGATTGCAGCTTCCGTCATAAGCATGTTGTTGATGCGCGAGTGGCATGTGGAGTATTTGTTTAATTACAAGAGTGCTTCAAGGTTTCTTAAACTTAAACTCCTTTTTGCTCTGAGAAATGCGTGCGTAATCTTTCTTCCGATTATAATATGCTTAATACTTGTCGATCTCAGCTTGCCTCAGTTGTTATTAGGAGCATTATACTATCTTGGAGCAAGCCTTTTGCTGTTTCAAGTGGAAATGCTATGCTTTGTAAGCGGTGGAACCAATAGCGGCAATGACATCATATCAGTGATTGTGTATATGGTTTTGAATGCCATATTCTGCGTGTCACTGATTGTGCCACAGGCCATGCCGTTCTCCATGATAGTATCGGGAGTTATGGCTTATTATGCCTATTCAGAAATAAAGAAATACAAATGATGATAGAAGTTAGGAATTTGACGAAAAGATATCGTGAGTTGCTTGTTATAGACAACTTCAGCCATTCCTTTGAAGAAGGGAAGGTATATGGAATCATGGGAGAGAATGGAGCAGGCAAAAGTACATTGTTCAGATGCATTGCCGGGATAGAATCTTATGAAGGCTCTGTCTTTGTCAGCGAGAACAGGCAGATTGGTTACATGAACGATACACCCTTCTATTACTCATACGTCACAGGCATGGAATACATTGAGTTCAGTCTTCGTGCAAAAGGAAAGAATGTCAGCAGAGAGGTGATAGAAAAGCTTAATGAGAAGTTCGCCTTGCCTCTCAACAGATATGCCAGCAGATACTCCTTAGGCATGAAAAAGCGGCTGATGCTGCTAACGCTCATGCTTCAGGACAATGACATTGTCATCATGGACGAACCTTTCAACGGTATAGATCTTGCTGGGACAATTGTTCTCAGGCATTGGCTAAAGAAGATGAAGACCAAGAGGAAATGCGTTATACTTTCCTCACACATCGTTTCTGCAATATCTGATATATGCGATGAGATTACGTATATTCACAAAGGCAAAGTCGTGGCTGATTTCTCAGGTATGTCAGCAGAGTCCATTGAGCATTATATTTTTGAAGAATTCCTTTCACCTGTGTCCATAAAAGCGAAATGAAACAAGCAAAACTTCTCTTCCTCCTGATTGTCGTCCTCGCATTCGCCTCTTGCGGCAGCGACGAACCAAGGTATGCCGACCCGGAGGCACACGAAAAGACCGTGCAGCTGAATGAGCAGTACCGGCCGCTCATGGTCGGCACATGGCACTACGAGAACATCAGCGACACGCAGCGTTACTTTGAGTGCCTGATGTTTCAGTCCGACGGCACACTGACGGGAATGCGCAAGTGGCAAACCCGCAAGCTCGTCACCATCGACGGGGAGCAACGCTACACCGACTGGGAGGACGTGGAACTGAGCGGCACGTTCACGGGAACGTGGCAGCTGAGATACTGGAGTCCCGAGGGCAACAGCGGCGAGAAGCGCAACTGCCTGCAACTGACCGCCACCTACGACGATGCCGAGCGAGACTACATGGCCTACTCCTGCGCCCTCACCTTCGCCTACGCCGATGCCACCTCCCTCCGCATCCAAGGCTATTATGTCAAAGCCCCCGACGGCTGGGTCAACTACCAGCGCGGCGCGGCTGAACCCGGGTTCTGAAAACATTATCAAAATTCGCTCGATAGCGTAAACCACTCAGCCCTATTCGTCACAATGACGTGTGGGGCTGAATATTAAGACGGGTATACGTTCTATTCCCAGTTAATATCAAAAGATCAAATAATCTTGTCTGTTTGAATAAATGAAAATAAAAAAACATAAAACTATCTATTTTCTTTCGTTTATTGAAGTTTTTGTTTATCTTTGCAGATAAAATGCGAAGAAGAAAAAGCGATGCACTAAATTTGTCATTCAATGTTTACGTTGAAAAGAGAATATTTAGATTGGTAATCAATGTTGGTAGAGACTCATAATCAATTTATAAAATAATGAAACATAAGATTGTAAAACAAAAGGAAGTTCCTGTTTATCATGTAGTACAGCAATTCTTAAATGCTCGACAAGACAAGAAAGAATGTGCTCGAACAGCTGCTTTGATGAAATACAAAGTCACAGGCCCTGTTCTTTCACAATCTTTGGAATCATTATTTAAGGTTTCTTCTCATTACAAAAGTCTACTTTGGGGTAACTTGTTTCCCAAAGACATTGATGAACTTGGAGAAGGAAACAGTTATTTCTTTCGTTCGGAGAATATTCTTGGAGACTTTAATTGGCTGTATATTCTTGTTAGCAAACATCACAACGTTTTATCTGAATATGTTTCAATAAGAGACCAAATTGAGAAATCTGTAATTAGCGGATATTATGACGAAGCTCTTTCTATTCTCGAAAAAGCTAAGCACAGGTTTGGGATAAGTATATGGTATTACGAAACTAAGCTGCTAATTTATAGCTATTCTGGAAACGAACAAAAAAGCCTTGAACTTTTAACTGAGGTAAATAAAGCAAAGAAAGATGCAAAGCATGGGTTTGTGACCTTTTTGTTGTCATATCTATATAAAAGAAGTTCTAAATCCTATTCAGCTTTTGCGTATGATTCAGAGCTTGAGAACAAATTCAAACTAAACAGAACCGTTTTTCAAGAGGATCGTTATAGTTATTATCTTTTTAGACTAAATTTCTATAAGACATTTGAATCGCAAGATTTGTCGCCAGTTCTGATCATGGAGGCAACAAACTCTTTGATAGATCGATATAACATCTTTATTTATTTGATTAAAGCATACTTTGCCAAGAGTGAAGATTTGCTTGGTAAAAATCTTGCATCTGCATTGGCTATTAAATTTTATAGAAAAACTAACGACCGACTATTATCTTCTTTGGTGGCATATACTAATGCTAAATACTTGTCTATAGATTACTTTAATCGTGATTACGTAGAAATATTGGATCTTTACTACAAGGGAGAATATCTTACCTGTAGTGAGAAATGCAAATTGTTTGTAATCAACGACAATTCACATTTTGATATTCTAAAAATCTATTGCAGGTCTATGATTTCATTAGGTAAAAGATACACTCCGATTTGTTCTAATAATGATTCTATACTGAACCAAATCACACATCTTTTATATGATGCAATGACAAGTTCTGAGAATGAGGACATTCTAAATTCTTTGTATCAGATAGACAAAAACATATATGGTCTTGGAATAGCATGTGGCTTAGACTATTATCTTTCAGGTGAGTATGAAACTGCGAATAAAAATCTGAAATACCTTTCACTTACCTGCTTTGACCCAATGTATTGTGGAATATATGATGATGTGAAGAAAAAAGACGACTATATAGATTCTGGATTGTCGAAAGTTGGATTCTATTCAGCACTTGATTATCAAAAGAAGAGAAATTCTGATGATGTTTCTGATTCACATGAAATTGCAAAATATATTGTAGATGTAGATTCTGCAAAAATCGCATTCAGAAATGAAGATTATGAATCTGCATTGAATTTATGGCAGACTGTATTGATTGAGAACAACAGAGTTCTTCCAATCGTACAATGTGCCATAGATTATATTTTTAGGTGCTTTGTCAAATTGAATAAAAAGCAAGATGCCATTACATTCTATGTAGATTACTATCTGAAAGGGAAAGCATATGTCAGCCAGATTATGACGTCAGACTTGATTAATTCTATGTATCATGAGAAGTATAAGAAAGGTGTGAAAAATGGATTGGATCTTCAACTCTTTGTTTTCCTAAATGCAACAGAAGATGAAAAGAAGAGTGCTCTACTTGAGAGATTTTGTAACTATAAAGATGTAGAACTGGTATCTGACTTGATACCAGAATTAGATACAGAAATGAAAAATAGTCCAGAAAAAGTAGAGCTGTATTTATTCCTTCTTGCCTCTGAAGACATTTTGAGACATATGCTATATATTACCAGCACAAAGAAGATGCTGGAGGAACAGCAGAAGATATCTCAATATCTAACGACACTAAACACTTCTCCTCGGATAGATGATTATAAAGCTCTCAATCAGGAAATAGTGGACACAATGATAGTATACCAAAACATTAGGAAAATAGACGAAAGCAAAATATATGTAAATCAGGCGGCTCTCATGAAATATGAGTTTGCTGAACACGAAGGTCTATATAATCAATTTCGGAATCAGTTTGCCAATTCTGGTCAAACCAATTCATATTATATTGTTAACACTATTTCTGACTGGACAGACATAAATAAAGATAGAGCACTTATTAGGACGAAGGTAAAGTTCACAAGTAAAGCCTTTATAGATTCAGCTTGCCAAGTATTTACCGTGATTCGCGATAAGTTCCTATTTAGTAAGTTTGGTCTAAAGACATACTTAAGCACTCGAATTCGTCATGGGGTTTTGGAGGGTGTGTTAAGATCTGGATATGATGGATTGCATCTATTGTTGACCACAGTCAATAATAAGTACATTCCAACAAATTACTGGATGAAAAAATATGGATTAACTCAAACGGAGCATCTTGACCTCACTAAGATGCTTGAGAAATTCTCGATTGGAGTTAACCATGCTATAGATTCATTTAAAGAGAATGCGCTTCAAATAAAAATCGAAGATACTGATAAGGGCATGTTCGATTATAGACTAACTCCTGATGACATGTGCTATGCAACAGTTTACTCAAATACAAAAACAGAAGATTATAACCATTTTTGTATGGTCCTTATGGAATATATGCTAAAAATGGCTAATAGTAGTCTCGTAAATATACGAAAGGAGATAAATGACAATTTGAAAAATACACTTAATAAACTTGTGGACAATTTATCTCAGGACATTCAAGTATTTGCAGAGCGTCATTTTTATGATGAACTAAATAGAGCTGTGATAAATGCGAGGACCGAAACGATTCAGAAAATAGCTCACATAGAAAAATGGTTTTATCTACAAGATGCAAAGTTTGATAATTTTTCCCTTGTTAAGCAAATGCAGGCAGTATGGCAAATAACATCAAAAATGTATCCGAACATTATAGAAGACTTATCATTTGAAGGATTCGAAAATGATGTTATCATAAAATCAGAATATGTGATTCATATATCAGATATGCTTACCATTTTCTACAATAATATGTTTAGTTACAGTAAAGTAGAAAGCCCAAGGCCATTCCGAATTTCTCTTGTTCGAGAAGGAAATAATGTAATACTAACATTTGAAAATAATATAAGCGAACATGAAGATTCTCTGAATGCCAAGTTTAAAGAAATGCTACAACTTGAAAGCCGGCTCCAAATGGAGGGAAGAAGCGGATTGGTTAAAGTAAATAAAATAATTAAAGCAGAGCTTGGTTGTGAAAGAAATTTGCTAGAAATAAAAGCAGAGAATGGTAAATGTATTGCGTCTGTAGTATTGAACTTAAAGGAAATATGCATATGAAAAAGTTGCTCTTGGTGGAAGATTTACCAGAAAAAGCAGATGAAATAAAGAAGGAAATATTAAAAGAGTTTCCTGCAATAGTGATTGTTGAAAAATCGTCATACCATTCTGCCATTGAAGAAATATATAGGCATTATAATGATTATTTTCTCATTCTCTTAGATATATCTATGTCGACATTTGATGTCAACATAGAAGAAAATGGAGGCGTTCCAGAAACCTTGGCTGGAAAGAGAATATTAGAAGGTATGTACCTACGTGATATTCCTACAAAAGTGAAAGTTGTCACTATGTTTGAAAATTTTGATGGTAAAAGTATCAGCCAGCTTGATAAAGAACTGAAAGATGATAATCCTGATAGTTATGATGGTTTTATCTTTTTTTCTTTCAAAAAAAGTGATTGGAAGAAACAATTAACTAATTATATTCATTCGATAATATGATAAAAATACTGATTCTCGACGATTCTGACAGAAAAATCGACAAAATTAAACAGGTACTTGTTGAGGGATGTGACCTTCATGAAAATGATATTGAGGTCGCGAAGAGTGTTGCCAATGGAAGAAAGGCGATATCAAAGGATTATTTCGACCTTGTTCTGCTGGATCTTGTTCTTCCTTTATTTGAAAACGAAGAACCACAAGAAGAGGGAGGATTGAGTTTCATTCGTGAAATAATGTCAGCAGACGGAAGAGTGAAAGTTCCAGCTCAGATAATTGGATTGACAGAAAAGGCAAACGCCTATAATAAAGAAAAAGAAGAATTTCAGTCTCTTCTCTTCAATGTCATCCAATGCAAACAAGGTGATGCAGAATGGATAAATCAACTTAAGTATGCTGTTAATTATTCCATTAGGTGTAAAAATTCAATAGAGAGTCGACTTCAAAACAGGAACAAATATGATATAGCTGTAATATGCGCTCTTTCTGAAGAATTTAAGCAAATGATTGAGGCTTTTGGCGGTGAAAATAAATGGCAAAGAATTAACGTGGAGGAAGATGTACCATTTCAATTCAAGAGCACTGTAGTCACCACGGCAAACAATAATGATATACGTGTTGTAGCTGCGATGGCAGGTCGTCCAGGTGTTATCCCCACTTCAGTATTGACGACTCTAATGTACACACTCTTTCATGTAGATACCGTATTTATGACAGGATTTTCTGCGGGCTTCCCTTCAAATCAATTGAAGCTTGGAGATATACTTGTAGCATCGTCTATTCAGGACTATGCATCAGGCAAGTTAAAAGATATAGATGGCAGTGTACAACTAATAAAAGAGATTCACCAAATAGAAGTATCGACAAGACTGTCTCTTCCTATGCAGGAATTAATAGAAGATGATGATACACAATCAGCCATTATGTCAAAGATAAAGAAGGCAAATTTACTTGTTGATGAGAGAGATTCGTATCAAGTCCAATGGTCTGCAACATGTTGTGGACCTTATGTAGTAACTTCTACTGAAGTTGTTAAGGAGTTGCAAGAAAGTGATCGTAAGTTAGAGGGATTAGATATGGAAGGATTTGGATTATACCTTACTTCAAAATTATTATCAGGTAAAACTCAAAAAAATGCTCTTTGGATGAAAGGTGTTGGCGATTTTGCAGATCCAAACAAAGCAAATGGATATCATAAGACCTGTTCATTTGGAAGTGCTGTGTTATTGTATCGCTTTATAAAAGAAAAATTGTAATTGTCTTCTAAATAAGAATTACCATCGCAACAAAGTCAAAATGAAGACTGTTTGAAAGACCAACCAATTAAGCCTTCATCCTTCATTTCCAGAGTCTCCATACTCATGGAATTCCTATTTATGCTACAATGGTGACATTCATATACCATATCATAGCCCAACAAAAGTTAAATACGTTAAATCTATGCTTTCATTTCGTACAATCCATAGTCTCCAATCCACTTTTCTACCGTTTAAAGCGTAAGTAATTGATTATCAATATTTAATATATTCGTACTTTGAATGAATAATCAACGAAAGTATGAAAACGAATAGATTTTGTAACGCTCTTACAGCGTTTATCCTGATGGCGGCTGCATCAGTTACTCTCTCGGCCCAAGAAGAGAATGGATTCAAAAAATTTGATGTCAAGGCAGACTTTGCCGAAAATGGTTTCCAATGGTTCAATGACGCAGAGCTTCTGGCTGCCGGCAATAAGGAACATCACAACGCGATGACCATCGGGTGGGGTGGCATTGGCACCCTTTGGGGCCGTCCGGCGCTGACGGTTTATGTCGCCGAGAAACGCCATACGAAAAAGTTTATGGACAGCACAGCCTACTTCAGCGTGATGGCTTTTGATGTCAAGGACAGCAAGGTGCTTACTTACATGGGTCGCCACAGCGGCCGCGACGGTGACAAGGCGAAAGCGTTGGGCCTGCATACCGCTTTTACCGAGAACGGAACGCCCTATTATACTGAGGCCACGATGGTCATTGAATGTAGGACCATGTATGCTGCCCCGTTCGACCCCAAGCATTTCAAAGACGATGTGCCGCGGCGCATGTATAGTAACTTCCCCGCTGGTATCCATTCGATGTATATCGGTGAGGTCGTAGGTGCTTGGAAGAAGTAAGCCTGCTTGAACTTTTAATAGACGTATGTAGCTTCCAGCATCTTCCTCATTCCGCTCTCGATAGTTTCATAATCGAGTATCAGAAACATATCTAAGCCTTTTATTGAAATATAATATGAACAGGGCTTCGTTTTCACAACAAGAAAATGAGGCTCTATTTTTTCTTTGGGATGCTTTGCTTTTCGTTTTTACTCAAGCATAAAAGTACTAAGCCCATATTGTTATTCGAGCCGTTGCGAAGCAGGGTTCTTTAGATTACAATAATTATAACGTCCGTGACGTTTCCAAAGGTGAACAATGATTTAAGATAATTAGTTACTAAATCTATAAAATATGGTCAGGTTAACGTTGTGGCACATTATTTGCTGTCTTTCAAGCAAACATTAATATCAATCATCATGACAGAAAAAAAGACAAATAACGAGGAAACTTTTGAGCCGAAGTCTAAGGCATCATTTGCCGAAGAAGAACAGAACAACAACACCGATTTCGAAAAGACAGAAACAGCAGAAACGGTGAATGAAGATAGTGCCACTGATGACCCATCGAGTGAGCTTACCGTAGAGCAGGAGCTTGCTCAGGCGCGTGCTGAATTAGAGGAACTGAAGACTCAGGCATTGTATAAGCAAGCTGAATTTGAAAACTATCGTAAGCGCACCATAAAAGAAAAAGCAGACCTTATTCTAAATGGCTCTAAGTCAGCTGTAATAGCCATGCTTCCTATCGTAGATGATTTGGAGCGTGCTTTACCATCTATGAAAAAGGCAGAAGATGTTGCTGCAGTGGCCGAAGGTGTGGAACTTATCTATCAGAAGTTCCTGAAAACTCTTGCAGGTTTAGGTGTAAAGCAGATTGAAACCGAAGGGAAAGAGTTTAATGTCGATCTTCACGAGGCTATCGCACAAGTTCCAGGTGTGCCCGACGAACAGAAAGGGCGTGTAATTGACTGCGTGGAGAAAGGATACATGTTGAACGACAATGTCATTAGACATGCCAAAGTGGCAGTGGGAATGTAACTTTGTCAATTCCTTCATAGATATTCATTTTTCACATTTCTTTTACTATGTAAATAACATAATGTACCATTCTGAACGGATAGAGGCTGTGTATATCTCACTTTTGAGTATCGGCGATAATGTCTTTTATGGTACATTGTGAATGACAAATAACTATGGCAGACCAGAAACGAGATTATTACGAGGTTCTTGGGGTAGCGAAGAATGCTACCGAACAAGAAATAAAGTCGGCCTATAAGAAAATGGCCATTAAATATCACCCTGATCGTCAGGGCGATAAGTCGGAAGCCGAGAAGAAGGAGGCTGAGGCCAAGTTCAAGGAGGCGGCCGAAGCATACGACGTGCTGCACGATCCTCAGAAACGTCAGCGCTACGACCAATTTGGTTTTGCTGGAGTCGGTGGTGCAGCTGGTGGCGGATACCAGAATATGTCAATGGATGACATCTTCTCGCAGTTCGGCGACATCTTCTCCGATTTATTCGGTGGCGGTGCATCGTTCGGAGGTGGTTTTGGTGGTTTTGGCGGATTCGGTGGTACCCGTGGCCAACGTAAGGCACAGCATCGTGGCGGCGACCTCAGACTAAAAGTTCGTCTGACGCTGAAAGAATGTGCTACGGGCGTCACTAAGAAATTCAAGGTCCGTAAGAAAGTGACCTGTAATCATTGCCATGGCAGTGGCACGGAGAATGGTAGCGGCGACACGCAGACATGTTCTACGTGTAATGGTTCGGGCTACGTTCTTCGTTCCCAGCGTTCGGTGT
>OCTW011598469.1_pt1 | contig 10727 bp, 8 predicted proteins | sample 1539671 | NCBI WGS metagenome assembly OCTW01 (sample SAMN02144230, study PRJEB22623) | gut metagenome | biome: sheep rumen | host: Ovis aries | place: New Zealand
CCACAATGGGTTCGCCTGCCGATATTATGGTATGCTGGACATCGTTGACCTCTTCGTCAACAACAGGCTGCTCATTCTCCGTGCCCACCGTAGGGGCTTCATTTTGTCGCACAATTGTTTGTTTGATGGCCGGCTCGGTTTCGACAGCAACCAACTTGTCGGAACCAGTTGATACCGGTTCGGCCAAGGCCGTAGTAGGTGCTGAGACCGGTTCGGCAACCTTGGGAGCAACCATCTCGGGAATCTGTGTTTGGGCAAGCATGGGACCGTCATTAGCGATACCATCAGCCGAGGGATTGACAAAGAAGATGGTTCCGGCAATCAACAGGACTGATGCCATTCCGGTGGCACCCGCCAGCCGGCGATGACGCAGTACCTGGGCACGCCGCGTGGCCGCCTCTATGACTTGGTCACGATGAGTAAGACGGTCTAATTCGGACTGTTCTTCGGGGGTTATGACACCCTCATATTGGCGACGAAGAAGATTTTCTATATTACTCATTGTTATACTTTTGATTATTATTAATATTCATTATTTGTTGTCGTAGTCGTTCGTGGCCTTTGTAAAACAGCTTTTTCACCAACGACTCTGATATTCCCTGATTCTCTGCTATCTGCGATTGGGTTAGGCCATTGACATAGTACAAATCCAACACCTTTGCAATACGTGGCGGCAACTGAGCCTTGAGGTCGAGAAGCTGTTGAATACGATATTCATCAATTCCATTCTCTTCTTCAGCCACATCAGGCAGATTGCCCGGTAGGACGTAGCTCCTTCTAGAAAGAAGCTTATTACACCGATTGTACAATACCTTAACACAATAACCGTAAGGATTCTTTACAAAAGGAGCTGACATCGTTGCAGCCAAAGCATCCTGAACCACATCCTCAGTGTCTGTTTCGTTATGCAACAGATTATAGGCCATCCGGTAAAAATCCAGATAATGGTCGGCTAGCATCTGTTTGTCTTGTTCTCTCATAACGAAAAAATAACTTCTATATATAAGAGCCAAAGGATGCGATTTAGTTACCCCTAAGACATGAAATTTAACTTTTTTTACAATAGTTTGGGATTTTTGGTATCTGGAGCAACCTTTTATTATCAAAATCCACTTTGCAACAAATCTGTTGATGGCCATTGGTGACGCACAAATAGGGAACATGCAGAACCAAATTATAGCGGCAGGCCTGGTCAAAAACTTTCTGCGTTAGGGGCACAGTATCCTTTTTGCACTCGACAATGACTAAAGGATGAACCTCACTATCGTATACCACTATGTCGCATCGGCGGGTCATTCCATTCAACGTAATGGCACCTTCGACCTGCAGCAGCTCCAAGGGGTAGCCCAACTCATAATGCAATTGGTGAATCATGTGCTGACGCACCCACTCTTCGGGCGTGAGGGCCACAAAACGATTCCGAACCACATCGAAAATCTCTTGTTGACCATCATTGTCTCTCATTTTAAAATTCGGTGTCAGAGGATTCTTCATCTTCAGCCATGACCACTTTTTGTTTGAGACCATTATTGATTTTATATGAAAACCCAAGGGAAATGGTGGGCGAAATGCGGCGGCCATTGACCAAACGGTTGAGCTGGCTGGTGTGCGTGACATGGCCCCAGCCTCCTGTGGCAAATACATCCCCTATGCGGAGGTTGATGGTACCGCGCTTCTGTAGTACGTCCTTCTTGACAGCCAAATCGCACCAATAAGACGAAAACATTTGGGTTTGAAGGTCTAGCCAAGGAGCATAGTACTGTCCGGAGAGCTGGATGGTCCAATCCTTCGGCAGGGTCATGAAAGAGGTGAATTTGCCACTGGCCAGAAGAGCCTCAGTAGACAGGTTGTCCAACAATGCTGTGCCTTCAATCTTGCTTTTATAGAGGTTTACGCTGACATTCAGTTTCCACCACTTGAGAATCTGCCAATCAACAATAAACTCAAGTCCATAATTGAATCCACGATCAAGATTCTGCCAAGTGCTGGCCCAATAGCCGTCGTACTGAGAATTATAGGGTATCCACCAGGAATAACGCTGTTGTGAGATGGAGTCCCACACGAAACCGTAGCGGGTCATCATATTGTTGGTCTGGCGGTAATAGGCACAGGTATATATGTTCCACTTGTCGAGGCTAAGATTATAAGACAGCTCGAAAGCATTGGTGAATTCTGGGTCGAGGTTGGGGTTGCCGAAGCCGAGTTCCTGTCCTTCACGAACGTCGAGATACGGGTTCAAATCCCACATATGGGGCCTTCGCACGCGACGACTGTAGCTCAGCTGCATGCTATTGTTTTTGTTAATCTCATAGGACAAGTGCAATGTGGGGTACAGCTTCCAATAATCTTTTCTGACAGAGTCGGTATTGGGATGGTTGACATCATAACCCAAAAGGTAGGAATACTCTAATCTAAGGCCTGCTTGAGCGGAGAGTTTGTCAGTTATTTTGCCTCCGAGAGTAGCGTAAGCGGCATGGGTTTGCTGCGTATAATCGAAATGGGTAGACGAGATAGAATCGAAGTAACGATAAAGGTGTGCCAAAGAGTCATATTCGGTACGATAATACATGGCATTCTGGTTAGGCCAATCGAGGCGGCCCTCATAACCAGTTTCTAACTTCCACACCTCGGCAAAAGGATGCACGTAGTTGACTTTAAGATTGAGTGCCTGATGGTAATTCTCACTCTCAGACTCTCTCAGATAATAGTTTTGTAATGCGGCCAGGGGGTTCGCATACGCCTGTTCCTGCAAGCCACGACCCTGCACATGACGCATAGAGAAAGTGGCATCCGCAGTCAACTCCCTGTCCTTCTCGTCGAAACGTTTGATGTAACTAACATTAAACGTATGATTAATATTCTGGTTGTCATTGCTATCGGTCTGAAGATAGTCCAGGAAATGGTCAGCATTGAGAAGGTCGGTTGAGAAGATCTGGCTTTCGCGATGTCGAATGCCGCCCCTCAATTGGTACGAAACCAGGAGACTGTTGTAGCTGTTGAAATAGTATTCACCACCTATTTTCATACTGCCCATAAAGTTGCGGCGGATGCTGTACTGGTCCATGGTGTCGCGGCTCCAAGCAACGCCATTGCGAAGGCGTTCTCTACTGGAATGGCCGAAACTGCCACGGCTGCGCATGCCGCCATCGAGGGTAAAGAATAGGTTATACTTTTCGGTGGTATAGTTGAGGCTGACACTGCCCATGGAAGTGGGAATGACACTTGGCATAATATCGGGTATGAGGAATGGCAACGGCGTGCCCACATTCAGGTTGACAACGCCGTTGAGTCCCAAAGCAGCAGAAGTTTTATCCTTGAGTTTGATATTGATAATACCCGACATACCTTCGGGGTCATATTTGGCAGAAGGGTTGGTGATAACCTCCACATTCTCCACCGTACTGGCTGGGATTTGCTCCAAAAGTGTTTCCAAATCATTTCCCATCAGTTCATACGGGCGACCATTGATGAGCACTTTGACGTTGGAAGAGCCTCTTAAAGATACATTGCCGTCATTATCGACAGAAACACTAGGGACCTGTTCTAACACATCTGTGGCTGTTCCGCCACTGGAGACTAGATTCTTATCCACATTGACCACCCTTTTATCTAATTGGTATTCGACCATGGTGCGCTCAGATGTGACAACCACTTCATCCATCATAACCGAACTGGGTTCAATCATGATTTTTCCTATGTTCGATGAGGGTTGCCTGTCACTTATAGCCACAACCTTGGGATAGAAATATGTGGCATAGCCCATAAAGGAGATGCGGACCAAGTAGCGTCCATTGGAAACTTTTACTGAAAAACTACCATTAGCCTCAGAAACGGTCCCTGTTGCCATGCTCGAATCTTTAGCATTAAGGATTGCTATTGTGGCATATTCTACAGGGGAACCAGACTTCTTGTCGAACACTTTACCAGAGATCTTGCCTTGAGCAAGAAGAGAGAAAGATAATGTCAAAAAAAGAAAAAAAGTGATGGTGGATTTTTGTCTCATATCAATAACAAACAGCTGCAGGGAAGGGATTAATTATTGTTGCTAGGCCTAACATAGTGAGGCATCTCAAAAGGAATAGGGAGCGAGATTTCGATGAGCCCGCCGAACTGGCCATTGTCATACCATGGTACCTGGTAGATGAGCTTCTTTATTCCGTTTTTCTCAATGGTATAAGCATTCATTTTCTCATTCTCCAACAGGTCTTTCAGAATGGCAGCAGCACGAGGAGGATGACAGTTGAACAAATTGTTGCCAATGATTTTCACACCATGGCTATTCACATTGGCAGATGTGGTATTCATATCCAGGATATTGCCCTCTTTGTCACAAACAGTAATGGCCACACCTTTCAGTTCTTCGAAATATTTTTCCATGATTGAGTTATAATTATTAATTAACTCTATTGGCTCTATCTGCCAACACTTATTATTGGACAAATAGGACCAATAGAGTTAACGTTTATTACCGAGGATTTTATCCTAGATTATTTAGCGTTCAGAGCGGCCAAGGCAATGCTGTAGAGCTTGGTTTTGGCACTGTCGCCACGGCTGGTAAGGATGCAGGGGACTTTGGCACCGACAACCATGCAGGCAAGCTCGGCACCGGCAAACTTGGTGCAAGCCTTGTAGAACACGTTGCCACTTTCGATGTTGGGGAACAGGAGGCAGTCGGCATCGCCAGCAACCTCGCCACCAACTTTCTTGGTCTTGGCACTTTCGGCATCGATGGCAACATCGAGTGCAAGAGGACCATCGACGATGGCACCCTTGATCTGGCCACGGTCACCCATCTTGCTGATAATAGCAGCATCGACACAGGCCTGCATACCAGTGGAGACCTGTTCGGTGGCAGCAAGGACAGCTACCTTGGGCTTAGCAATCTCAAGACTCTTAGCGGTGTTGACAAGATAGGTGAGAATGGTTTGTTTCTGTTTCAGGTCGGGAGCGGGCATAACAGCCACGTCGCTGCAAACAAGCAGCTTGTGATAAGCAGGAACCTGGAAGACGGCCATGTGGGTAAGCATATCATTCTTTTTGCCGGGCATCAAACCAGCTTCTTTATTGAGGATAGCGCGCATGTACTTATCGGTAGAAAGCAAACCTTTCATCAGAATACTGCCTTTGCCTTCGCGGATAAGGGCAACGGCCTTTACACCAGCCTTGGTTTCATCAGCCTCTTGCACGAGTTCGAATTTGTTGGGATCGATACCTTCTTCAGCGCAGACCTTCTTAATGGTGTCGATATCACCAACGAGAGTGGCATCAACAATGCCTTTGTCGATGGCAGCACTTACTGCACCGATGGTATGGGAGTCGTTGGCATAGGCAGCAACAAGTCTTTTCTTTTCCTTGGTCTTTACGAGTTCCAAGAGATCGTCTAATTTTGTAATCATCTTGTTATAAAGTTATTAATTATTATATATATAAAATCACTTCTTGCAAAAATACGAAAAAATATCCATATACAAGATATTTTTGTAACTTTGCAACCGAAATGCCATTTGTAGAAAATATATGTAACTATCGGAGTCTGTCCATTGTAGGGCTTGAGAAGAACACCGGAAAGACAGTTTGTTTGAACTATATCCTACGTCGCCTCCACGAAATAGGAGTATCAACAGCTGTTACTTCTATCGGTGTAGACGGCGAACAAGTCGACTCCGTATACGCGACAGCCAAGCCAGAAATCGTACTATACGAAGGGATGCAGTTCATTACTTCGCAAAGACATTACATGCAGCGCCGGCTCGTATCCAAGATCATACATGTAGACGAACGGCGGACCGCGCTAGGCCAACTCGTAACTGCCGAAGTGCTCTGCCAGGGCAAGGCACTCCTCTCAGGTGCTGCCACCACAGGAATCCTAAGGCAACAGATAGAACAGTTCAGGAAAAGCAACATACAGCTGTCTATTGTGGACGGGGCTTTATCGCGCCTAAGCCTTGCTTCGCCCACCGTAACGGAAGCCCTGATTTTAGCCACGGGTGCCGCTGTATCGCCAAACTTGCAGCAATTGGTCTCTAAGACCAAATTCGTATACAGGCTGATTAAACTAAAGGAAATATCCCCAGAACTCCGCCAGAAGCTCGGCACAATTGCCTCCGGTATTTGGGGCATCGATTCAGAAGGCGAGGTTCACGACCTAGGAATCAAGTCGGTATTTCTGCTCGGGCGCGGAGAGGACAAATTATTTAAATACGGTGATACCATATTTGCCGCGGGTGCAGTCAGTGATCGGCTACTTAAATATCTATCTGCCCAACCCAATATCTCCAAATGCAGACTTATCGTTCAGGATTTCACCAAACTATTTTTAACCCCAGAGGTGTATTCAGACTATACTAAACGAGGTGGGCGCCTAGAGGTTATGCAACGGTCAAACCTAGTAGCTATTACGCTCAACCCCACTTCGCCTCAAGGGTACGTCCTCAATTCTCATGACGCATGCGAAGCACTCTCTGATTCATTAGGCTGTCCCGTCTACGATGTGTTGGCATAAACACCGCCTTGATCCGGCTATTAGCAGCAGGGCCTGGGCCAAATTCACAGCAAAGGAGCGATTATATCATACAAAAAGGAGCGATACCCTCAGATGAAGATATCGCTCCTTTTGAACGGTACAGTGTACTATGTGAATTGCCTATTCCTAGTGACGAATAGCTGTCGGCACGAGTGGAGGATGAGGCTATTTTACAATTAGACCCAAAATCCTATTAATATCCTCATCTGATAGTTGGTGATGCATAGGAAGGCAGATTACCTCATTGGCCACACGGGTGGCATTGGGAAGGTTTTCCGGAGAGGCACTCGGCAATCCACGGTAGGTGCTGAATGTGCTAATTAATGGATAGAAGTACCGACGACCATACACTCCATTCTCTCTCATTTTATTATAGAGTTCATCGCGGGTCATACCATATTCTTCGGCATTTACAAAGATGGGGAAATAGCTGTAGTTGTGTTTTACACCCGGCATATCCTCAAAGTACCTAATGCCTTTTACAGTGCTTAGGGCCGAGCGATATTTAATGGCCACCTGATGCCGAGCCTCAATAGCGGCATCGACTAGTTGTAAATTCAACAGACCATAGACGGCACGCACCTCGTCCATCTTACTATTGATGCCCGGGGCAATCACCTCTGTCTCGTCTACAAAACCAAAGTTCTTCAGATAGTCTATCCGCTCTTTGGTTTCTTGGTCGTGCATTATCATGGCCCCACCCTCAATGGTAGTATACACCTTTGTGGCATGAAAACTCAACGTGGAGAGATCTCCATATTCAAGTATGGATTTGCCGTTTACTTCCACACCAAAGGCATGAGCCGCATCATAGATGACCTTCAAACCATACTTGTCAGCTATTTGCTGTATGCGGACAATATCGCATGGCTTACCATAGCAGTGAACCGGCATGATGGCCGTAGTCCGAGGAGTGATGGCCGCCTCTATACAATCAGGGTCCATGCCACAATTAGAGGGGTCGATATCGACAAAGACGGGCTTGATGCCATTCCACCATATACTATGGGTCGTTGCGACAAAACTATAGGGGGTCGTTATCACCTCTCCACTTATACGCAGTGCCTGCAGTGCCGTTAACAAAGGGAGAGTTCCATTGGTGAAGAGGCTAATGTATGGTACTTTAAGGTACTCGCATAATGCCGCCTCCAGTTTCTGATGGAACTGTCCATTATTTGTAATCCACTTATTATTCCAGACCTCTTTCAGCATCGCTGAAAACTCATCGAGGTCTGGAAGTAGCGGGGTGGTGACTGTAATCTTATTTGGCATATTTATGCCTATTAAGGTGACTAACTAGGACTTCTTATTTATTCTTACCACCAAATAAATGGTTTTTCTTCTCTTTCTTAGCTTTGTTTGAAGAGGAACTATCGTCTTTTTCATCCTCAGACATACCATAGCCATAGCCGTAACCATAGCCATAACCGTAACCGTATCCATAGCCATAACCGTATCCATAGCCATACTGACGGCCATATAACGGCTGTTTGTCATATTTAACGTCATTCAGTATGAGGCACATGCTGGGGAAGGCCTTCTCCTGATATAGGCGTTCGACATCAAGAAGCATACGCTTGTCAAACTTACGGGCACGGATGACGAAACATGTGTGATCAGCTACTCGCTTGATAATATCAGTGTCGACAACCATACCAGCAGGAGCACCATCTATGACGATGAACTCATACATTTTTCGCAATTGGTCAATCAGCTGAGTGAACAATTCGGTACCCAACAATTCTGCAGGATTGGGAGGTAACGGACCCGAGAATAGTGCATCAACACCAGGAGCCACAATATCAGACTGTATGAGTTTGGTGATATCGGTTTCCTTCTTGGTCATGTAGTTAACGATACCCGGATTTTTTCGGGAATAGAAAGTATGGGTTAAGGAACCTTTACGTAAGTCGAGGTCTACCAGTAATACCTTTTTACCAGCAAGAGCTAAACTAGCAGCCAGATTGGATGAAATAAATGTTTTACCGGATGCTGGGAGTAACGATGAAAGCAACAGCACTTTGGCCTTGTCCGGATCGCCACTAAGAAACTCTGTCTTAGCGCGTAACAGACGGAACGATTCTGCCACACCACCATGTTCTTGATTGGTGATAACAATGTTACGCTTCTCATTGGAATCAAGTGAGGGTATCTCACAGAGGAAAGGTACCGTAGTGGCCTTTTCCACGTCCGCATAAGTCTTAACCTGAGTATCGAAAAGACGCTTCAGAATGTAAAAAATAATCGGCAATAAAAGACCAATCAGAATGCCCATGAAGGTATCTTTGGGAATATCGGGGGTTATGGGGTGACCATTCGGCCGTGCGTCATCGATGATTTTGGCACTACCTTCCAGAGAAGGTTGGCTAATCATTAATTCTTCACGACGAGTGAGAAGAGAAACATACAACTGTTCTTTGATTTTTTGATTACGCTCTAACCCTTCCAGATAGATTTGTTTCAGCGGCACTGTGCGGACTTTGGAGGAAGCCGTATTGGCTATGTTGCGCTCGTTAACAATACGTTGTTCGAGGGAAGCGATATAACCTTCTGTCATACTGATAAGGTCTTCTCGCTGCTGTGCTTGATTTTCTATAGCTCGGGCTGCAACAGGATTGTTTAATGCTCCCATTTCTTTATATCTGGAAACCTGTTGAGCATGATTGTTATAATCAGACAAATACGAAACGACTGTACCATTTGAGATAGTTCCTATTGGGACAACTTTAGTACCATCACTGGCTTTGATATCATTTAGCAATGACCTTACCATACCCAATTCATCTTGTAATCTTACAGCCTCATTGCTAGAAGCCAAGCTTGTTCTGACATAATTTTCCCCAATGGATGCTGATGTGACAACATCATTGCTACTACGATAGGCTGCCACTGCCGATTCTTGGGCACCGAGATCATCACCTATGACATTGATACGTTCGTTAATGAAATTATATGTCTCATTAATAATACGCTTTTTATCATTAACTGCACCATCATTGTATGTTTTAACAAGCATATTAATGACATCAGCACAACGCTGTGGTGAGTTGTCCCTCATTGATATATTAATAATGGTATTTCTCTCGTCATCACGTTTGACATATAATTTTGATCGATAATACTCTGCCAAACTTTCTTTATTGAGGAAATCCACTGATATGTCATGTCCTATTTCGCTATCGACAAATGCCCATGTCTTATGCACCACAAGTCTGCCCATGGGGGTCATTACGATCTTATCCAATGGAACATAAAGTGAATGATGGCCTGGACGTTTTATCAGAACATGCTCATTATCAATTATCTTAATTGATAAATGATTTGGCTTCATAAATTCCTCCTCTGAGTACTCTAACTCTATAGGAGAAATACCGTAAAGGCTTTTTTCTGTTTTAAGAATATCGGTCTTAGTACTATAGACAACATCTAACTTTAAAGACTCTACTACCTTTAATATCGTAGATTTTGATGTGAGAATCATCATCTCATTATTAATGGTGGTAGCGTAAAAAGGACGTAATCCTAATGCAGTCCTAACAGATAGTTCTCTCGTGTCAGTGTCACTAATACCAACATCGTTGCCACTTCGGATGAGAACTTTAGCACTACTGGCATACACTTTCTCTTGTCTACGAGACAAAAAATTGGCAATCAAGCCTCCGAGTACGGCGAATATGATTAACCAATGGATGTTCCTCAGCAAGAGAAAGAGCAAATCTTTCAAATGGAAACTTACCGACTGGTTTTCATCCAAGAAAGATAAATTCACACGTTTATCTTCGTTCGACCCTGTGTTGGTGTTATTTACGGTAGCGTCGTTATTCATATTATTGTTTTTTAAATAATGCAATGATTGTGGTAGTGAAAGTCAGAATTGACAAACCGACTGACATCCAAGACACCAAGCGGCTTGCTTCGGTTCGCGGAGTAGACTTATTGTATTTCTGGGTGATGATAAAATCGTTCTGCTGAAGCATAAAAAATGGATCCTGAAACACCGATGAAGATCGAGGGTCAAGATAACGCATTACCATCTTGCCATCGACTTCTCTCATCACAGCAATTTTATCCCTACTGGTGTAGAGACTCAGGTCACCACTAAGAGCCAAAGCCTCCAAGAAGGTACAACGCTCATTACTAATGGTAATCACTTTACCTCCTTCCGCACCTAGAAAAAATATTTTGAAGTTGGCAAATCGGGCCA
>OCTW011596668.1_pt1 | contig 10726 bp, 8 predicted proteins | sample 1539671 | NCBI WGS metagenome assembly OCTW01 (sample SAMN02144230, study PRJEB22623) | gut metagenome | biome: sheep rumen | host: Ovis aries | place: New Zealand
AAACGGGAAAGCCGACACCCGGATCATGATTGAGTCCGGCCGGTATGCCCCGGGGAAATCCGGCTGGTATGTGACGAAAGTCATGGACCGGAAAATTTCCCGGGGGAAGACCTTCATCGTTCTGAACAGCACCATGAACGGGTTCGTCCGCCCTTCGCTGGTGGAAATGGTGCGCCATCTGACCGACGATCCGGCGCCGGCGGCCTGGGAGCCGTTCTTCACCGGTCTGGATACATTCCAGTTCCTGGCGCTCCGGTCCGGTGACGAGGAGGTCATTCCGGCCGGCGCTTCAGAAGACAGCGAAACCGTGGACCTGGTGGGCAGCCTCTGCACCGGGGTGGACGTCATCGCCTCCGATATCCAGATGCCTCATCTGGAGCCCGGGGATCTGGTGATCATCACCAACGCCGGCGCATACGCCGCCGTCATGAGCCCGATGCAATTCGCCTCCATGGAGAAACCGGCCCAGATCTTCCTGGCCGAAGACGGAACGATCCGTTCCTGATCCATCCGTCACGCCGGTGTCAAATCCGTTTTTGAAAAGGGGCTGCCGCACCTTAGTGCGACAGCCCCGTTCACTTTCATGTAAAATCCGCCGTTTCATCAATTTGCCGATACCGCCTGCGCCCGGCCGGCAGAACCGAACAGCCGCATTTTCTCCCCGGCCACCTGCTTCACCGCATCCCGGACAGGAGGCAGCATCCGGTCCAGACCTTTTCCGGATTCGAAAGCCTCCGCCGCAGCCTTTGCCGCAGCCGTATTGATCTCCGTGAAGATATTCACCTTCGCGATGCCGCAATCCACTGCCCGGCGGAAGTCCTCCTCCGTCAGTCCGGAGCCGCCGTGGAGCACCAGGGGCACCGGCACTTCATCCCGGATCGTCTCAATGCGCCGGAAATCCAGCTTCGGCGGCAGCTTGTAGGCGCCGTGGGCATTGCCTACAGACACCGCCAGGGCATCTGCCCCGGTTCGAGTGACATAATCCAGGGCCTGGGACGGATCCGTATAGTACCGGGTCGGATCATTCGGATCCGCTTCCAGACCCCCTTCAATTTCGCCGGCCTCTCCCAGCACCGCACCCAGTTCTGCCTCGATGGAAGCGCCCCGGGCATGGGCATAATCCGCCATCTCTGCCACCCTGGCCACATTTTCCTCGTACGCACAGGCCGAGCAGTCCAGCATCACGGAAGAAAACCCCAGCTCCAGAGCCCGGCGGAGAGTCTCCTCATGGGCGCCGTGATCCAGGTGAACCACCACCGGCACCCGCAGCCGTTCCGCTTCCGGCAGAAGCAGGGACGCCAGTTCTTCCAGAGAAAGGAACCGGAGCATCCGCTCCGCCGCCCCGATAATCACCGGGGCTTCCAGTTCCTCCGCCGCATCCAGCACACCGTGCATCATTTCCGGACTGATCACGTTGAACAGTCCCACAGCGTATTTCCCCTGTTTCGCCGGGAGCAGTACATCATTCAGATTCGCCAGCATGTTCCTTACCTCGCATTTCTATTTCTTTCTGTGTACTCCCGTGACGATTATCCCAGCTTCGACAGAAGGTAATCCGTGAACTCCGCACCGGTGGCACCGTCTTCGTGCCCGGTGATCACAACCGCCTTCTCCTTCTCAACACAGATGTCCAGAGCATTCTCGATAGCCTTCGCCTTCTCCGGGAAGCCGATATGGTTCAGCATCATGGCCGCCGCCTTGATCAGGCTGGCCGGGTTCGCATAAGCACCGCGGCCGTCCTCGATCATGCGGACGGCGGAGCCGTGAATTGCCTCGAACATGGCATACTGGTCGCCGATATTGGCGCTTCCCGCCGTGCCGACGCCGCCCTGAATCTCGGCGGCCTCGTCCGTGATGATGTCCCCGTACAGATTCGGGAGAACGAAAACCTGGAAATCACTGCGGCGTGTCTTGTCCAGCAGCTTCGCCGTCATGATATCGATGTACCAGTCCTCCAGCACCAGTCCCGGATATTCGCTGGCCACCTCGTGGCAGATGCGGGAGAAATTCCCGTCGGTTTTCTTCATGATGTTCGCTTTCGTGACTACTTCGATGTTCGTCTTGCCGTTCGCCACCGCATAGTCATAAGCCGCTTTCGCAATACGGCGGGTGCCCGGCTCGGTGATCACCTTGAAGTCAATGGACAGTTTCCCCGGAATTTCAATGCCCCGGCTTCCCACGGCATACTCACCCTCTGTATTCTCTCTGAAAAAGATCCAGTCGATGCCCTCTTCCGGCACACTCACCGGCCGGACATTGGCGTACAGGTCCAGAGCTCTCCGCAGCGCCACATTCGCACTCTCCAGGCTGCCCCCCTTCGGCGTGGTGGTCGGTCCCTTCAGCAGCACGTCGCACTCCCGGATTTCCTCCATGACATCATCCGGAACCGCCTTCATCTCCGCCAGACGGCGTTCGATGGTGAGACCGTCGATCTGCTTCAGCCGGATCTTTCCTGCGGCAATTTCCTCACTCAGTACAGATTCCAGAACACGAACCGCCTGCTCCGAGATGCTTGGTCCGATGCCGTCTCCCGGGCAGATTCCGATGGTAATTACCGGCAGAGATTTGAAATCCTTTTTCTTGCCGGCACTTTCTTCCATTTTCTCGACCCGCTCCATCTGCTCCATGAGCAGGTTCCGGAACTGTCCTGTGATGTCACTCACTTCCGCCATTGCGTTCATCTCCTTTACTCCCATATCAATAATTTCCTGCACGACACCTTTCTTTCCGTCTGCCATCTTATTTCTCCTGTCCTACATAACGCAGCAGACCGCCCGCCAGCAGCATGCCTTTTTGTCTTTCTGTGAATTCTCCCTTTAAACGAATCTGCTGTTCTCCGTCCGTCAGCAGGAACACGCCGGATTCCAATCCTTCCCGGATGCCCGTGAGTTTCAGTTCGTCTCCCTGGGAAATCCGGTCATAGTCCGCCGGATCCTCGAATGTCAGCGGCAGGATGCCGGCATTGATGAGGTTCGCCACATGAATCCGGGCAAAACTCTTCGTGATGACCGCTCTCACACCCAGGTACAGCGGTACCAGCGCCGCATGCTCTCTGGAAGAACCCTGGCCGTAGTTCTCTCCGCCGATGATGAAGCTCCGGCCCGCTGCCTTCGCTCTCTCCGGGAACGTCTCATCCACGACTTCGAAGCAGAACTGAGACAGGTGCGGAATATTGGAACGGTACGGCAGAATTTTCGACCCCGCCGGCATGATGTGGTCTGTGGTGATGTTGTCTCCCACCTTCAGAATCGCCTCGGCGTAAAGTTCATCTCCCAGCGGCTCTCCCAGCGGACATTCCTTGATATTCGGTCCCTTCAGGATTTCCACCGCATCCGCTTCCGGCCCTTCCGCCGCCGGCTCGATGACTGCAGTATCATCGATGGTGAACGCCTCCGGCATGGTGATTTCCGGCATCTCGCCCAGCAGCTGAGGATCGGTGATTTCTCCCGTCAAGGCCGCCGCCACCGCCGTCTCCGGAGACACCAGATAGACCTTGCCGTCCTTGGTTCCGGACCGGCCCAGGAAGTTGCGGTTGAACGTCCGGAGGGACACACCGCCGGAATTCGGAGAGAATCCCATGCCGATGCACGGTCCGCAGGCGCATTCCAGCACTCGGGCGCCGCTGGCGATGATATCCGACAGTGCGCCGCAGTCCGCCAGCATCCGGAGAACCTGCTTGGAACCCGGAGAAATAGAGAGGCTGACTTCCGGCCGGATGGTCTTTCCCTTCAGCAGTGCGGCGACCTTCAGCATGTCGAACAGAGAGGAATTCGTGCAGGATCCGATACATACCTGATCCACCTTTGTCCCTTTCAAAGACGCCACATCCACCACAGCGTCCGGACTGTGCGGGCAGGCAATCTTCGGCTCCAGCGTATCCAGATCGATGTCAATCACCCGGTCATACACGGCGTCCGGATCGCTGGCCAGCGGGGTCCAGTCTTCCTCCCGGCCCTCTGCCTTCAGGAACGCCCGGGTCACCTCGTCCGACGGGAAAATCGAAGTGGTGGCCCCCAGCTCGGTGCCCATGTTCGTGATGGTGGCCCGCTCCGGCACGGACAGATCCCGGATCCCCGGGCCGCCCCACTCGATGATATATCCCACGCCGCCCTTCACGGAGAGAATGCGGAGAATCTCCAGGGAGATGTCCTTCGCAGTGACAAAAGGTTTCAGGTGGCCGGTCAGGTTCACCCGGATCATCTTCGGCATAGTGATGTAATACGTACCGCCGCCCATGGCGACAGCCACATCCAGTCCGCCGGCGCCCATGGCCAGCATGCCGATGCCGCCGCCGGTCGGGGTGTGGCTGTCCGATCCGATCAGCGTCTTACCCGGCTTTCCGAACCGCTCCAGATGAACCTGGTGGCAAATCCCGTTGCCCGGCCGGGAAAATTTCAGGCCGTGCTTCTTCGCCATGGACTGAATGAACCGGTGGTCATCGGCGTTCATGAAACCGGACTGCAGGGTGTTGTGGTCGATGTAAGCCACAGAAAGGTCCGTCTTCACCCGGGGCACCCCCATGGCCTCGAATTCCAGATAGGCCATGGTGCCGGTCGCATCCTGGGTCAGAGTCTGGTCAATGCGGAGACCGACTTCCGTTCCCAGCGTCATATCCCCTTCTCTCAGATGCGCCTTGATGATTTTCTGTGCAATTGTAAGTCCCATTTCTCTGCTTCCTTCCGTATTTCTATGTTCTATTTCTCTTCTTCGATGTTGCTGACGCTGTTCTGGGCGTGCTGAATATGCACCATCATCAGTGTTTCCACCTTGTCCTCGTCGTGCGTTTCCAGGGCACCCAGGATCTGAATATGTTCCTCCACCGATTCCTTCAGACGGGATTCGTGCTGCTCCAGGGATGCTTTCCGGTACCGCATGATCTTGTGGTGAAGCGGCCGCAGAATCCGCCTGAGCACCCGGCTCCGGCTGGCATCGTACAGAGCGTCATGGAACTGGGTATCCATGTCCCGGACCTTGTCCGCATCATTCTTCTGGGCGTAGAATTCCGCCTGTTCCACCAGTTCCTTCATGTAGCGAAGCTCGTCCTCGGTGATGTTCTTCGCAGCCCGGCGGGCGGCCAGCACTTCCATTCTGCGCTTCACTTCGTAAGCGTCAGCCACATCCGCAGGCGTCATGCCGCAGACCACCGTGCCGTTCGGAGAATCCTCAATCAGATCCTCTTCCATCAGCCGGTTCAGCGCTTCCCGGATCGGCGTCCGGCTCACACCCAGTTCCTCGGTGAGCCGCTTCTCACTGATGACTTCCCCCCGTTTGTATGTTCCGTTCAGTATGTTCTTCTCCAGTGTCTCGAAAACCCTGTCTGCCAGGGATACCGTCTTGAATTCCATTATTTCTGCTCCTCCCTCGCTGTCACACTCTTCGATGGCATCTGGCCGCCGGTCAGCTCACGGATCTTGTCCATGATCTCTCCCTTGGAAAGGGAGGTGGTACGGCCGTCGGCATACATCTCGTCCACCCATTCTTTCATTTTCAGCACCAGAGGATCATCCTTCTGAATCTCATCCTCCCCTTCCAGGGCGAAATGCTCATTGATCCAGTATGCGATACCGGAGGCGCCGCTGGTCTTGCTGATCACAACCCCCGGGGCCCGGTTCAGCAGCTTCTTCGTGTTGAAGATGTTGTAGATTTCCTCATCCTTCATGAGTCCGTCGGCATGAATGCCCGCCCGGGTGACATTGAAGTTTTCTCCGACGAACGGCGTCATCGGCGGAATATCGTATCCCATCTCATCCTGGAAATACCGGGCGATCTCTGTGATCACCGTCGGATCCATGCCGTCCAGGGAACCCCGGAGAGAAGCATACTCGAAGACCATGGCCTCCAGCGGAACATTTCCGGTCCGCTCTCCGATACCCAGCATGGAGCAGTTCACGGCGCAGGCGCCGTAGAGCCATGCGGTGGAGGCGTTGGTCACGGACTTGTAGAAGTCATTGTGACCGTGCCACTCCAGATATTCGCTCGGAACCCCCGCATAATGCTGCAGGCCGTAGATGATACCCGGCACACTGCGGGGCAGCGCCACCTCCGAGAACGGGATACCGTAGCCCATGGTGTCGCAGGCCCGGATCTTGACCGGGATACCCGCCTCATTGGACAGATCCATGATCTCGTTGACAAACGGCACCACGAAACCGTAGAAGTCTGCCCGGGTGATGTCCTCCAGATGGCAGCGCGGCACCACGCCGGCATCGAAGGCAGAACGGATCGTCTCCAGATAGTAATCCACTGCCTGCCGGCGGGTCATCTTCATTTTCTTAAAAATATGGTAATCACTGCAGGAAACCAGGATGCCGGTTTCCCGGATGCCCAGTTTCTTCACCATCTTGAAATCTTCCTTGTTCGCCCGGATCCATGTGGTGATCTCCGGAAACTTCAGTCCCAGATCCATGCACTTCTCGATGGCTTCCACGTCCTTCTTCGTATAGGCGAAGAACTCGGACTGGCGGATAATGCCGTAGGGTCCTCCCAGTTTGGAGAGCAGCTTATACAGATCCACAATCTGTTTCACCGAATACGGCGCCATGGACTGCTGTCCGTCACGGAACGATGTATCCGTGATCCACACATCGGTGGGCATATTCATCGGAACCCGCCGGTGGTTGAATGCGACCTTCGGTACACTCTCGTAATCATATATATCCCGATAAAGATTCGGTTCCGCTACATCCTGCAGGCTGTATTTATAACTGGCCTGCTCCAGCAGGTTCGTTTTCTCTGATGTCTCCAGCATTTCGTCACCTCACACTCCTGTCCAATCTGCATCCACTTTATCATGGTACCTATGTATACCAGTATAATATCATACCCGTATCACATGTCAACTCCATTTCCGCACGAACTTTTCTATATTTTTTGTTCATTGTATACAAAATCCACCGAGGATTCGTTCCTCTGATCAGGCGCCGGACAGGGTGCAGGCCTAAATGCCTGGGTCCGCACTTCTGTTTTTCCCCATACGAAAGGCGGGGCTGCCTGCCCGAACGATCCCAATCATTCGGACAGCAGCCCCGCCATCGTTCTATCTTCATTGTTCATCACCAGCATACAGGTATACCATCCCCACCGGGCTACCACACCCGGTCCAGCACCATCGGAACCGGCGCCGGCGCCGTCTCTGTGATGGAGAAGGCCCTGCGGAGGGAAGGCGCCAGTTCCGCAAGCCGGGAAGCATCCGACCCGAAGAGAACGGCCAGTTCCTGCCCCTTCCGGACCCTGTCTCCCCGTTTCCTGCGAAGCAGAACCCCGGCAGAAAGATCAATCTCCTCGTCTTTCATGCGCCGCCCGGCTCCGGTGTCCCGGGACACTTCTCCCACAGCCATGGCGTCGATGCGGTTCACGAATCCCTCTTCTTCCGCCCGAACCGGCAGAGCGCAGGCCGCCTCCGGAAGCAGGGACGGATCCTCCGTCACACGAACATCCCCGCCCTGGGCCAGAATCATCTCCTGCAGTTTCTTCAGACCCAGTCCCTCCGCCAGGGCCTGGCCGGCCATCTTCCGGCCGGTTTCCGCATCCGGCGCCCGGCCTCCCAGGAAGGCCATCGCACCGGTGAGTTCCAGCACCAGTTCAGTGAAGTCCGCAGGGCCGCTGCCCCGGAGGGTATCGATCGCTTCCCGGACTTCCAGGGCGTTTCCCACCGCCAGCCCCAGGGGCTGGTCCATGTCGGTGATCAGGGCCGCCATTTTCCGGCCGGCACTCCGGCCGATGGCCACCATCAGCCGGGCCAGCTCCCGGGCCTCCCCGAGATCCTTCATGAAGGCGCCGCTGCCGCACTTCACATCCAGCAGAACGGCGTCACTGCCGGACGCCAGTTTTTTGCTCATTATACTGCTGGCGATCAGACTCCTGTTCTCCACGGTGCCGGTGACATCCCGCAGAGCATATATTTTCTTGTCAGCCGGAGTGAGATTACCGGTCTGTCCGGTGACCGCAATGCCAATCCTGCGGACCTGCTCCCGGAATTCCTCTTCGCCGAGCCGGGTCCTGAATCCCGGAATTGCCTCCAGCTTGTCGATGGTTCCGCCGCTGAAACCCAGGCCCCGGCCGCTCATCTTCGCCACAGGCACCCCCAGGGCGGCGGCCAGAGGACCGGCCGCCAGCGTCGCCTTGTCTCCCACCCCGCCAGTGGAATGCTTATCCACTTTCAACCCCGGAATGTCCGAAAGATCCATGGTGTCTCCGGACCGGCGCATGGCATCAGTGAGAAGGAACGTCTCCTGATCCGTCATTCCCCGGAAGTAAACCGCCATGAGGAAGGCAGCTGTCTGATAATCCGGAACCTCACCCTCGGTGATTCCCCGGATCATTTCGTCGATTTCCCGGCGGGACAGTGCCCCGCCGTCTCGTTTCTTCGTAATGCAGTCCAGAATATCCATCCGCTCAGACCCTCTTTCTGTTTCGTCAATTCATTCCTGATCCGCCAAGTCATTCCTTCATTCTGCGTCTGTCACTTCATTCTCTATCGGCACTTCATTCATCACTTCATGCCCCCATCACTTCTCCGGATTCTCCCGAAGAAGCACCTCCGGAAGGAAACTGATGCCTTCCATAACCGGTTTAACCCCCAGATAGTCACAGACCGTCTGGCCCAGATCCGAGAACGTGGAACGGGTTCCCAGATTGACCCCGGGCCTGACCGGCTGCCCCGATACCAGAACCGGCACATATTCCCGGGTGTGATCGAAACCGCTGTGAATGGGATCATTGCCGTGATCTGCTGTAATGATCAGAATATCCTCCGGCAGAAGCTTTTCCCGGATCTCCGGCAGTCTGCGGTCGAAATCCATGACCGCCCTGCCGTACCCGGACGGATCCCGGCGGTGTCCGTACTTGGAATCGAAGTCCACCAGGTTCGTGAAGATCAGCCCGCCCTCCGACTCATCCATCGCCTGGAGGGTCTCGTCCACCCCGTTCTGATTGTCAGCTGTATGCACCCAGCGGGTGATGCCCTGACCGTTGAAGATATCGTGGATTTTCCCTACTGCATACACCGGAAGCCCCGCCTCCTTCACTTCATCCAGCATGGTCCGGCTGTGGGGCGACACGGCGTAATCCCGGCGGTCGCCGGTGCGGATCCGTTTTCCGTTCTCCTTCACATAAGGACGGGCAATCACCCGGCCGCATGCCCAGTCTCCCACCAGAAGCCGCCTTGCGGTTTCACATATCGCGTATAGGCGATCCAGCGGGATTACTGCGGTGTTGGCTGCGATCTGAAAGACACTGTCCGCCGAGGTGTAGACGATCGGCTTTCCGGTGCGCTCATGTTCGTCCCCCAGCACTTCGATGATCTCCGTTCCGGAAGCCGGGTAGTTTCCCAGCACCTCTGTCCCGATTTCCTCTTCCAGCTTGTGAATGAATGCCGGCGGAAAGCCGTCCGGGTAGGTGCGGAACGGTGTCTCCGTCCGGATCCCTGCGATTTCCCAGTGTCCCGTGATCGTGTCCTTTCCGGAGGACGCCTCTTTCATTCTGCCGTAGGCACCTTCGATCTCACCGGTCGGAACCCGCCATTTCCCGGCACCGATGCCGTCCACATTGCCCAGTCCCAGCCGGCAGAGGGACGGAATCTGAAACCCAGGGGTTCCCTCCGCCACATGGAGAAACGTGTCCGCACCGGCATCTCCGTACTGTGCCGCATCCGGCGCCTCTCCCGCACCATAGCTGTCCATGACAATCAATATGACCCTCTTCATAACGAAAGCCCCCTTTCATTTCTATTCGATTTCCTTCAGCAGCACCGGCCTTGCACCCAGATAATCCAGAGAAGTCAGCCGGTAATTCACTCCGTTCAGGCAGCCGGTGATCCCCCGGCGGAAATTCCGTTCCCCGTGAAGATGTCCGTAAACACAGGTCTTCACCCCATATTCCGACAGCAGTTTCGTGAATCCGGACGGCTGCTTCTTTTCATTGGTGGGCGGATAATGCAGCGCAGCGATGATCTCCGTTGTATCCTGTTTCCTGGCATCGGCCAGGGACATCTCCAGCCGGAGCTGTTCACGCTGATAAATCTTCTCGTCGTGTTCCCCGAACCCTTCGGCTCCGGGGCAGTTCCATCCCCGCGTGCCGCAGATTCTGAGCCGGGTCCCCGGCACACAGAAGGAATCATTCTGCAGAAACACCATCCGGTCCTCATCGAACATTTTCCGGATCCGCCCGATGGAAGTCCACCACAGATCATGATTTCCCTTCACCATCACCTTCCGTCCCGGCAGGGCCTCAATCCAGTGCAGGTCCTCCAGGGCTTCATCCAGCCTGAGGCCCCAGGAAAGATCCCCCGGAACAATGACGACGTCTTCCTCTCCCACTATCTCCCGCCAGTTGCGCTCCAGACGCTGTGCATGATGCACCCAGGCCGGTCCGAAAACATCCATGGGTTTTCGGATCCGGCTGTCGAAGGAGAGGTGAAGATCTCCGATCGCATATATTTTCATGAAAATTCTTCCCTCCGTATCAATCCGATTATCTAACGGTCCTCCGGCATTGTCAGATCCTTCAGTTTCTGCTGCATGACCCGGGTGCGGACACCGATCAGCTGGTCCAGATTCGTACTTGTCTTCGCCAGATTATCCTGCGCCTTCCGGAGCACTTCCTCGAACTTGCCGAACTCCGTCTTCACGGCGCTCAGTGTATTCCAGACCTCGCTGGTTCTTCGTCCGATGGCCAGCGTGCGGAATCCCATCTGCAGACTGTTCAAGAGCGCCGCCATAGTGGCGGG
>OCTW011238011.1_pt1 | contig 10724 bp, 2 predicted proteins | sample 1539671 | NCBI WGS metagenome assembly OCTW01 (sample SAMN02144230, study PRJEB22623) | gut metagenome | biome: sheep rumen | host: Ovis aries | place: New Zealand
TCTTAAAATATTTCTTTATTAGCATTATAATGGGGATGTAATTTTGACCTATACCTCAATAAACTTTATATTTTTTGTACTGGTAACGGCACTGTTGTACTTTGCCTTACCACTGAAAAAACATAAGTGGATTGTACTTTTGGCGGCGAGCATATTTTTCTACCTCGTCGCAGGCTACAAGTACGCGATGTTCATTTTGTTTACCGCAATCAGCACCTATCTGATAGGTCTGTGGATAGACAAAATCTCAAAAAACTCCAAGGCGGTTCTGAAAAAGAACAAGGCGGAGTGGGACAGAGAGACAAAAAAGAAGTATAAGAACAAAATCAAGGTGCAAAAACGCCTTGTTATGAGCCTCGCGCTTGTTCTTAACTTTGGAATTTTGGCGTTCTTAAAGTACTTCAACTTCTTTGCCGGCAGCCTGAACGACATTTTGGGCAGCTTCGGAATTAACTTTTCAATCCCGATGCTTGCTCTGTTTTTGCCGCTCGGTATCTCGTTCTATACCTTCCAGTCGATGGGTTATATCGTCGATGTGTACCGTGAGAAAACCCCTGCAGAGAAAAATCCGCTTAAATTTATGCTGTTCGTATCGTTTTTCCCTCAGATTGTGCAGGGACCTATCAGCATTTACGACCAGCTTGCACACCAACTTTATGAGCCTCACAAATTTGACTTTACGCGCTTTAAGCACGGAATGATGCTCATTTTATGGGGCTTCTTCAAAAAGCTGATCATCGCCGACCGCGCTGTAATAGCGATAAACACCGTAACCGATTCATATAACAGCTACGGCGGTTCAACGCTGCTGTTCACAATTTTGCTTTATTCCGTACAGCTTTACGCCGACTTTTCGGGCGGTATCGACATTTCCCGAGGCGTGGCGCAGATATTCGGAATTGATATGATCGACAACTTCAAGCGTCCGTACTTCTCAAAGTCAATCAACGAATACTGGCGCAGGTGGCATATTTCGCTCGGTGCGTGGCTGAAAAATTACCTCTTTTATCCCGTCGCGATGTCAAACGTGTTCATCAACGCGAGCAAGAAGATGAAGGGTACAAAGTTCGGCAAGACCGCCGCGGGCGCGCATATCTCCAAGGTACTGCCCACAAGCGTGGCGTCGCTTATTGTATTCCTCGTAGTCGGAATCTGGCACGGCGCTGACTGGAAGTATGTCGGCTTCGGTCTTTGGAACGGACTTATCATTATGGTGAGCATCCTGCTCCAGCCGGTATTTGACAGTATTCTTGAAAAGCTGCACATCAACCCCAAGGCGATTTGGTACTCGGTATTCCAAATGCTGCGTACCTTTATCATAGTTCTTGTCGGATATGTTTTCGACGTTGCGCCCGGCATCAATGAGGCAATGCGCACCTTCCGGCTGATTCTCACAGATCAGAGTATCACCGCTGCGCGCGCGCAAATCAGCGAGCTGGGACTCGGCAAAAAGGATATAATTGTAATTCTGGTCGGAATTATTGTTATCTTTACCGTCAGCGTTATTCAGGAACGCCATCCGTCAACAACTATCCGCGAAATGCTCGACAAAAAGCCGTTTATCCTCAGATACGCCGTAATCTTCATCGGAATAATGGCGGTAATTGTTTACGGAATCTACGGTTCGGGCTACAATCCCGCGGACTTTGTATATATGCAGTTTTAGCAACGTGACGAGGCGATTTATTAAATATGAAAAAAAAGCTATACATATCTAGGGCAATCAAAATCACCGCCCTGCTGCTTTCTGTTTTGGCTTTGTCGCTGATATTACAGAGCTATGTGCTTGTTCACTACGACGGCAACAGAATGAGGCTTGACGGCTACTATCTGGAGGAAAAGGATTCTCTCGATGTAGTTCTGATCGGCGCGAGTGATGTTTACGCGAGCTTTTCGCCGGGCTTGGCTTATGAAAAGTTCGGCTTTACGAGCTTTTCGTACGCGACCGCTTCAAGCACTGCAGGCGCGGCAAAAACTATGCTCAAAGAGGTTTTGCGAACGCAAAAGCCTCAAAAGATAGTAATTGAGATTAACGCGTTCCTATACGGCTTCGATAACGAGACCAAAATTTCGAGCGTGCGCAATTACATCGACAACGTGCCCATGAATCAGAATAAAATAGAATATCTCCAAAGCGGAGCGATACCGCCGGGGGAGGAAGAGGTGGAGTATTATCTGCCGCTGATTAAGTACCACAGCACGTGGAACGACTATCCCGAGCCCTCGGGCAAGTACCTGAGCCAGACAATCACCCAGCATATGGAAGGCTCAACCAAGCTAAAGGGCTATCGTACCCGAACCGCAATCTCAACACCTGCGCCGGGTTATCCGTGCATAAACCATACTCTTGCAAATAACGATCATACGCTTGCGTTGCTGCCCGATTACGAGGCAAAGCTCCGTGATTTGTGTGAATACTGCAAGGAGCAGCAGCTTGACGTTTTGTTTATCCGCACGCCGCACGCTGTTGATAAGTCCACATACGGACGTTTCAAGCGCGCGAACGCCGCAGGAAAGATTATCCAAAGCTACGGCTTTGACTATGTAAACTTTGAGCGCGATCCAGTGACCCTGGCATACCCGATAACGGACTACTACAATATTGACCACCTCAATATTTACGGCTCGGCAAAGTTCACCGAATACCTCGGAAAAATGCTGACTGAAAAGTACGGAGTTAAAAAGTCGGAAATGTCCGAAAAGCAGATGGAAAATTGGGACGTTGCCGCAAAGTATTATCATAAGCTGTATGATTACGCTGATAAGTACATCAATACCGAGTACAAAAACACCGGCCACGAGCAAACGCTCGAAGAAAACAAAGACGTAATGAGGTATATCGACAATTACGCCGAAAAGGGAGAAATCCCAAAGGTAAAGATAGACCCCAGCGCGCCGACAGACGAGCCGGAAGCGTGATAATAATTTAATAATTTAGACCTTCTCAGAATTTGAGGAGGTCTTTTTTTGCTTTAAAAAAGCTATAAAAATATCATTCTGCACATAAACATCCATCAAACTTTATGCAAAACGCCAAATAGATTTTTTGCAGGCCTAAATAAAATTCCAATAAAGAAACATAAAAGAAAATTTAAACAAATAATAAAAAATCAACAAAAATAGTATTGAAAATTCACAATTTTAATGTTATAATTAATCTAACTAAATGTGGGTTGTTATACCCTTTTTCAGCCGGAATAATTTGGAACCCCCCCGGCGCGAAACGCGCCACCCCCTTAGAAAAGGGGGGCAAACAGGCTCCCTTTTCTAAGGGAGCTGTCACGAAGTGACTGAGGGTTCATAATTCTAAAATTTTCCACTGAAGGTCAGGCAGTAAAAGCTGAACGTCCGAAGAATCAGAATCGTATAATTGAGTATCGAAGTTTAACAAAAGTAACTGTTTTGGGCGCAAGTTCTATAAATCGGAGCGAAGCGACCAATAACTTTCAACTTTCCACTTTCAACTTTCAACTCAAAAATGGTCGTTAGTCGTGAGCCGTTAGAAGCGGAACACCAACTGACGGCTGACGACTGACGACTGACGGCACATCGGCAAAGGGAATTTCCCCGCATTTGTAAACAAAACAAATAATTAACGATTAAGCCTTTAACGGCACACATAATGGTTAAAAAGCAACGTTTCGGCGGTATTTGTAGTGACAGGGCTTGCCCCTGTCAGTCCCCCTTTTCTAAGGGGGAAGCGCGTGACACTTAGCATAGTCCCCATTTCCTAAGGGGGAAGCGCGAAGCGCAGGGGGTTCCTGATTTAGAACCCTCAGTCGCTGACGCGACAGCTCTCTTAGAAAAGTAATCCGCTGCAATGCAACGGAAATGTTTGCGAAAATAACTGTTAATCGTTAATTGTAAATTCGAAAGAATGGAGGAAAATTATGAAAACACAATTCAAACGGTTTTCAAAATCGACAATCTCTGTATTGTTAGCCGTATGTCTGCTGTTCTCATGCATGACAGTTGGCTTGATAGCCACAAGCGCAGCGCAGGATAATAGCGAGAGTGTTGGTAGCACTAATTTTACAGTGTATTGGTCACCTGCGGCTGCTGATATTACTGCCGGTAAAACATTTAAGCTGAATATAAAAGCTGGTGGTAGTGAGTGGGTTAATGCTGATATGACTGATACCGGTAAAACAATATCAAACAATAAGGTTTATTCTGGTACGGTAGTATTGCCTTATGATGGTTTCAGAATTCTTCAGTTTCAAACATTAAATAATGGAGCGTGGGAGAAGCAGGTTGAACCAGTGAACGTAGGCGATAGTGGCTGGATTTCCGGAAATAACTTAAACAACTATAACGGAAAATATTATAATGGCTCTTCTTGGGTAACTCCAAGTTATGACGTCGTTGCTACCAAACTTTCAAAGCCTTCCCTGAAGTACAACAACGAAACTACTACTCCTGTAAATATTACAGGTTCTTCTGCTAATTTAACTTGGGCGAGCGTTTCTAACGCTTCTTCTTACACCGTATATAAGGACGGTAATGCTGTTAAGACAAGTGCTACAAGCCCTTACACAGCAACGGAGACCGGCTCATATACTGTTAAGGCAATTGGTAACGGAACAACTTATTCCGACTCTGACGCGTCCAATCCTATTCAGCTAAATTTCCAAAAGACCACGACTATTTATATTAAGTCAGGCTTGTATAATAAAAAAAGCGGTGGTCCGTTGACAACTGCTTATATCTGGTCAAATAGTTCCGATAAATGGAATGGAGATTGGCCCGGTGAATCTTTTTCTGGTACCGGTTGGACTCAGTCAGGAGACTATTATTACAAATCGTTTACTAACAGCTACTCATCGTTTAAGGTAATTTTGCAAGGTAATAATGCTCAAACAGATGATAGTGACGAATATGTAACCGGCAAAATATGGAGAATAGACTCTATTGATAGTGGTAGCGATAGAGGTAAGGCTAAACTTACCGAAGGTGCACCTGAAACACTTTACGATATTACAGTTACATCAGGCACGGGCGGTAAAATTAAGGTTGGTACCGCAACAGCTTCTACCAGCCAAACAGCAAAAGCAGGTAACACAACAACCGCTTCTGTAACTGCAGTTCCAAATAACGGTTATCACTTTACCAGCTGGACAAAATCTGATGCCGTAACCTACGCTTCCGGTAATGCTACAACTGCAACCGTAACAATTAATGCAAGTTCTACCGGTACACTTAAAGCGGCATTTGCTAAGACTAACTACACTGTTACCCTTGACAAAAACGCTGATGACGCGACTGCGGGCACGGCTTCTGTAACAGCTAATTATGGTTCTGTTATGCCTACTGCCACAATGCCTACACGTGCAGGATATACCTTTGCGGGTTACTATGATACATCAGCTGCAACAGGCGGAACACAGTATTATACCGCGGGAGGCGCAAGCGCAAGAAAATGGAACAAAACAGCCGATACAACTCTCTATGCGCGTTGGACAGAGGTTACCGGCGGAGCGGTTGCTAAAGCGTACACCTCTGGCAGCGAAAGCGACGCAGGCGGTACTGTAAAGGTTGGCTCGGGCACAGCGGCTGCTTCTGTTAACCTTTCAAGTATTGGTATTACATCAAGCAATACTGTAACCGCAACTAAGAACACAAACTACAGCTTCACAGGCTGGCAGTTCTCCGGAACAAAAGCAGCTAACTTGCGTTATCGCTTTGGCACATCCGGCGATTGGCTTACTCCTGCAGCAGGTACTACATACGGTACTGCTTCAAACACTACTATCTATATCAAGACAGACGGTACAAGCGGTATTACAAATACTAACGCGGAAGTTCGCGCTCTGTTTGAACCTACAACTTATACCGGCTTAAAAGTTTCAGGTAAGTATTCAGCAAATGGTTCTACATATACCACAGCAATGCCCACAGCACCTACAATAGCTGCAACCTCCGGTACAAACCAAACCGGTGTAAAGGTAACAGCTCCTGATGTTGATGGTTATCAGTTTGTTACTTGGTACACTACACAAGGTGGATTCGACAATAATCTTGATAAAGAAACAATGTTTAAGCCTAACGCTAACAGTGCCGAGGCGGTTGCAAGATATAAGAAAATCTATACACTCGCAAGCTCTGTTGACGGCACAGGCACAGGTGCCGGTACTGTAAGCATTTCTATTACCAACGGCAAGGTTGAAAACGCAACAGACAAAATCCTCGCAGGCGGTTCTTACACAATCAACGCTACTGCAAAGAGCGGCTCAGCGATTGAGTCTGTAAAGGTAAACGACACGGCTAAAACAGCTACCGCTTCGCAGGAAATTTCTGGCGTTTCCGCCAACCAGACAGTATCTGTTAAGTTTGCTTCAAAACCGCACGTTATTGGTAAGGTTGCAGCAGCCGGTTGGACAGAACCCGGTGACGCAATGAAATCTAACGCGGCAGGCACTGAGTTTACATACACCAGCTCTGAGTTGGCTATTGGCACATATGACTTCCAGCACTATCTTGGTACCGGAACAGGTGGCACTTATGATTCAACTTCTACTGATATTGCTACCAAGAATTTGTGTACAGGTGCTACATTATCTGCTGTAGAAAACGGTTATGGCGGTAAAAAACTCCAACTTGTTTTAACTGTAAAGGCGACTGTAACTCTTGTTTCTAATGGTAGTAAGTTTACTTCAATCACTGTAAGAAGAGCTGACGGCACTAAATATGCAGTTACATTTAAAAAGGTTGCAGGTTCTACAATTACCGGCTCTTACGAGGGTACAAACTTCTCAACAGCCGGTTCAGCTGACGTTACTGTACAGGTTTATTCCGGTGATGATATCAACTTTACTGTTACTCCCGATTCAGACAAGTATATCAGCGGTTTGACAACATCAGACGGTACACTTAATCCGGCTTTCGCTGCTGCTTCTCACGGCAATAAATATGAAGGTAAAACAAACGTTACCTCAGTAAGAACAATTACTCCTACAGTTGGCAGCAAGCTCACAGTTTCCGCAAAGACAAACAAGTCCGATCGCGGTACGGTACAAGTTGATGCGGTAGATGGAAAAGCATATCCCAATCAGACAGTCACAATTACCGTAACTCCTAAAAACGGTGTTCTTAAAACCCTCACTGTTACAGGTAATACAAGCGGAAACACTATACCTACTAAAAAGCAGGCTTCATCGCTTAACTTTGCACATCTTGATATTAGCAATGCTTCTGATTTTATTTATAATTTCTTTGACAAAGCAGGCGAGGCTTTAGGCGCAGTTGCAAACGATGAAGCTGTCGGCGCAAATGAAACATATACATTTACAATGCCCAACGAACCGGTAACCGTAAACGCTACCTTTGATTCATACAGTGCGGAAGCTAACTATTACTATTCCGGTTATGATACCGGCGGTAATATTGTTAACGGCTATGATACCAAGCGTTTAACAGAGTCTATCTTTGGCGGCGAAAAGTTTGCTTACTATCATGTTGAAGGCCGTACAGATGTTAATCAGCTGTTTACAATTTTCACAAAGGCAGATCAACAGGGTTATGTTTACTTTACACAGCCGAGTGCTTACGGATATTGGAGTAAAGACCAAGCTCCCAAAGCATATTTCTGGAATGACAATGGCACAGTTGGTACTGCATGGCCCGGCACTTCTATGACATCTTATGATACAGATAATGGTCAGAATCGTTATAGAATCAGAATTCCGGACGGTGCTACACACGTAAAGTTTAGCGACGGTTCATCATCTACAACAAATCAGACAACTCATGATATTACGCTTCAAACCGGCGTCGGCGGTTATTATTTAGGAAATAACGCATGGAATAATGACGCGTACACCGCTACATCATACACGGTCAATAATTCCGATCCTCAGGGACTGCAGAATGGTACGGTTTACTATAATTATAAGGATGATGCTGTATTTAAGACCGGTAAATTAGGCTTTACTAAAACATGGGAAAACTGGAATGTTAATAACAATTCATACGCAAGGCCTAATGAGGATATGAGCAATAAGGATTATTATATAATTGTTCTTTATCCCGGTAAGACCTATAAAGTAGGAGATAAAACATATACAGTTGGTAGCACATATCCTGCAATTTTCTGGTCTGCCGAATCCCCCGTTGAAGAAGAAAGCGTTAAAGTTTTTGCCAAGGACGGCTCAATACGTTCGGACAGCAACGGTGCAACATACGCTAACATTGCGGATACAAAGATTTACGCCGCAAACGGTACTACAACTGTTGGTACAAAAGTAAGCGGTACTATCACAAACCAGACCTATGAGACTTATAAGGTTGACAAGGGCGAGACAATTGTAATCAAAACTACAATCGGCGCGACAGACAGCAGCAATTTGTCTAACGCTGCTGCACTTAAGGCTAAGTATTATGTTCGCGGCTTCTGCGTAAACGGCGAGGTTTCCGAGCTGCTCGATTGGAACGCTGACGGAGTATACACACTTACCTACAAAGTTCCCGAGGACTACGAGGGTAAGAATATCGAGATTACTCCTATCTATTATCTCAAAGATACAACAGCCAATCCTATCGTTACCTACCGTGTAACAGGCTTTACCGATGAGCTCAAGGCTGTAGGTTCAGGCAAGCCCGGTTGGGGAGATACTCTCTATACCTATCCCTTCTACGGCAAGCTCGGCGGTCAGAACAACGCGTTCGGCGCGTACCCCGGTCAGCCGATGGTTTACTACAAGGGTCAGTATCAGATGCAGATTCCTCAGAAGTCTACTGCATGGGATCCTTATGGTGAAACTGCCGAAACAGTTAACAACACTAACGTTGCCGGTGTAACAATGAGTAACGGTTACTGGGATTCTGTTCATAAGACAATTATGGGCTACGGCGACAACAGCTCGTCCGCAGACCACGTACAGACCTACGACTACGGCGATTTCTACAAGATCTTTAACGAGAAGGCTCCCGTAGATAACATCGTATTTGACTTTAAGTACAGAACAGCAAAGCACAACTTAACAGATATTATTACTACAAATACCACTGCTTCCGCTCTTAATACCAAGTATGGTACAGGCGGCAACGGATTTGAGCTTCTTACCAACTTCCACGGCAGAAACGTAGACCTCTTCGGTACTCCGCTTTCAGGCGAACAATTAAACGCAACTCCAGTTTACGTTGTTTCTACCGGTGGTGTTATTGATAACCAATCCGGCGTTGAGAACATCGCGGGTTACTACGCGACTGAGTGGGTTGTATATGGTAATACATCCGGCACTACTTATCATCGCATTACCGGTGGCGGCAAGAACTCTATCCCGCCTGAGGTACTCGTACTTAACGATGACGATACCACCAGCTTTAACACAACAACCTATCCTTCGGCTGTAGATACAACCGCTAAGCCTTACAAGATTACCGACTGGAAGGCTCTCTATACCGCTCTTGAAGCATACAGAGGCAAGCCCGTTTACATCTCTTACGAGGCTGCGGACGCTCAGCAGGGACAGGAGATGTACTACACCGGTTCCGGCGGCGCAACCCGTAACGACGGTCGTTGGCTCTACTCCAAGAACGGTGAAAACATCACTTCAAAAATCAAGATTCAGTATTCTAACGACAACGGTGAAACATATACTGATCTTAACACAACAAATCCTCAGGTAACCGGTCTCTCGGCTTACTTCACAAACGACGGCGTTGAAGGTCAGATGACCTACTCAACAACCATCGACCCCGATAAGACCTTTGACTTTGAGGCTAAGACCACAAACGGAAACTACAAGTTTGTCGGCTGGTTCATGGAAGACGGAACAAAGATTACAACCGATAACGCGTCACACACAGAGCGTTCAGGTTCATACACCTTTGTCGCTAAGTTTATGAAAGTAGAGTCCGGACAGCTGATTCTTTCGCACTCAGTTGATACAAATAATACTTACAAGGGCGCAGGTACTGCAAAGATTAGCGCGGTTGTTAAGAACGGCGACGAGGTTGTAAGAACATATGACCTTTCTACAAGCGACATTACGCTCGACGACAAGATTATCAAGTCCGACAGCACTTACACCATCGAAGTAACACTTGAAGCTACCGCAACCGGTAGTGATGTTCTCGGTCCTACCGTACTGGCTAACCCGTCAGGACAGGATTCAACTTACTTTACTGCTGCATCAACAACTACTGTTGACAAGAAAAAGACAATCGTTCTTAATTCCTTTACAGTTGCAAGCCTGTTCTCAGGAACAACTCAGAATGTTAAGAACATTATCTATCATTCTTACTTTACAGCTGCTATTTTCCATTATAAGTTAAAGTTTGAGTACAAAGACAGATTCGGTAAAGATAAGGTATTCTACAGAGATGGTAACTTAACATCTGCTCAGGCTGCCAATACTGATTACGTTGAAAGAGTAGAAAACGGATCTTACAGCACCAGATATCTTCGTCCTGCGTTTATCGAGACTATTGCTCCTCACGTAAGCAATTTCGGTGAGACAATTACTTGGAATCTGCAGGAGAGAACATTTAGCTTCACGGTAAATGATTATTATTATAACTGCGATCATTATATTACCGCAACCACAACTGCCAATCAGCTTCGTAACGTTACCTTTAATTTGCCTTATGCGCATAATAACGGTATTGCAATAGTTGACGGCAACAAGCAGGGTACAGCTGCAATAACTCCTAACTTTGAGCTTACAGGTGACAATGCTGTTACATACAGCACCATTCCTACATTGCTCAATGAAGCAGAAAAT
>OCTW011493870.1_pt1 | contig 10724 bp, 7 predicted proteins | sample 1539671 | NCBI WGS metagenome assembly OCTW01 (sample SAMN02144230, study PRJEB22623) | gut metagenome | biome: sheep rumen | host: Ovis aries | place: New Zealand
AACAAAACAAAAAGACCACTCCCGGGTAATTCACCCTGAAGTGATCTTATTGCTTATTATCTTAATGTCATTCTACAGCAGTTTCATCAGCTTGCAGTTTTCTATTCCTGCCTTCCAGAAATCAGCAATCGGATAGTTTCTGATACGACTGACGATGCTGGAATTCATAGCACCATGACCGACGATCAGAACGCTTTTACCGGCTTCATGTTCCGGTATGGCTCTCTCCCTGAGGAACTCTCCGGTTCTTCTGAAAAGCTCTTCGAAGGTTTCAGCACCTCCGACCGATCTTCTGTATTCCTCCGGATCCTGAAATATAACGTTGATCGGACAATTCGGAATTGAGAAACTGTCCTTCACACCTTCATACTCACCGAAGCACATCTCCAGAAGCCTGTCATCATAGTATATCGGAACGTCTCTTCCTCTGAGAAGTATTTCCGCAGTCTCCTTCGCTCTGATAAGCGGTGAACAGAAGCAGATATCAAAATTAATATCCTTATACTCCTCTCTTGCCTTCTCAGCCATCTCCCTTCCGCTGTCATTCAAGGGAATATCTGTCCTTCCCTGAAGTCTGTGTTCCTTATTCCAGTCAGTTAATCCATGTCTTATTATATAAAGCATTATCTATAATTCCTCAAAAAGCCAATTAATAAATGAATAAATACATAAATGAATTCAACCTAATGTATTCTACCTATAATTCAGTTCTGTTATCATTCCGCACTTGGTACAATATCTCTCATCATGAGTTGTTGCATCGATATGAGTTATGTTGTAATGATCCACCTCATAAACATAATCTCCATATGCATCTAAACCTTCACAGTATTCACAAGGTCCTCCCTCTCCTAAATATCTGTTGCAATCACAGCAAAAGGTATGATGCTCACTTTTATATTCAGGAACTCTCACATCAAATGCATCATTATCGCTCACTGTCCTGATCTTCCATTCATGATAATGATTAAGCGGTACAGCCTTTCCCTTTGTAACCTTGTAGCTGATTCCGTCATATTTTACTGTGCCATTCTTTGTAAAATCAACCTTACCATTCCTGCAATACCAAAGTCCGTTTTTGTTTGCGCCTATTCCGGTAAACCCAAAATCAACCTTGCCATTTTTGCAATACCACCAGCCGTTTTTGTTTTTTGCAACTCCGGTATATGTGAAATCAACATTTCCGCTCTTTATATACCACCAGCCGTTACTGTTACTTTCCACAGATTCAGTAAACTGAACCTTTCCGCCTTTGACATACCACCAGCCGGTCTGGCCCTGAACAACCCCTTTGATCACTCCGTTTTTGCCGAAATCAACCTTGCCGTTTTTACAGTACCACCAGCCGTTCGCATTCTCTCCAAAGCCTGTATAGTTAAAATCAGCCTTGCCGTTTTCGCAGTACCACCAGCCGTTTGCATTTTTCAAAACTCCGGTAAAATGAAAGTCAACCTTACCGTCTATTATAGCCCACCAGCCGTTTGCGTTTTTCTCTACAGTATTAACACACTGAACCTTTCCGCCTTTAACATACCACCAGCCATACTCGCAGTTTTTGTTTGCTGCTCTTTTGACTCCACCTTTTATGATACCGTTCTTGCCGAAATTAACCTTACCTTTTTCAACATACCATGCACCATTCTCATTTTCCGCAAATCCGTTATACTTTTCATTAATACAGCCACGCGTAGTGAAATACCATTCGTTTCCGATTTTTACCGGTCCGGTTACATCAACAAGAACTCCGTTTTTTATATTATATCTGCTGTTTTCGTCATGCAGAAATGTCAAGACCACAGTTGGATTTAATACGGTTGACTGCCACCCTGCAGTAACTATTCCGGACTTATTCCAGGCAATCTTACCTTTCTCAAAATAATATCCTATAATATCATAGGTTTTCTTCTGAGATCCATCCTTTCCGTATACATATTGTGCACCCATCAGTCCGTTAAAGTCGTACTGTATTTCTCCATTACTCATAAAGCAGAACTCTTTTGTTTTCTTTCCGGTCTTCTGGTCAGTATAAGTAACGTAGTAAATACCGGCATAGAAATAATCTGACGCAGCATATGCTTTACCTGCACCAACCTGATCCTTACCCTTTGTTGCTGAGATTGTTATAATAAACGCAGCCATCAGCCCAAAAGCAAATACAAGCTTCAAAATTCTGTTTCTTCTGATATGCCTTCTCTCTTCCACTTTTACCTCCTGTAAGCAGCTGTCCGGTAACGACAGTAACATGATCTATGACTATGACTTTATATTATATCAGTCTCCATACAAAGCATTATGCGTACTGGCAGCTGTTTCATCATATGATTCGTAATCTTTATTACGCTCTATGATAAAATCATAATATTCAAAGTTATCATAATTAACTATCGATACATGAACATTGTAGCACTGATCGAAATATCCCACTTTCTTATTGAAATGATATGAACCATCAGCAGCCGTTTCATATCCTCCGTAATTATCATATGCATATGCCTCTCTGTTTTTCACCAGGAAAAGCTGTTCCGAACAGATCGCACCGGCATCGGTATCCTTATAATAATATACATTATGAAGGTCCGTATCCATAAATATAGCCTGTAATCCATATTCAAGAGCAGATATCAGTCCACTTTTGGCAAAATCTCCGACTTTATCTTTCAGATACGATTCTACGCCCGCATGCTCAAGAATTGCAAAAAGAATATTCTGAGCAGAGGAAAGATCAGTTTTAGCTGTGTCATATGCTTCATCAGTGAAGCCCTGTATCAGACCTCCCAGTGCTGCATGAGCCCCCCTGCCGAGATTATTCCAGAAACCGCTGTTGAGACTGTCCTCGCAATAAAGATCGATTATCGTAATATCTCCGTCTTTGATTTCTTTATATTTGTATCCCTGCAACTCGCCCCACTTTATCAGGCTGTCACGGTCAAGCAGAATTGAAGCGTTATCATTGTAGTCCTCAAGATTTATCTCCGGAATTTCAAAATAAGTACTTGCCTCATCGGATGAATATTCCTTGTTTCCTGATTTCATTATCGCCTTTACATAGATATTTCCATTTAATATGTTATTTTCTCTGAATGCTTTAAGAGAAGCACTCGGTGCATCCAGTCTTGCAGTCTTGTATGTTCCATCCTTACTCGGATATCTTATCTCATATTCCGTTGCACCAGGTACTTCATCCCAATAAACAGTATAATACTTACCATCGAGCTGATGATAAAAACCCGACGGCTTTTCGAGATTCACATCTGCCTCAGTCGTCTTCTCAGTCGTCGCTTCGGTTGTCTCCTTGGTTGTCTTCTCGGTCGTAGCTTCGGTCGTCTCCCTCGTTGTCTTCTCAGTCGTAGCTTCGGTTATCTCCCCGGTTGTCTTCTCAGTCGTAACCTCAGACACCGATGCAGTAGTTCTTTCTGCCGCCTCCGACGTTCCGCCTTTGCTGTCATCCTTGCTTCCGGATTCCGAACCACAGGCCGTTAACGCCAGGAGAAGGACTCCTGTTAAAATTAAACCTCTTACCCTAGATTTCTTCTTCATTAACTTTCCCTCCTAAGTTTTGAAGTTATACATTTTTACAGTATACGCATTTTTAAGTTATACTATTTAACAGTATACGCACGTATACAGAAATTCACTTCTTCAGTATATTCAAGTTCATTCTCTTTGAAATCACGCTCAGCTAAAGTAAACTCGCCATCTTTCATGTAAAAAGCTGTGCCCTTGTCAATCTTTGCATTAACATCCTCTTCTGAAAGATCGATATCCGTAGCGGCAAGGCCCGCCTTGATCAGATAACCCCCGCATTATTCCTTTCTTGTTTATAACAATACAGAGCCTGCGATAAAACAGGCTCTGTATTAAAACTACCTTTTTCTGTATTAACTATAATTTGATCAATTACTTTGCAACGATATTGATGATCTTGCCCGGTACGTAGATCTCCTTTACGATCGTCTTGCCTGCGATACGATCTCCGAGCGCCTCTTTACCGAGTGCTATTATCGTATCCTTATCAGCGTCTGCAGGAACATCAACAGTTACTCTTGTCTTGCCGCAAACCTGAACAGGAAGTGTAATTGTATCAGCCTTAAGGTGAGCCTCATCAAACTCCGGCCATGCTTCATGGAATACAGAATCTGTTCCGCCAAGGTTCTCCCAGAGTTCCTCACCGATATGCGGAGCAAAAGGAGCAAGAAGCTTAACCATAGTCTTAAGTGTTTCCTTATCAACTCCGGTACTCTTGGTAAGTTCAACAAACTTGTTGTTATACTCCATAAATGCTGAAATAACTGTATTTAAGCTGAAGCTCTCAAGTCTCTGTGAAATATCCTTGATGAGACCGTGTCTCAGTCTGAGCAGCTCAGGTGTCTCAGGAACATCCTTCTCAGCATTATCAAGAACCATTGAATAGAATCTCTTGATGAATCTTGAAATACCATCAATACCTGCATCATCCCAGATTGAATCAAGTTCAGGTGGTCCTACGAAAAGCTCATAGAGACGAAGTGTATCACAACCATAGTCGTTAACGATATCGTCAGGTGAAACGATATTTCCGAGTGACTTACTCATCTTGGTAGGCTTGCCTGTCTCTCTGTCACGGCCACAGATCATACCCTGATTGAAGAGCTTTGTGAATGGCTCATCGAAGCCAACAACTCCGATATCATAAAGGAACTTTGTATAGAATCTCGAATACAGAAGATGAAGAACGGCATGCTCTACTCCACCGATATACATATCTACAGGGAGATACTTGTCAGCCTTCTCCTTGGATACAAGCTCCTCGTTATTATTAACATCAACATATCTGAGGAAATACCATGATGATCCTGCCCACTGAGGCATCGTATTGGTCTCTCTCTTAGCAGGCTTACCGCAGCAAGGACAGGTTGTATTTACCCAGCTGTCGATGGCTGCAAGCGGTGATTCACCGGTTCCAGTAGGCTCGTACTTCTCAACCTCAGGAAGTGTAAGCGGTAACTGATCTTCAGGAACAGGAACGGCACCGCAATCAGGACAATGGATGATAGGAATCGGTTCACCCCAATATCTCTGACGTGAAAATACCCAGTCACGAAGCTTGTAATTGGTTGTAGCCTTACCGAGTCCTCTCTCCTCTATCATATGAGGAGCTTCCTTCTTCAGAACAGCTGACTCCATTCCGTTCCATTCGCCGGAATTGATCATAACGCCTGCTGCCTCGGTATAAGCCTCTGTCATATTTTCAATCTCCTTACCATCCTTAGCGATAACCTGGATGATAGGAATATCAAATTTCTTTGCAAACTCAAAGTCTCTGTCATCATGAGCAGGAACACACATGATAGCGCCTGTACCGTAATCAGCAAGTACATAGTCAGAGAGCCAGATTGGAATCTTCGCACCGTTCAGAGGATTTATTGCATAGCTTCCTGTGAATACACCGGTCTTCTCATGATCAGCCATACGATCAACAGATGAACGAAGTGAAGTCTGGTAGATGTAATCATCAACAGCAGCCTTGGTCTCAGGTGTTGCAAGGCTAGCAGCGATCTTGTGCTCAGGAGCAAGAACCATAAAGGTTGCACCGTATAAGGTATCTGGTCTTGTTGTGTAAACCGTGATCTCATCATCACGACCGTCTATCTTGAACTGAACCTCTGCACCGGTAGACTTACCGATCCACTCAGTCTGCATCTTCTTAACCTTCTCAGGCCAGTCAAGCTTGTCGAGGTCAGCGAGAAGTCTCTCAGCATAAGCTGTGATCTTCAGCATCCACTGGCGGAGGTTCTTCTTGGTAACATCAGCGCCGCAACGCTCGCACTTACCTTCCTTAACCTCTTCGTTTGCAAGACCTGTCTTACATGAAGGACACCAGTTGATAGGCATCTCCTTCTCATATGCAAGGCCATTTTTAAACATCTGAACAAATATCCACTGAGTCCACTTGAAGTAGTTTGGATCAGTTGTATTTACTTCCATATCCCAGTCATAAATAGCTGCGATCTGCTTGATCTGCTTCTTGATGCTTGCTATATTTGCCGCTGTCGAGATAGATGGATGAATACCGTTCTTTATAGCATAATTCTCTGCAGGAAGTCCAAATGCATCCCAGCCCATAGGATGGATGACATATTTGCCATGCATGAGCTGATATCTGCTCCATACATCCGATATAACATATCCTCTCCAATGTCCTACATGAAGGCCGTTTCCTGATGGATAAGGGAACATATCCAGGCAGTAATATTTTGGTTTGATACCGTCATTAACATTTACCGGCTTCTCTTCCCACTTCTTGGTCCATTTGGCCTCGATCAATTTGTGATTATACTGGGTTGCCATTTTTTATTCCTCCGTATTTATTTTAATACTTAATCATCATTTCAGATTTAAACATTCTACAATATATCATAGATTTTTTCAATATATCTATAGCAGGCATTTTTTACATTATTCAACGTTTCATGCCATAAATAATATGTCCTGCCACAGGGCAGGAACATATTATCATCTTTTATAACTGTATGTAATTATGATTTTATATCTCACCTGTAATAAGCCATGGTGAAGGCTGTGATACAAATACACTGTTTTTATCAGTCTTGCTGATGGTTACCTGAGTAACCTCCATATTCTTTATATTCTGTCTCTCGAAGATATCCTTGATGGTGCTGAGGATATCAAGCTCAAGAGTGTAGATAACAAACTGCATCTTAGGATTCTTGGTGAGCAGTCTCTGAATATCCTTCTCAAGATACTTGGTCGCAACGATGAAGGACAGTCTCGGCATCGGAATACTTGCAAGTGACTCCTCTGAAAGATCCGGAATGATCTGAACATTGTGGAGACCAAACTTGGAAACATTCTCTTCCATGGTCCTCTTGTCCTGCTCATCCGGTTCAACAGCGATTATGGTACCTTCACTTGCTATGATAGCCGACTCAATAACAATACTCTCACCGCTTACTATGGCGATCGTATCATGTGAATCAACGCCGAGCATACTCATGATGATGGCTCTTATCTCATTGCCGACATATTTAACTGTACCCTTACTGAAGAACTCGTTCTTCATACCGATACGATAAGACTCACGTGTGTTTTCATTCAGGATAAATATAACCGATGGCACCGTCAGCTTCTTATTTGCGAAGTCGATAACCTTTGCATGCTTGATGTTGTCATTAGGGATAAGTCCCTCTGCGAACCATACATCATAGTCACCGATACCCTTTTCCCATAATTCATAGAAAAGTCCCTCATGTGTTGAATCTGCAAAGATCATTACCCTCTTATGAGTTTCGATTGTAGGAATGATATTTTTTTCCTTACCGCAGATATTCATGAGCTTGATCTTCTCCGGACTCGTCTCCATCTTATCTGCAAAATATGCTGTCCATGCAAGCATTTCCTTGTTGTTGTACGCTGTTCTCTGTGTCATACCGCACCCCTCCCTTTTCTGTCAATCATATTTCAGTCTACGGACAAATTGTCCGATCAGTCTTCTTTCTTATCTTCACCGCTCTTTTTCTTGTGTGAATAATAATGTCTTCTGTCGTTCTGTCTCTCAGCCTTCTTGATGTTAGGATCAACAGTCTTCTCGCGAGGCTGTCTTATGTTCTGAACCTTCTTATTGGTCTGATCGAGCAGAGATTTATTATTATCATTTAAGATCTTATTATCAGCCTTTTTATCGGTCTCAGTCTGAGTCTTATTAACGTTCTGTGTCTTGTTGGTATTCTGATTATTTCTGTTTCCGCCGGTGCTTCCGTTAGCTGTTCCGCCATTTGCGCCGTTTCCACCGTTTTTGTTCTTGTTATAATAATTATTTCTCTTCAGATAATCATTATACTTATTTGCCATCTCGGCCTTAACAGCATGTCTCTCTTCAGCAGCAGCAACCTTCTCAGAATTAATCTCGTTCTCAATATTCATGCCGACCTTTTCTCTGATATTTTCTCTGGTCTCATAAATATTCTTGGCATTCTTACGATGCTTCTTATTCTGCTTTCTGCTTCGTCTGTCATTACCTGCAACGATATGTCTCTTGGTTCTGATTGGATCACCATTCTCGTCAAAGCCATGCAGCGTCAGGTAATAATCCGTAGCGCTCGTGAGCCCCTGCTTATGCAGTTTATTTGTAACAATGACATTAACCAGTGCATAAAGACATGCAAATACAGGAACACCCAGGAGCATGCCCATGAAGCCGAAAAGGTTTCCTCCGACAAGGATAGCCGTGATAACCCAGAGTCCTGAGAGACCGGTTGAATCTCCGAGGATAAGCGGTCCGAGGATATTTCCGTCGATCTGCTGAAGTATGATGATAAATATAACAAATATCAGACACTTAAGCGGATCAGCAACAAGTATAAGGAGCGAACAAGGAATTGCTCCGATGAAAGGTCCGAAGAATGGAATGATATTTGTCAGACCTACAGTAACGCTTACAAGTATCGCATAAGGCATTCCTACGCTCAGACAGAAGATTGCACATATGATACCGATGATCATGGAATCAAGGATCTTACCATCGATGAAACCGCCAAATACGTTGTTCATGAATGAAAGTGAATCAAGAATGATAGTTCCGTTCTTCTTCTTAAATGTACCGTAGATGATCTTCTTGCCGTTTGCAGAAAGTCTCTCCTTGCTGTACAGAATGTATGCAGCAATGATGATACCTACAAAGAAATTAAATACAAACTTGATACCGCCGATGATACTGTTCGAAATCTTGATAACAATGGTATCGATATTTGGAAGAAGCTTGTCTGTGATTATCTTGATCAGGTTATCCTGGATCTTGTCGAGATTATTGCTGACAGTATCATAGATCTTAGGATACTTCTTAAGGAATGACAGATTCTTCAGCCAGTTCTTAGCATTACTGATATAATTCGGGATCTCATTTGAGAGCATCGTAATACTCTTCTGAAGCTCCGGTATCAGGACTATGAGAAGTCCGAAGATGATGGCCAGCAGGAAAACAATCGAGAAAAATACCGCCATGGTATTTGCTATCTTAACTGCAGTCATCTTCTTGTTTTCGCCCAGAATCTTTATGAAGAGCTTTGAAAAGATACCCTTTAGGAAATTCATTACCGGCATGAGCAGAAATGCTATAATACACCCCATAAGTATAGGTGTAAATGCACTTATGATAATCCCTAAGAATTTAAGAACTGCCGGAAGCTTTCCGAGCAGCATATAAAAAGCAACTACTATACAGAGCGAAAGCGTCAGTACAGAGAATTTCTTCCAATCGTCTTTTTCCCACTTCTTTCCCACTTTACTTCACCTCAAAAATTATTTATGTATTCGGATCAATCTGTTTCCCCTGTTAATCCTCGTTTTTATATAACCGGAACGCTGTTTCCTATTATACAAAAGGGCTATGTATCATGTCACAAAACACATACATAGCCATCTTACCACATTTTTATTCATTTTTAAATGACAAATCTGTTTTTTTGTAAAAAATGCGGATAACAGGAGTTGAACCTGCACGGGTGTTCCCACCAGAACCTAAATCTGGCGCGTCTGCCAATTCCGCCATATCCGCATGATGCATATTTTTGTGGAATATGCTTACAGGCATATATATTACCATAACAGTTTATATAAAACAAGAAAGATTTATAATAGGACGCCCCGGAAAACCGGAACGCCCTATGATAATAGTAACCCCTGTTGAGTGGTTGTTTCAGTAACAATATTATCATAGTATCCCTCGGTGATCACATCATCATCGAAAACCTGCCAGCATTCAGCCGGTAATCTTGTAACCGTTGACCATATCTCAAGTAACATGAGGTGTAGTGGGGATGCTTGCATACCCACCTGTGCCTCGTGTTATGGGAGTATACGGCGCCTATGGCGCTGGTTCTTGAGACGCACATCAGATCAAGAACAAAGCATGGCGAAAAAAAACCGCTGAACAAAAGTTCAACGGTTTAAATATCATGAGCCACGCGGGACTCGAACCCGCGACAACTTGATTAAAAGTCAAGTGCTCTACCACCTGAGCTAGTAGCCCATATAAAATATGCCGGTGAATAAATATTCACTGGCATAATAAATATTAAATTGAAGCTGGACTAGTTGGATTCGAACCAACGATGCAGGAGTCAAAGTCCTGTGCCTTACCGCTTGGCTATAGCCCAATACTTTGGAAGGCTATAGTAGCTCCTAAGTTTTAATAGTGGGTGGGTAGAGGGACTCGAACCCTCGGCCTCCAGAGCCACAATCTGGCGCGCTAGCCAACTGCGCCATACCCACCATATGTTTATTAAAAAATAAAAACGTGCCCGAAGGGATTCGAACCCCCGACCCACGGCTTAGAAGGCCGTTGCTCTATCCAGCTGAGCTACGGACACATTTTATCCTGCATCAGAGCAAATACGCTCTTTTTGCAAGTAAAAAGCGGGTGATGGGAATCGAACCCACGTGTCCAGCTTGGAAGGCTGGTGTTCTACCATTGAACTACACCCGCATATGTTGATATATGCTTTTGTAAGCGTCGGGGTGACAGGATTCGAACCTGCGACCTCCTGATCCCAAATCAGGCGCTCTAGCCAAGCTGAGCCACACCCCGAAAGAGGAATCAATCGACAACGGTTATTATAATCAAGAGCACAACCTGTGTCAACTGATTTTTTATTAAAGTAGCGGGAGGGGGACTTGAACCCTCGACACCGCGGGTATGAACCGCGTGCTCTAGCCAGCTGAGCTATCCC
>OCTW011531397.1_pt1 | contig 10724 bp, 4 predicted proteins | sample 1539671 | NCBI WGS metagenome assembly OCTW01 (sample SAMN02144230, study PRJEB22623) | gut metagenome | biome: sheep rumen | host: Ovis aries | place: New Zealand
GCGCCATCGGCGCCTCTCGAACGCCGTCCCCCGACGTGGGGATTGTCAAGGGTGTCACGCAACACCCTTGACCGCCCGCCGCGTAGGCGCAAATGATTTTATTTAGAAGCATAGCCACGCTGGTTAGACATAGCATTATTTTTTAATCTCGATGAATTTGCCAGAACCATCCTCGGCTTTTATTTCACCATAACGTACAATTTCTTCGCCACGGCGATAGACGCGTTCGACAATGCCGCGTGCCTTGTATCCATCAAATGGCGAATAGCCTGCAAATGCTGATAATTTCGATTCATCGATGGTGAATTCTTCATCGCGAAGGACGACAATATCTGCGTCAAATCCGGGTAAGATGTCGCCTTTGTGCGGCCACAATCCATAAATCTGAGCGGGATTCTGGCATAGCATGCGTACCGCACGCGTCCAGGTCATGCCGGGAACTGCGGCTGTCAGTGGCAAAAGCGTTTCGAACCCAGGCAAACCGCCAGGTGTTCCGTTGGGAGTGCCGTGAATTTTTTGATCGCGCGTGTAACTGCACTGATCGGTAATCGCCATGTCGATATCGCCGGCTGCGGCCAATTTGCATAAATTATCGCGAGTCTGAGCGCTGCGCAAAGGCGGCTGCAAAATATATCGCCACGGCTCGGGACTATCGTAATTGTCAGTCTCGCTTAAATAGAGATACTGCGGCCCTGTTTCGTTATGGACATGGACACCGCGTTGGCGTGCTTCGTTGACGATGTGTACAGTTTTATCGCTAGAATTGTGAGCAATGACGACGTGTGCACCGGTATACTCGGCAAGTCGAATGACGCGTGCAGCGGCTTCGGCCTCAGCCACGGCGGGACGAAGTCGGGGATAATTGTGCCAAAGATTGTCTTGGCCAATCTTGGCTGTTTCATTCGTGACGATCGCATCATTCTCACAGTGGACCAGTACTGCAAGTTTCGCTTTCGCTGCACATTCCAGAATGTGGATAATCGCTTCGTCAGTGAGATAATAGTTGGGACGGTAGGTCGTGTAAATTTTCAAAGATGAAATCCCCCACGATGGGCATTGCAGGATGGCATCAAGTGTCTTTGGGGTATCATCGAGCGCCGTCATGTGAAAGGTATAGTCTATAATACTCGATTGGGCCTGCGAAAGCCTAAAGTCGAGCGCATGCCGAAGATCTTCGCCTGGCTCGGGACCGACAAAATCCACGACGCTCGTAATGCCACCGCGAGCTGCCTCGCGCGAACCAATGGCCCAGTTGTCCGGCGTCTGGAATAACCCAGTATCGAGCTGGATATGACAATGGGCATCGATGACACCCGGCAGGATGAGTTTATCGGCACAGTCAATCAGATCATCCTGATCTGTCAATCCAAAGGAACTTTTGTCCCCCAATGCTGCAATTCTACCTTCCTCCACGAGTATATCGGTCTTCAGCATAAGACCGTTGGTAAGTACCTGACCGTTAATAAAACAAAGACGCTTTGAACGATTCATATCGACTCCTGAACAAATTCATGGGAAAATGAGCGTGTATTTCCCTTTTTCTTTTTTACGCATTAAAGATAACTTCCAGTTTCCTTTGGCTTTTCAATTTCATTATGCATTATGCATTATGAATTATGAATTATGAATTATAATTATCCATTATCCATTATCCATTATCCATTATCAATTGCTCATTGCTAATTCAAAACAATTCCGCATTAAATATATTTCCCCGTAATACTATTTCTATTTCTCTTAATCTCCATCGGGCTCCCCATTCCCACGATGCGGCCGCCCATTTCGCCGCCGCCAGGTCCCATATCGATAATATAATCGGCATTGCGGATGACATCCAGGTCGTGCTCAATCACAATGACAGTCGCACCCCTGTCGATGAGATGTTTAAAGACTTTGAGCAGGCTTTGTACATCCAGAGGATGCAGCCCAATCGTCGGTTCATCAAAGACAAATATGGTATCATCCTGGCCGCGCCCCATCTCGCTGGCAAGTTTTAGTCTCTGTGCTTCGCCGCCCGAAAGGCTCGGTGTCTCCTCCCCCAAAGTCAGATAACCCAGCCCAAGGTCATGCAATACCGCCATGCGACGACTCACGATGGGCAAATCGTCGCTAATCAGAAGGGCTTCGTCGATGCTCTTTTCCATCAGTTCCGGCAATGAGCAGGCTATGCCATCTTTGCGTATGCGTTTGACAGACCAGGCCAGACGACCATAGCGCGAGCCACGGCAATCCGGGCACGGTATATCGACATCCGGTAAAAATTGTACATCCAGACTGATAACGCCCGTACCGTCACACGTTGGACAACGCAAATCACCGGTGTTGTACGAAAAATCGCCGGCCTTGAGCTTATTCTTTTTGGCATCTGCTGTTTTGGCATATATCTTTCGAAGTTCATCGTGCACATTGGCATAAGTCGCCACCGTCGAACGCACGTTGATCCCGATCGGCGTGGCATCGATCAGTTTAATATGTCGAATTCCTTCGGCAGATAGATGATGGACGTGGGATGGAAGTTTCCTGCCCTCGAGCATGGCTTCAATCGCCGGTATCAGACTTTCGAGAACCATCGTCGTTTTGCCGGATCCTGACACGCCCGTCACGACGGTAAAACGTCCCTTTGGAAAACATACATCCAGTGGTTTTACCGTATGAATCTGAGACGTGGATAATTCTATTTTCCCATGATCAAACAGATGTTCAGATTCAACGCTGTCTAAAACCTGAAAACGCTTTGTACTTTCTAAAAAGGGTCCGATTTTAGAATTTGTATTTTTAATAATAGATGAAACACATCCCTCGGCGATGACTTGCCCCCCGCCGGCACCGGCATCGGGGCCGAGTTCAACAAGCCAGTCGGCATGCGATAAAACCTGTGTATCATGATCGACCAGAATGACAGAATTGCCATCGGCCACCAGATCGTCCATGACACCGGTCAATCCTTCCAGATTGGACGGATGCAGTCCAATCGAAGGTTCATCCAATACGTATAACACCCCCGTCGTCCGGTTGCGAACTGCGCGTGCCAGTTGGGTGCGCTGGCGTTCTCCGGTCGAAAGCGTCGACGCCGCCCGGTCGAGCGTCAGGTAGGATAGCCCCAGATCGACGAGCCGTTTGGCGGTATCCAAAAAGGATTCGCAGATATTGCGCGCCATCGGCTGCATCGGCTTGGGCAGCGATTCGGGTACGCCACAAACCCATTCGATGAGGTCGGCCAATGTCATTTCACACGCCTGGGACAACGAAATGCCGCGAAGACGCGGGGCTCGCGCTGCTTCCGAAAGCCGCGTGCCGCCGCACTCCGGACATAAACCTTGCGATAGAAATTTCTCTACACGTTTCATCCCCTTTTCATCTTTGACTTTGGCCAACGCGTTTTCGACGGTATAAACGGCATTGTAATAAGTAAAATCCATTTCTCCGGCCATGTTCGTCTTTTCGTTCATATAAAGAATATGTTTTTTCTCGGCCGGCCCGTGAAATACAATATCGCGCTCTTTGGCTGTCAGCTCACAGAAGGGGACATCCGTGCGAACCCCCATCTCACGCGCAATATCTTTCATAAGTGACCACATCAGCGTTTGCCATGGCAAAACGGCACCCTCGTCGATCGACAGGGATTCGTCTGGCACCAGCGTCGATTCATCGACTTTCCGAACGACACCCGTCCCTTCGCACCGCGGACACGCACCCGAACTGTTAAAAGCCAGCTCCTCTGCGCCTGGGCCGTAAAAATGCGCACCACACTCCGGACAGATTTGCTCCCTTTCGACGGCCACATCCATGCTTGGCTCCAAATAATGCCCGTTCGGACAACGATGGCTTGCAAGCCGCGAAAACATCAGGCGAAGGCTGTTCAATAGCTCTGTCATGGTGCCGAATGTACTGCGGATGCCCGGCACCCCCGGCCTCTGATGCAGCGCCAGCGCAGCTGGAACGTAACATACATCATCGACGAGCGCACGCGACGCCTGTGTCATGCGACGACGCGTATACGTCGAGAGTGATTCCAGATAACGCCGCGAACCCTCCGCATAAAGCACACCGAGCGCCAGCGAGGATTTCCCAGAACCCGATACCCCGGCAATGCCAACAATTTTACCCAGTGGTATGTCGACGTCTATATTCTTGAGGTTGTGCATGCGCGCGCCACGCACTTCAATATGATCCGGTGTCTTGCGTTTTGTCATGGAATATATCTTATTTAACGATTTGATTATGGAAAAACGGCCTATGCGCGAGCTGCGCATACGGCCTTTTGCCGCACGCTATTTGCCATTTATTGGCAAATACGCGTGCGGTTACTTATCATGATATCGCTCTCCATGGAATACCCGGTATAGTTAGAATAAATGATTTGTCACCGCTCAGCTCTCATCCAGGAATGTGTATTAAAACGCGTAAAACATACGAAAACGTTAAGGAATCGTTTGGAATGGGGGAGGGGCCCCAGGGCTGTCGAGTTCTAAAAATGGTTGACATTGAGAATAAGGGCAGAAACGAGATAATTGCATTATAATCGCCTTGAAGGGGCGAAATATTACAGCCCGGGGTGAGCCCGAAGGGCGTAACCCCGGGAAAACGGATCTCATCAATAAAATCACCCTGAAGGGGTGAAACAAAAAAAGCAAAAAGAATAGAACTCGACGGCCATGAGGCAGAGCCTCGGCTGAAAAGTTATTCAAATTTTGCACATTAAAAAAAATGCATTGCTCTATGGAAAAGGAGAACAAACAGGCGCGTGCCGTTATAGTATCATTTAGAGGCTGTTCAGTATCATTCAACCGCACGCTGAAAGCGTGCAAGAGTACAGCCCGGGGTAAGCCCGAAGGGCGCAACCCCGGGTAAAGGAATCCACCCAATTAGCACCCTGAAAGGGTGCAAGAACAAAGGAATCGCGCATGTTTGCAATGATACTAAACAGGCTCTTAATAAAAATGTAGGGCTTTAATATGAATAGCCCCCGGTTGGAGCCGAAGGCGACTACCGGGGGATTAGAGCATGACCTTAATCCATAGAACCCCAGCGGGGTTCAATATTGAACGCCTACGGCGTCCAAAACATAATAATATCGTTCAGATCCCCCGGCGTTGCCGGGGGCTATTGATATTAAACGCCCACGGCGTTTAGATGAGAGGTTGAACGGTTATGTTTCAAGCGGTTATGTGCATGATTTTAGGGGGCGAAACTTGAGATACTAACTGTTGCCTGCTGACTACTGCCTAATGCTTGGGTTGATTTAACTTCTGGTACTTACATAAATCAAAGGGGCTGAGTCGCAACTATTTATAAAAGGTCTGATCGTCATATATTCATGGCATTGCTATAAATCATCAAATTCACTATCTTTCGCAGGTTTTGTACATAATTCTGTTCCCGATACTGCTGTGGAATTCTTAAAGCAGTTCTTTCGCGTGTAGCAAACTACACTCTTATTGCTGTCATCCTTGCAGGTACAGGCAATGCCGTCCGTGTTGCCGTCATAGTCGGACAATGTGCCATTGACGCATTGAATCATATAACCATTTTGATGATAGCTTGCGTTAATACATGTCTGTAATGAATTGTGGCATTGACCAAATCTGGTCATGTCGGCATTACATGACACGTGGAACGTGTGATTAGTTAAATCAAAATCGAATTTTTCAGACGGTGGTTCTTTAGCTCCTCTTAAATAATTATATCCTTCTATTTCTTTTGCCGGGCAATCTGCTCCCTTTGCTTTACATGCATCCGTTGCCTTATAAGTGGCGGGATGTACGGGCATGCGGAACGGCGGATAATCGGGATCCAGATATTCGGGATCATTTTTGTCGGCCTCTTTTGCCCTGAGCGCCTTGCATTTAGCTTCATCATAGCAGGGATTAAATTCCCAATCATAAGCCCTATATTCATAACCGCCTACACCGGCACAAGGATCGCATCCATCGCAATATTCGGGGTGTGCATCAAGCTCATTAAAACAGTTCACATTTCTGTCACTCAGACTTGCATCGATACGGCATTCTTTTTTGCAGCTATAGTCTGGATCGATGGGATCGTATTTATTGCGCAGTCTTTCCCATTTGCCTTCGACACAACGATACATAATGGCATTGGCATTATTGTCCTCCGTGCACTTCAACTCGCCATTCAGACACTCGCCACAGGCTGGGATGTCCGTGCGACATGAGACATTGCTGCACATGGCTATCGCTTTGCCCGGTACGCCTTCCTGACACTCCATCACAGTCCCGATTTCTTTACCCTCTGCATCGATCTTGTTTTCGCAAATTTGCTCGTAGTTTTTGCAAGTACCGCACTCTGTGTCGCTCTTACACGAATTGCCGCCATCGCATTCACTTTTGACGTACTTCGTGCCGTCGCAGGTCAACGATATGCCATTTTTACATTCCGGTTTGCATAACGGATTGTCTAGGGAACAAGGCGCGCCTTCAACTTTAACAAGACATTCATCCGGGGGAGGACACTCGACGGCACAAGTGGCGGGATCACTGCCGAATTGACAGATACCGCCATTTGTACACGGCACGCCGCCGCATACACAAATGCCCTCCGCAGGCGTCCCACCGGACGCTTTGCAGGCATCTTCAAATGTCGTTCCTCCATCGCATTTTTCATCACCGCAAGGCTGGTGCGCGCATTCGTGGCACGTTTCATATTCGTTCGATTTTTCGCCGTCGCATGTACAGTAATGTCCGTCGGGCGTGCCACCCGTTTTTTCGCAGGCTTCGGCAAAACTCAAATCACTTACTGGCGTGCATGTTTCGTATTGACTGCGCGGGGTGCCATCGCAGACGCAATAAGACTCATCCGCAACTGTGCCGCCTGTTTTCTGACAGGCTTCCGCAAAAGTGAGTGTTCCACAAGGTATAATCTCTGAACATGTTTTGTCCTCTGCACACGTGTGGTATTCTTTACATGAATTGCCGCTACATGTACAAACGTTGCCATTGGGCGTCCCGCCAGTTTTCGTACAGGCTTCGGCAAACGAAGGTTCGGAACCAGGACACGCTTTCGATTCATAATTGCAGACATCATGATCATTGCATTCTGCATTGTTGCAGATACAGGTATGATCGTCCTTGGGGGTACCACCCGAGCTTACGCACAGATCTTGAAAGGTGGGGGGAATTGGTTTAGGATCTTGGGGATCTTCATCACAGGCGAGCATCGCAATGGCGGCAGACAATATCAGCAAATAATTGAGTTTATTTATCATAATAGCTCCGGTTCTGGATAGCTCCGGTTCTGGCTCGTAGATGGATTTGAACAAAAATAAATGGTGAGCTGTATTGCGCGTGGCGCAATAGGCGAGAACAATGAGGGCGTTGTATTGCCCTCATTGCAATAGCCTGAAATTGCATGATGTATTGCGAAGCAAAAGCCCATTTTCTCTTTATAGCATAATCTTCGTTTGCTGGCAAACTGAGGATTTATGTACATCATTTACAAAGTAACAGTTCAGCCCTTCCCATGACTTTCATCCATGAATTTGCATTTAAGAAGCACAAAATACACGAAAACGTTATGGATTTATTCGGAATGGGGGATAGCCCCCAGGGCCGTCGCATTCTAAAAATGCTTAACAGTTTTGAATTTGCAAACTTCCTGTTAAATGCTCACGATTATCGCACTGAAGGGGCGAAATGTCACAGCCCGGGGTGGAACGAAAAGATCCCCGGAGAGGATCCAAAGAACGCACTAATGATAAAATGTCCCGTTTTCCTCTCCTTTAGAGAAAATATAGAACCTCCGGCCATCTCTCCTTTCTATTATAAAACAAGACATTCACACGCACCTGCATCATCATCAACGCACTCGTAACATGTTTCCGTTTTTTTGAAATAACCATTAGCACATGTAGACTCTGTTCTTGCAGAAAAAGCGTTACTTGGATCATAAACCGGATGCCCCGGATTTATGCAAAAACACTGATTTGCTTTTGTATTCTTACACTGTCCACATATAGAATTGTTTTCTTGCTCTACAAGGCAGGAAACCGTGAAACCACTTCTGAGAACACTGCAATTGTCATTTTTCCAGGTGCCATTGATACAGATATCGGCACTTCCAACGCCATCTGAATCATCCTTACAATTCTTGCTGGTGCCGGTATTACATTCACCGCATTTGGTGTCACAATCACCGCATTCTTTTTTGCAGGCTTCATTGTTCTCACCAGTGAATTTTTTATCGCATTCCCGATTACACTGATAACATTTGTCCGTCATCGCGCATGAAGTTAGCCCCGGGCATTTGGCCGGCTCTGTGGTCCACTTGCCATCCTTACACAAAATCGCACTTCCGACTCTGTCCGCATCGGCTGCATCTTCTTTACATTTTGTAGAATCGCCAGACAAACATTCACCGCATTTTTTATCTGCCGTACATGAGACACTGCCCGATTCGCTCGGACAAGCTACCTTGCTCTCTGACCATTGGCCGTCCTTGCAAATCGTCACCATACCAATATTATTTTCGCCATTCTCGCAGTCTTTAACTGCGCCTTCCTGGCATTTGCCGCATGTGCCCTCTTTCGTGCACGAAGAATTGTCTGCACAGGCGGTTTCAACCCATGCGCCATTCTCGCATTTGGAATATTTGCCATCCTTGCAGTCCGCTTTTTCCTCGCCATCAGAACACTCGCCGCATTTGTTCTCGGCATTGCAGGAAGCATTGTTTTCGCATGCAGTCTCTTCCCATTGGCCATTGGCGCACTTCTTATATTTCCCGTCTGCACAGGTTTCGTCGACAGCATCATTCTGGCAGACGCCGCATTTGTTTTCGGCATTGCATGAGGCATCGCCTTCACATGCCATATCTTCCCATTGGCCGTTGGCGCATTTCTTATATTTACCATCCGCGCAGGTTTCGTCGACAGCATCATTTGGGCAGACGCCACACTTGTTTTCGGCATTGCATGAGGCACCGCCTTCGCATGCTATTTCTTCCCATTGGCCGTTGGCGCATTTCTTAAATTTGCCGTCCGTGCAGGTTTCGTCGACAGCATCGTTCTTGCATACACCGCATTGGTTCTCGGCATTGCATGAAGCATCACCTTCACACAGAGTTTCTGTCCATTTGCCATCCACACATTTGGAATATTTGCCATCATTGCAGTCGGCTTTGACTTCATCGTTCTGGCACTCACTCGTATCGGATGATCCACAGCCGGCCAACAGAATGGAAGCAGCTGCCATGGCAAGGATGATATATTTTTTCATTGGTGAATTCTCCTGGTTAGCGTAATTTGAAAATGACTGAAGCATATTTTTATGTGAGGGGGCAGCCGCCCCCTGCGGCGCTATTTGCAAAGCAAATACGCGCCTACCCCCACTGCGGGGCTGTGCCCCGCAACGCCCCGCCATGCAGTCATCTGACGTAGCAGCAAAGTGAGGAAATATGTCGTTCAATGGCGATAAATCACCTGATTCCGCCACAATATGCGGCGAAGCAGATGGAGGATATTATACCACATCATCATGACATATTCAACACACGGAGAGGAAAACCCGCGAATCTTATGCGCACAAAAGGGCATCGCGAGAGTGTATTAACATGCCGCTTTTGTTATGGACATGGTTAATGAGCATATCAAAAGAAGCCCGTTAGAGGCTTCCGGCGAGTAGCCCACGGTTGGAGCGCAGCGACTACTGTGGGACAAAAGAAATGCACCAAAATCAATCCCCGTAGGGGATGCCCCAGGAATAGGCAAGTCGTATATTGTTGTCATTATCTATGGCCAGTACAATAATTCACTTCACTAATCTCGCTCTTTTGTTTTTAATGGCTGCTCCTTGGCAACTTGCTCCAATGGCGTGTTTTTGAACATATCATTAGAATAATTTTGAGGCACAACCCAGCTTTGAGGATAGTGTGAAAATGCGGATGCTCCTTCAAACATTCCGCCCATATAGGTAACTTTGGACACATTCCACTTGTCCAGAGGTTGGTTGAATGATTTTGCACCCCTAAACATAGCTCCCATACTTTTAACGTTCGATACATTCCATTTTTCCAGAGGTTGGTTAAAAGACTGTGCATTTTCAAACATATAATTCAATTCTGTTACTTTTGGCATTTTCCATTTATCCAGCGGCTGATTAAATGCACGTGCGTGACGAAACATGGCTACCATATTCTCGACATTCGACACATTCCATGTATTCAGCGACTGGTTGAATGAAGTTGCACCATCAAACATCTGAGTCATATCCCTTACATTCGAAACATTCCAGAAGCCAAGCGGCTGATTAAAAGACTTGGCATACGAAAACATATCGCTCATATTCTCAACTTTTGAAACATTCCATTTCTCAATAGGTTGGTTGAATGATTTTGCACCACTAAACATACTTCCCATACTTTTAACGTTCGATACATTCCATTTTTCCAGTGGTTGATTAAAAAATACCGCTCTACCAAACATATGACTCATATCCGTCACGTTCGAAACATCCCAGTTCTCCAGCGGTTGGTTAAAAGAACCAGATCTATTATCTGAAAAGTCGGGGGATGATTTTCCAAACATATAACTCATATTCGTGACATGAGATACATTCCATTTACCCAACGGTTGATTGAAAGAATAAGCATTTGAAAACATATGACTCATATTCGTCACGTTCGAAACATCCCAGTTCTCCAGCGGTTGATTAAAAGACGAAGCATCTTCAAACATGGATGACATGTTCGTTACATTTGAAACATCCCAGTTC
>OCTW013431353.1_pt1 | contig 10722 bp, 13 predicted proteins | sample 1539671 | NCBI WGS metagenome assembly OCTW01 (sample SAMN02144230, study PRJEB22623) | gut metagenome | biome: sheep rumen | host: Ovis aries | place: New Zealand
AGCGCCGCAGCGGCGACGATAGTGCGCGAGTGCGACAATAGCGCTCCGCCAGGTAGCGAGAGGACCGGAAGGTCCTTTTTCTTTTGCCTTTTTTCCTTTTTGTAAAATTACTATCGGTTTTCAAGTATATGGAAAAATGCTATAATGTGTTCAAGTTGAGGTGAATATGAATGAATGTTCTATCAATCCTTACTCTGGATATGAGACTTGATACAATGTTACAAATAATAAGAGTTGGCGTAGATTTAATTGGCGTCTTTTTCCTTATTTATTTCCTAATTACAAACTTTAAAAAGAGTCAAAGAACACTGCAGGTTTTTAAAGGTGTTATTCTGATTTTAATTGCCAAGGCCATCACAAGCTTTTTTGGTCTGGCAACCCTTAATTCTTTAGTTGATGCCATTCTTTCCTGGGGTGTTTTAGCGATAATAATCATCTTCCAGCCTGAAATACGTAGCGCTCTTGAAAAAATGGGAGCAACGAAAAATGAATATACGCATCATTTATCAAGTGATGAACGTGATCGTATAATGAATGAACTTGTCACAGGCATAAGTCGTATGAGCCGTGAGCATACAGGTGCCTTGATTACTTTTGAACGTACACAGGATTTAACTGAATATATGAAAACGGGTGTTATTTTTGAAGCAGATATAAAAGCTGAATTACTAACCACAATATTCTATGAAGGTACGCCGTTACATGATGGGGCAACAATCATAAAGAATGATAAGATTGCTGCAAGCGCCTGCTTTTATCCACCAACACGTAAAGAAGTTCCCCAATCCTATGGTGCTAGACACAGAGCAGCCATTGGTATTAGTGAACTAAATGACTCACTTACGGTCGTTGTATCTGAAGAAACAGGCCGTATTTCATTCTGTACGGATGGAGAGATAAGAGAAGTGAATCCAAAAGAATTACGTGCCCAGCTTATTAGTGAATTAGACTGGTATGGTAAGGAAGGTGAACATCATGAATAATAAGAATGATCGTATTAATCATAATGATTCATCAACTGATTTTTTCTTGAAGTATATAAAAAAGGAAAAACAGGAGAAAGAGAAAGCGGAAGAACAAAAAGAAGAATTTAATGATCGTAAAATTAAAACCATTCAGTTCTTTGGCAATATATATAATTCCATTAATAAAGTGCTTGATCATATCTTGTTGTCTAAAAGATCTGTTATCATTTTGTCAATCGTTCTCACAATAGTTCTTTATGTCACTTCAACAGGTGGACAGGTTATTAGTCAAACAACAAGTGGTACAACAATTAAGAATGTTGCCGTAAATATTGAAGGATTGAAAGAGGGCTATGAGGTATCAGGTATACCTGATAGTGTAACGATTGGCTTAATTGGTCCTTCGCTTGATATCTATACAACTCAGCTTACGAAGAATTATAGTGTTTATGCAGACTTGACTGATTATGGTGAAGGGACACATACAGTTAACTTACGTACCCGTGGTTTTGATAATGACCTGACTGTTATGATTTTACCTGAAACGTCTACAATAAAGATTTCACCTAAGGTTACTAAGACATTCGACTTAGGCTATAAATTTAAGAATCAGGAATCATTTGATGAAAAATATGCAGTCAGCGTGACGAGTCTTTCAAAATCTTCTGTTCAAATATCTGCATCCCAGGATACATTAAATCGTATTGATCATGTCTATGCCATTATTGATATAGCTGACAAAGATAAAAGCTTTAGTCAGAGATGTGCCATTAAAGCTTATGATGCAAATGGCAAGGAAGTGAATTGTACAATCGCACCATCAAGTGTTATTGCGAAATGTCGTGTTGATACATACTCAAAAGTAGTACCAATTCAACCAACTTTTAGTGGAACATTAGCAGCGGGATATACTTTGAAGAGCTATCGCTTATCACCAACTACCGTAACGATTTATGGTAAACGTTCTGATATTGGTGATATCAATACGATTACTTGCTCAGTGGATATAACTGGCTTAGCTGGTTCAACAACATTATCAGGATTAAGCTTGAATAAAGATGAAAAGATTACTAAAATGTCTAAGGATACTGTAGATATTGATATGACTATCGAAAAAGGAGAATAACAATGGGAAAATATTTTGGAACTGATGGATTTAGAGGAGAAGCTAATGTCGATTTGACAGTCGAAAATGCGTTCAAGGTAGGACGTTATCTAGGTTACTACTATGGTCGTAACCATAAGGCTAAAATCGTTATTGGTAAAGACACAAGACGTTCAAGCTACATGTTTGAATATGCACTTGTTGCTGGTTTAACAGCTTCTGGTGCTGATGCATATTTACTTCATGTTACAACAACACCTTCTGTTTCTTATATCGTAAGAACTGATGGCTTTGATGCAGGTATTATGATTTCTGCTTCACATAATCCTTACTATGATAATGGTATTAAAGTTATTAATGGAAAGGGCATGAAGCTAGAAGCTGATATTGAAAAGAAGATTGAAGAATATATTGATGGCTTATCTGGTGAAGTACCTCATGCTTTACGTGATGAAATTGGTCGTACAGTTGATTATTCAATGGGACGTAATCGTTATATTGGTTACCTCATGAGTATTCCAACACGTGCTTTCAAAGATTTTAAAGTAGGTTTAGATTGCGCTAACGGTTCCGCAAGTTCTATCGCAAAAGCAGTCTTTGATGCCTTAGGAGCCAAGACTTATGTTATTAATAATGAACCTGATGGTTTGAATATTAATCGTAATGCTGGCTCAACACATATTGAAAACTTACAGCGTTTTGTCGTTGAAAATGCATTAGATATTGGTTTCGCATATGATGGTGATGCTGACCGTTGTATTGCCGTTGATGAATTCGGTAGAGAAGTGAATGGGGATCTTATTCTTTATGTATGTGGTAAGGAACTCAAGAAACATGGTGAGCTTGCCAACAACAAGATTGTCACAACAGTCATGAGTAACTTAGGTCTCTACAAGGCTTTAGAAGCTGAAGGCATTGACTATGCCCAGACTGCTGTAGGGGACAAGTATGTTTATGAAAACATGGTCACTGAAGGCAATGTCATCGGTGGTGAACAGAGCGGTCATATCATCTTTAGTAAGCATGCGACAACAGGTGATGGTATTCTAACATCATTAAAGGTTATGGAAGCGTTAATTGAAGAGAAGCAGACACTTGCTCAGCTTACTGAACCAGTCAAGATTTTCCCACAGCTACTTATCAATGTACGCGTTAAAGATAAGACTGTTGTTTTAGATGATGCTGATGTCAAAGCAGCTGTCGAAAAAGTCACTAGTGACCTGGAAGGCAATGGTCGTGCTTTAGTACGTCCATCAGGAACAGAACCAGTGATTCGTGTTATGGTCGAAGCACCAACTGAAGAATTATGTCATGAACATGTACTTAAAGTCGTCAATGTCATTAAGGAAAAAGGATTTGCCGTAGAAGAATAAAGTATCACATAAATTCACACAATATTGCCATTATTTATGGCAATATTTTCTCTATAGTGAAATGGGGTGATGTTATATGAAGTATAAAATCAATATCATAGATGATGAAAAGAATTTAAATGATTTAGTACGTACTTACCTAGAAAAAGAAGGTTATATGGCTTATAGCTTTTATACATATGAAGAAGCTTTTATGCATGTAGAGGATGATGTGCATCTATGGATTGTTGACATCATGCTTGATAAGAATAGTGGTTTTGATTTACTTAATGAAATTAAGAGCAGAAAACCAGACATGCCAATTATCTTCATGAGTGCACGTGATCAGGATTTTGATCGTATTATTGGCTTGGAGAAAGGCGGCGATGATTATATCACTAAGCCATTCAATATGAAGGAATTCTTATTACGTGTTCATAATGTCCTCAAACGTGTCTATAGGGATAATCCTGAGTACATTGAAGTAGATGGCTATCGTATTGATGAAAATAAGCGTAAAGTCTCTTTTGGCAATCAGGAAATAGATTTGACGACAAAGGAATATGAGTTATTAATCTATTTTGTCAAGAATAAAGGCCTTGCAATCAGTCGTGAACAAGTATTAACGAAGGTATGGGATGAAAATTACTTTGGTAGTGATCGTGTTGTGGACGATACATTAAGACGTCTTAGAAAGAAAATGCCAGAAATCAATATTAAGACAATTTACGGTTTTGGTTACCGTTTAGATTAATGTTGAAGCGTTTTTCTTTAATTAAGCAGCTCTTAATTGTATTTGGGATTCTGGCAATCCTGGATGTTGCGCTCTTAATGCCCCTTGTCGATTACAACATGAATGCCATTATTGATAAACAAATGTATAATAAGCTCGAAGAAGTTCAGAACTCCTATGCTTATTTTCACTCTACGCCACCAGGAAGAATGGTTGCCCATTCTTTCTCATTTATCTATAATGCATCAACAGGTGCCTATGATTTTGACAACAATGACAACAATAGTAATCTTCCTGATAATATCAGAATGATGCTTTCAGCTCTTTCTAGTGGTGCTTTGCAGAGTATTATCAATGATCCCCATCATCATGTCATCAAAGACAAGCGCGCTTATGGTCAGCAGACCTATTATTATCGTGTTTCAAAAAACAAAAACAGTAACACATATATTGTTTCTCTGCTTTCATCTGACTATTCAGATGACTTAGTTACAAGCATGCAGGCAAGAATTATCTATCTTCAATACGGCTTTTTAGCTTTATCCGCACTTGTATTGATTCTCTGGGTTCTTTCGCTTATTAATCCATTAAGAAAGATCAAGGCTTATGTCGATAATATAAAGAATCATACAGAAGGCACATTAAATGTGAAGAGAAAAGATGAAATAGGGATTGTGGCTGATGCAATTGTTGACATGAAAGAAGATATCGAGCGACAAGAGAAAGCCAAGGAAGAAATGATTCACAATATTTCTCATGACTTAAAAACTCCTATTGCGCTTATCAAAACATACAGTGAATCCGTAAAGGATGATATCTATCCCTATGGTACAAAAGAGGCAAGCATGGATATTATTCTTGAAAATGCGGATCGCCTTGAACATAAGGTGAAGACATTGTTGTATTTAAATAGGCTGGATTATATTGGCTCTGAAGAAAAGGCGTTAGTGCCTTTTGATATGAAAGAGCTGATTGAACATATTGTCACCCAGATGAATGCAATGAATGATTTACAGATTGAAACATCACTTGATCATGTATCATTCTTAGGCAATAGCGATCATTGGCGTATTGCGATAGAAAACATTATAGAAAATGCCTTCAGATATGCCAAGAGTGTTATTAGAATTACGCTACACAAGGATTATTTAGAAATCTATAATGATGGTGATCCAATTGATGAAGAACGCTTAGAAGACTTATTTTCGCCCTATGTCAAAGGGGTGAAAGGGCAGTTTGGCTTAGGCTTATCAATCGTATCGAAAACAGCTGAAATGTATGGCTATAAAGTTAAAGCTGTTAATAGAGAAGTGGGTGTTTCCTTTATCTTTACCAAGCAAGACCATTAAGTCTTGCTTTCAGTTTGTGAGGTGTAAAATGAAAAAACTATTTGTCTTAATACTTTCAGTCTTTATGTTGATGGGATGTTCATCAAAGACTGAAACGATTTCATTAAAAAAACCAGTGACCATTGCTTTTTATTCGATTGCTGATTGTGGTGAATGTAAGGCATTTAAAAAGAATGCCATTCCTTATTTCAAAAAGGTCTTTGGCAAGCAGGTTACCATCAAGATGTATGATATGGATGCCACAAGTACGAAAACACATTATGATACAGCCATTAATCGCTTAGCAGATTTTGATCAGGAATATTATGGTATGGGTCCTTTTATTGATATTGAAGGTTATTTTAGCTATTTAGGTTATCGAGCTGGCGATGAAGAAGCAATTGCCAAGGATATCCATAATGCCCAATATGATAAAAAGCTGACAAGCACGCTTGAAGGTCATCGTTTTAGCTACAAGTCATGAAGAAATTCATTGTCTTTCTCTTATTTCTAACAGCCTGTCAAACAAGAATGATTATTCATATTGATGTCTATGAACTAGAAGAATGTGGTGCCTGCATCGCTTTAGAGAATGACTTGAATCAGCTCGAACAAGAATATCCACAAATCTATATCAGATATCTTGATCTTGATGATTCACAAAATCTCAAGAGTTTTCAAAAACTCCATCTGCCATCCATTGCTCCAACAATTGTCGTTGAAAAGACATTTATCAAGCAGGGCTACAAGGCTGCTGACAAAAACACATTAATCAAAAATATCAAACATATTATCAATCATCAACCAATCCACTACAATAAAGAATATCGAAGGTATACTTATGCAGCTAATTGAAACAATCAAACACTATCAACCCTACAATGAACAAGAAGAAAAAGATCGGGAAGAAATAATCAGAAGACTAGAAAGTAAAGAAAACTTACTGACAAGAGAAAACAAGTCAGCCCATTTAACAGCTAGCGCCTGGGTTGTCAATAAAGAGAAAACAAAGGTCTTAATGGCGTATCATAATATTTATGATTCATGGGCATGGCTTGGTGGCCATGTGGATGGTGAGGAAGATCTTTTAAAAGTTGCCTTAAAAGAAGTCAAAGAAGAAAGTGGAATAGAGGCATTTCCTGTTTCTGCTGATATCTTTTCTTTAGAAATATTGACCGTTGATGGTCATGTAAAAAATGGGGAATATGTCAGCAGTCATCTTCATTTAAATGTCACTTATTTACTGGAGGCTGATGAAAATGCAGCGATAAGAAATAAGGAAGATGAGAATAAGGCAGTTGCTTGGTTTGGTTTAGATGAAGCACTTCTAAAAAGCAGTGAGCCTTGGTTTGTGGAACATATTTATCAAAAGCTCAATGATAAATTAAGAAAAATGAAAGACATCTAAAACTAATGAGACCTCCTATAAATTGTGATATACTAATTGTGTATGTAATCGTAAATTTAAGGAGGTTTTTTCTATGGCTACACCACATAATGAAGCATCAAAGGGAGATTTCGCAAAGACAGTTCTTATGCCAGGCGACCCTCTTCGTGCGAAATATCTTGCTGAAAATTATCTTGATAATGTCCGTCAGGTAAATGGCGTCAGAGGCATGCTCGCTTATACTGGAACATATAAAGGCAAAGAAGTCTCTATCATGGGCAGTGGCATGGGAATGCCAAGTATTGGTATTTATAGCTATGAGCTCTATACGCAATATGATGTTGAAAATATCATTCGTATAGGTTCAGCTGGATCAATCAATAAGGATGTACATATCCGTGATGTCATCATTGCTCAGGGCGCTTGTACGGATAGCGCATGGGCTCATCAGTATGAACTACCAGGCACATTCTCAGCAATCTCTTCTTATGACTTGTTGGAGAAGGCTGTTTGTGAAGCAAAAAAGAAAAAAATTCACTATCATGTAGGCAATATTGTCTCATCGGATCTTTTCTATCATGCCGATGTTGAGGCAAGCGGACGTTGGAGCAATGTAGGCTGTCTAGCAGTTGAGATGGAAAGCTATGCACTCTTTGCGAATGCGGCTTATTTAGGCAAGAAGGCACTCACTCTACTAACAATATCTGACTCATTAGTCAATGATGAGAAAGAAACAACTGCCCAGGAAAGAGAAAGAACTTTCACTGATATGATGGAAGTTGCATTGGAAATTGCCTAATGAAGAGTGTAAAATGTGCTTTCTTTGACTTTGATAATACGATTGCCAAGGGAGATACAATCTATAAACTTCTTGCTTATACAATCAAAAAGCATCCTCTCTCCATCTTTCGTTTCTTGTTGACAATGATCTATGGGATTGGCTATATCCTGCATCTTGTCTCCAAAGAGAAACTGAAAGAAACAATTCTCTTCCCATTAGATTTGTTTACAAGTGAAGAGCTGAGAACATTCTATCAAGAAAAGGTTGTTCCTTCCTATTATCCTCATATGGTTAAAGAGCTAAAAAAACGCAAGGATGAGGGCTGTCTTGTCTTTCTCGTTACTGCTAGCCAGGAAGCTTATATGCGCTTCAACAAGCTACCTATCGATATCCTCATGGGGACACAGACAGAAATCATTAATGGTGAGTACACAAGTCATATTATCGGAAAGAATTGCAAAGATGCCCATAAAGTTGATCGTATTAATGACTATCTTAAGAAAAACAATCTTGCCATTGATTATGAACATTCCTATGGCTATTCCGATAGTACCTCTGATATTCCTATGTTGAAACTTGTCAAAAACCGTATAAGAATCTCAAAGAAAGATGGCAGCATGTCACCCTTTGTTTTCTGATATTGCATTAAGTAGGGGATTCTTCTATAATTAATTATTGTATGAAAAGAGGGTAATTATTTATGACACGTTATCGTGATACATATGCAAAAATCAGTTTAGCGAATATTCGTTATAATGCGAATGTCATCTATGACAAAGTTAAAAAGCCAATGGTTGCCGTGATCAAGGCGAATGCTTATGGCCATGGTTATAAGGAAGTTGCGAATGCTTTAAAAGAAGGTTGTCACATTGCTTTATTTGCCGTCGCAACATTAAAAGAAGCAGAGGACTTAAGAGACCTAGGTGTGACTCAGGAGATTCTTGTATTGGGACCTATTCCCATTGAAGATCTTTCGATTGCAATTGAAAAAGATATTTCTCTCGCCTTAATATCAAAGGACTATATGCATGATATTGAAGCACATCATCATGGTGATCAGCCTGTCAAAGTTCATATCGCAATCGATACAGGAATGAGCCGTATTGGCTTAAGAAGCCGCGAAGAACTTGAAGAACTTATGCAACATGTTGATCCAAGAGTCATTGACTTAGAAGGCATTTTTACGCATTTTGCGACTGCTGATGATTTCTTGCAAAATGACGAATATGAAAAACAGCTTGAAAAATTCAAATCCATCGTAGGCAATCTCCAGTTCCGTTATATCCATTGTGATAATACAGCTGCCATGATGTTCCATCATTCTAATTTTGGCAATCTAGCCCGTAATGGCATTGGTCTTTATGGTGTTGATCCTCGTGGTGAAGAAAATCCAGAATTGCGCCAGGCCATGAGCTTATATACAAAAGTATCAATGATTAAAGAAATCCACAAAGGTGATAAGGTTGGCTATGGCATGACTTATGAAGCAAGCGGTGATGAACGTATTGCCACATTACCAATTGGTTATGCCGATGGTTTCCTAAGAGTCAATCAAGGTCGAAATGTCTATATCAATGGTCGTGAATATCCTGTTGTAGGTAGAGTATGCATGGACCAGTGCATGGTGAAGGTTGATGAACATGTTCATGTTCATGATGATGTTGAAATCTTCGGCCCTCATATCTCATTAGCCCGCATGGCTAAGGAAATAGGCACAATTCCTTATGAAATCATGTGCTATATTTCTCCACGAGTAGAAAGGGAATATGATGAGTAGAAATGACTATGCCAAACGGATCAGACGTTTAGAAATCTTTTCTTCGCTCTTCATGATTATTGGTACGCTTATTACTTTGTATCTAGGTTTTGGGCTTTATGCACTACTTCTGATCTTGGTGATCTATATTATCACCCAGGTTGTTAACTACCGACTGATGAAGAAATGTCGTTGTCCCAAATGTGGTAATGTCGATGTCTTTACAAAACATCTAGGCTTTACAACAGGTGTTAAAGAACAATGTCCAAATTGCCACTATAAGCTACATCCTGATCAAAAAATCTCAATAAAAAAATAAGGTGATGCATTCATGCATCACCTCTTTTCTTACATATTTGATTTTATGAAATCATATAAATAATAATATTGCATAGCACCTGCTTTTTGTGCTTTGACTTGACCATTCTTGATAATCATTGTTGTTGGTGTAGTTACCGCAACATGAAGTGTCTTTGTCATATAGTCACTTTTTGCATTTGCTAGATCGACATAGTAAATCTTATGTTTTCTATTCTTAGTCTGGTATTTCGTTAAGACTTCCTGATAGCTTGCTGAATAAGAGTCTTTTGAAGAACCAGCCACAAGCACAAATGATTCCTTCTTTTCAACCATTTTTGTAAGCTGTGCTGTTGTGATTGTTTTATATGTGGCATAAGTAGCCTGTCGGTAAGCAAATAAAGCTAGGAATACAACCAATACAATACCAAAGACACTGATTTCTTTCCAAGCTTTTTTGAAGAATGCTTTCATATCGATACCTCCAAATACCCTCATATTCTAGCAAATTTTTTCTTCTAAAACAATATCCAATATTATGCTACAATAGGGGCATAGGAGGTAAAGTTAATGAATAAAGTTGTAAAAACAGATAAAGCTCCAGGAGCTATTGGTCCATACTCACAAGGTATTGATATTGGCAATATCGTATTCTTCTCAGGACAGATTGGTCTTGATCCAGCAACAGGTAAAATGCAGGAAGGCATTGAGGCTCAGACACATCAGGTATTAAAGAATATCAAGGGGTTACTTGAAAGCCAGGGACTCACATTTGCGAATGTCGTCAAGACAACATGTTTCTTAGAAAACATTGATAACTTCAAGCTTGTCAATGAAATTTATGCCCAGTATTTCGTTGAGCCATTCCCTGCTAGAAGCGCAGTAGGGATTGACCGTTTACCTGCTGGTGCCTTAATTGAAATTGAAGTCATTGCTTCAAAATAGTATAAAACAGTCATGTAGATTAAGCTTACATGACTGTTTTTATTACTTATACAATTTAGAAGAAAAAAGCCAT
>OCTW011445314.1_pt1 | contig 10721 bp, 6 predicted proteins | sample 1539671 | NCBI WGS metagenome assembly OCTW01 (sample SAMN02144230, study PRJEB22623) | gut metagenome | biome: sheep rumen | host: Ovis aries | place: New Zealand
TAATAAGTATTTGGTTTTAAACTAAAATCCAAATTATTTAAAGCCATTTTTAACGGATATGCACCATAATTATTAAGATTTAAATAATATTGTGTACCCATCATTGTAGGTGTCATATCTTCTGGTGTTGTAAAAGCAATTTTAATATGATTTTTTTCACGCTTCACACTAGCAGAAGTCATGTTAAATGTGAAATTTGTTTCATCTAAAACACAATCATTAGAATATTGTGTTGCAGTATGTGTTTTTCCTAAAATAATAATATGATTTTTTAAACTTTCATAATCTGTTGTTACTTCATGTGAAATATAAGTATATTTCCATATATCGTCATCCACCATAATTATATCTTGATTAGTCATAGGTATACGATTAAAATGAAATACACCATTTACATCAAAATACATTTGATAATTAATATATTGATTTTTATTAATTGTTGAAAGTATATCATATAACGTTCCAGTACCTTCAACTGACATATCAAATTGAATTGTTTGATAGTCATCTTCATCAATTTCAATGTTATAATTATAAAATCCCGCTTCTTCGATAATAGCAATAATTATATCTTTAACATTTTGACCTTCTTTTATTTGATAATCATATCCCGATAAATATCCATTTCTAAGACCAGTTAATTTTGCCATAAGGTCTACAAGTTGTAATGATATCTGATTGTTTGTAGAATCAAATGTATGAGTTGGATTATTAATAAGATAAATACCCATGTTATTATAAATAATTTCGTCTGTAGTGTTATCTTTTATTCCAATATATACTTGTACATATTTGTCAAGAAATATTTTACTACCCGCTTGTATACGATATGCTTCATCATTATCGGGAGCAATAACCAATGTTCCTGTTCTACGAATATCAGATGTTGCTGATATAGTCCAAGAATCACTGATTACTACTCCACTAATTTCATCTACAATTTGAAATTGATAATTTAACAAATTAACTTTACAATATAAATCACGATAAGGTTGTTTAACAATGGAATATTGTTTTTCTGTAATATTTATATCGCTCATTTTATTACCTCATTATGTTGTTTCTACATCAATTAAACCATGATGATACATATACCATTGATTATCATATTCACCAACCTCTGTTACTCCAAATGTTATTGTGGGTTTACTACTTCCACTTTCTTGCGTATAAGTATAATTTGGAGCAGTAGTAATTTTGGCAAGCATAATATTACCATTCCAATCTTTAATAATTTTAGCTTTACCATTACATAAAAATTTATCCCATTCACGTTTTTGGTCAACTATAATGGGTCTAGTTTCTTCTGTTAATTCAAATGTATTACATTCATTATCATTAAGTCCAAGTATATCTCCTTGTAAAGTTGCAGTACGATATAAAACATTAGGATTTTTAATAATAATTGGATAAATCTGATTATATGGTTGTAACATTCCAAGCAACATATTATCTGCACTTGAATTAATTAAAACATTACCATATAATTTCATTGTTTTATCTTTATCAGAAATAAATAATCCGTCAAATTTAGTTGTAACAATTGTAGTGAAATACATTTGTTCATCTTCGTTTGCACATGGTATCATAGCATATTCATATTGATAACCACTAGGAACATAATAATCACGATAATAGAATGATAAATCATATTCTGTTTCGATAGGTTGTACATATAAAGTAATCCAATTTTCTCCTGCACCAACTTTTCTACGTTTAATTTTGATTTTATTAACAGAAGTTAATAACCAATCGACATTACCAGCCCTTAAATTATTATCAAAATCTGCTCTCATAATAGTATAATTATCCCATTCAGGCAAACTTGAATAATAAGTCGTTTGTGAAACGTCATGCGTTACATAAAAATCTCTAACAATAGAATTTTTAAGTTTAACATTACTTAGATATCTTACCATTGGTGGTTCATGTAAATCATCCACTTCTTGTACAGTAATAGCTTCTGTTTCATCTAACCAAAACAAATCATTAATTTTATTATATTCAACATTGCTTTCTCCGTTAAACTCCATGATATTACCATATGTTCCCGCAGATTCACCTTCCCATACGAGTTCAGTGATAACACCATATTGTACGTCAGAAGTACCGTTCCATATAATTGTACTACCGCCTAAAGTTTTTGCAATAGTTAAGTTAATATTACTGCCACTAATTTGTAAAAACGATGTTACTTGCGATAAATTATTTAAAGGTGTAGAAAAATTTGAAACTTTTGTAAAATATTGTGTACCGTCTACATATCCACGTGCCACAAGGTAATCTCTTGCTCCAAATTCACCTTGAGGAATACCACGTTTTAGTTCAATTGTGATATAACTACGTCCGTCACCAGAAGGGTCAATATTTGATAAATTTGATATAATAGTTTGTTCACCAAAATTAATAGGTGTCCACCATTTTTGTTTTGAAAATCTGTTATTAGCAAACGAGAATCCATCAGCCCATTCAAGATAATCTCCATTATCAAGTAATAAAGCATTATTATCTATAAAAATAGGTTCAATGTGTACATTATCTTTATCAAAAACTTCACCGTCTATTTCTGAAATATTATTAGAAATTTGAACATAACCACTCTTAGCGTTATTTGTAGCTGTAACAGCAAAATATGCTCCTTCATAAGAATAGTTAATATCAATCATAATCAGACCTGTATCAACTACAGTATTATAAATTGTAGTTGCAACAGCTCTTACATAATATCTTTCATCATCGGTAAGCCCACTAAATTGGTGTGTAAATGTAATAGGTGGACTTGCAACAGATGTATAAACATTACTAACCTTTAATTGTGTTTGTGTAGCATCATATAAGTAAAAATATAATGTATTTAATAATTCACCTTCTATTTGATTATATTCTACAGTAAATGAATAACTTCCCGCTTCAATTATACCCGTTGATGGAATATTTGTAAATGTTAATGTAGGTGTAGTAAACGTTCTAAAAGTTATATTACCACTTTTAGAGCTTATATCACCGTTAGCATTAATAGTTTGAAAATAAAAAGCATAATATCCATGATTAGATAATGAATAGGCGGGTAATTGTTGGCTATATATATATGATTCTACGGTTTTTTGATAGACAATTTCAGATGTATTATTATCAATAATAGTCAAAATATTGCCTACAACTTGGTCACCACCTTGTACAGTGAAACTAAACACTTGGTCACGTGTGGCATCAAATGCAGCAACGGCTATACCAATAGGAGTTACTAAAGCCATTGTATCAATTCCTTTCTATTTTTATTCTTCTGAATAATCTGTTGTGTCAATTTTGCCATATATAAACATTTGACTAAATTGATTTTGTGGACACATAATTACAACTGTATCATTGATATTTGCTTTAATCATACTTATAATACTATTATATTCGTGTCCATCAATTATAACAGTATAAGTATTAGTTTCTAAATCAGTATCAATTACTAATCCGATGAATGTTCTATCATAAGGAGCTTCTTTTACGCCTTGTTCGATGGCATATTTAATTCCATTATAAATAGCACTCATACCATCTTCATTACGTTTATTAACATCATTCATATTATTCACCTTATGTAAAATAGGGTGATAATAATATCACCCTATTGTATTTATTTTTTAATTGTGCTATACTGTATAGAATAATTATTAAATTTATCACGTAAAGCACCAACAAAACTCTCAGCATTGGTTACATTTGGTAATGTAATAGCACCAAAGTTAAATGTTTGTTGTGTAGAACGAGCGTTAGAAATACTAGTAGGATTAGCTAAACCATTTAGCAAGCCAGCTAATGTTTGTGTTGATTCAGCATTAACAACTCCACTACCCTTTGAAAGATGCGTAAGCACTCCGCTATTAACAGATTTATTAAGCCTACTACCCAAAACGAGTTCTGTGTTTGGGGATTCGCCTACAAGAGCGATTTCATCGTTTTTAAAACTCGCATCACCACTTGCTCTAGTTTGTATATTAGAATCTACACCACCAACAGATGATGATGGATTATAAGACGCTTCACTAAATTTAAATCCCGAACTAGCAACAGTACCTTCTTCACCAATCATACTGAGTAATTTGTTGTATTCAGTTACCGCATTAGCTAGGTTTTCAAGTCTAGTTTGCCATACTGCCGCTTCTTCATTAGCCGCTAACACACTAGCCGCTAATTTAGCGTTTTCTAAATCCTCAGATTTTTGATAACCTTCTTTGAAAGCATCAAGTTCAGCTTGTAATGCTTCAATTTGTAATTCATATTGCTCTTGTACTTGGTCATAATATGATTCCATGCTTTCGATTTGTTTATCATAATAATCTTCCATGTAATCATAATATTCTTCAAGTGATGCAATACGTTCATCAATGCTTTCTACTTGAGCATCACGTAACTCTTCAAGTTGTTGGATTTGCTGTTCGTATGATAATTGGTCTTGATAATTAGACAGATTTTGTTCAGCTTGAGCTACAGCACTTTCATTTTCTCCAAGTTGGAATTTGCCATCTTGCATTACCATTACTTTTTGTGCTTTAGCTTGTTGTAACGCTTGTTGATATTCAAGAAGCTCATTTTGCTCTTGTAATACATCATTCTCTTTTTTAATAACGTCAATTTGTTTATTGTAATAATCTTGTACTGCATCCTTTTGACGTTTAAGAGCATCAATTTCATCTTTAATACCATCAAGAACACTAGATTTTTCTTTCTTTAGAGCATCTATTTGTTTCTTAATCTCGTCTAATACTTTCTTTTCTTCTTTTTCAAGAGCGTTAATAGCTTTTTCATAACCGTTTTCAACAGCTTCTTTGAGATAATCTTTTACCTTATCATAGACAGCTTTTGTGCCTTTATAAATCTCTTCTTCATTCTCTTGATATTCTTTAATATACTTTTGATGCTTACCACTAATTTCACCAAAATATTTTTCATTAAGGTCTTTAAGACGTTCATAATATTCTAGTTCAGTAATTTCATTCATTTCAAGAGAATGTTTGAGTTGCCGTTGTTCTTCTTCAAAGGCTTCTACCCAAGCATCTTTACTAGATGATGCGGCAGATTTAGAAGATTTAGCTGAACCCAAAGATACCTTTTCAATATTTGCCGATAAACCATCAAAATATTTATTGATATCATCAAGTTGAGATTTAAAATCTTCATCCATTTTACCCGCATTTTTAACAGCAATCATGCCAATAGCGGCTTGTGTTGTTTTACGAGCTAATTCTGCCATTTGTGGAGATACTTCTTCTGCCGTATCTCCAACCTTTTTAATTTCATCCTTTGCACCATTTGATGATTCTGCTAATTTATCTTGACACGCTTGTACAATGGCAATTTGTCGAGCAAGCTCTACTTTTGTTAAAGCATCTTTCTTTTCAGCATCTAAATAACCATTAAGACCTTCTGTAATGTTGGTATAAGCATCACCTTCTTGCGCAAGTAAAGCAAGATATTCGGGATTAAGTTTATTTAACTTTTTAAGCGTTGACGCTGTAATATAACCATTTTCATTATATTCATCAACAGCTTTGGTTAAAGTTTCGTATGCTGATTGAATATCTTCGATATTGTCAATATATTCATCCCATGCTTTTGCCGCATCTTCGGTGGCATTGGTTTGTTCATCTGTGCTTTCAACCATGTTGTCAATATCGTCTTGAGTAGTTTTGGATGCTTGACCAACATTATTTATAGCTTGTTCAGTTGAAGTATATAAATCTAATACCTCTTGTTCTGCTTTAGTTAATTTACCATCTGCTTGTTCAATATTTAGTAACGCTTCGGCATTAGCATTAGCCGCTTTTTCTTCTTCAATTAATAATTGTTCAAGTTCTTGAATGATATTTGCATATTGTATAGCTTCATCTGATGTACTTTTTTCTTGTTTGTCAAGTTCTTCTAATTTAGATTTATAATCAGAAATTTTTTCATTTAAGCTATCAATATTATTCATTTGTGCAGTTAAAGCATCAATAATACCACCCTTTTTAACTTGTAATGCATCTTCTTTACCATAATTGTCAACATTGTAAACATTATAAGATTGTGTTGTATCTCTAACTTTTTCTGCACTATTTAATGCTTCTTGCTTTAATACTTCAAGTTTTTTCTGTTCAAGAACTAATTGTGATTTAATAAGTGCTTCTTGTCTTGAAAGTTCTTTAGATTCTTTTTCTAATTCGTCTAATTGATTCTTGTCTGTGATTTGTAGTTTTGATTTATTAACTTCTTCTATTTTTTCACGAATATTATTAAGGCTACTTTCCAATGAATCAACAGTAGAAGATTGTTCTTCTACGGCTTGATTGTTTTCACGTAGAGTCTTTGTCGCTTCGTCAAAAGTTACAATTAATGCATCAACAGCCTTTATAATTGCAGTAATTCCTAATACAACGGTTGCTCCCCAAAATAAAGGATTGGCTAATAATGTTGTAGTTAAAAACGAAGTTACTGCTGTAAGCGTAGTTTCACCCGCAATTACTTGTTGCAATAAGTTAATAAATACAGCAAATGTACTACCACCACTCACAACGGTTTTAAATGCCGCAAAAGCTTTAGTTGCTAATGCAACCACAGTTAATAAAGCACTAAGTTTTGCTATTAATTGAACAGTATCGTTATTTGCAAATTTTAATATAGCCGTTCCCGCATCTAATAAGGATTTTTCTAAATTTTCAATAGGAGCGGATAAAACTAATTGTTCCCATTGTTGTTTAAGTTTAGCTTGGTGAGCTTCAATACTCTCCATGTACTTTTCATTTTCTTTCCAAGCAGAACCCTCGGAAAGTAATGCAGTTGTATATGCTTTTTCAGCATCTTCAAAGTTGCCAAGTACAGCAAGGAATGTATCCATCTGTGTCTTTTTGGCGAGGTCAATAGCTAACGATGATTTTTCAGCGTTAGTCATATTATCCCATTCAGCAGAAATTTGTTTAAGTACATCATATGTATTAAGCATATCTGTACCTGTTTCATTCCACAGTTGGATGGTTTTGGTTGCTCCATTAACGGTAATATCAAACTCTTTAGCATTTTGTGCAAGTTGTGTAATGTTAGCACCAATAGTTCTAAGACCACGTGCAACTTTACCCGCTTGACCCGTCATAATTTCTGTTCCCGCAGTTACGAGGGCTATGGACTCATTGAGATTATTTCCATATGCAGCTAATGATGCCGATTGTTTTGTTAAAGCACTAGCAATATCTGTTGATGAAACCGAATAGTTATTGCTGACCTCATTAAGCTTATCAATTATTTGTGTTGCATTATTTGCTTCAACACCATAATCTTTAAATGCTTTAATTTGAGAAGTAATAAAACTAGCCGCTTCTCCCGCAGATATCTCGGCATCTGCAATATTTTGATATAGTGAAGCTACTTGTGCTAATTGAGCGCTTTCTTCGGGGGTAAATCCCGCTTTGGAAAATTCGGTTGCAGATTGCAACATTTGTGTCAATAAAAATTATTTATTAAGAATCGCTACTTCTTAATGAGTGTATCATAAAGGATTTTTTTATATGTTTTATTTCTATCTATATATTTTTCGGGTATACGTAATAAACCAATATTATGTTCTTCGCAATATTGGGTTTTTATTGCATCATATCTTTTTCTTTTTTTAAATTGTTCTTCTGAATCTTTAATACATTTTTTACCACCAAAAGTAACAATTTCATCATGTTGTTCTCCATCAACTTCAATACATAAATTATATTTTGGTAAATAAAAATCAAATTTTAATTTGTTATGGTCACCTACACAACCTTCAAAAGTTTTTTGTGGTATATAATCAATATGTTTACTATCCAACCATCTTTTAATAGTATATTCGATATTTGATATACTACTTGAACATTTTTGACACCTACATTGTTGTTGTGTTCGTATAGAATTGATGTTGGTGTGAAATATTTTTCCACATGCACATTCACAATATACAGTTGGTAAATGTTCTCCATATAATTTATAATCATAATATAATGCTTTGCAATTAATATTCTTATTTTTAAAATAATTATTTATATTATATATATAATTTTCTGCATTAAATATAGGAGAAAATTTATATGATGTTTTGTTAATTTTTAAATCAGTATATTTAACTTTAACTCGATAACCCTCTTGGTCAACACACAACATTTTATCGTTATTACCCTTATAATTTTCTAATTGAATATAACCATTTTTTAATAATTCTTCTTTTATAAATTCATCAGAGTATTTACGACTATATTTATTATATTCACATTGATAACAATTAAAACATTTTCTATACATAAATTGGTCATAAGACTTTTCAAATTCTTTACCACATTGTCCACATTGTAATTTATATTTAGTGTTTTTTTGACCAATAAAAGATTTAGTTAAAATTTTGGTATTTGAACCATTTTGTTCAATAAAATGTTGCATATTATATAATATATATGGATTATATTTTGTAAATCTTCTATGTGTATGTTTTTGACTAATATTATTAAAATCTAAAGAATATAAATATCCTTCTGAATCAATACATTTAAAATGAGTTTTTTCTGTTATTTGATTTTCATTAAAGTTTTCATCAACAATAACTAATCCTTTGTTGTGAAATCTTTGTTTAATTTCTTCTTTTGTTAATTTTTCATGTTTTGGATTTTTCATTATTTCTCCTTTACACTCCATTATATTTCTATAATGATTAGGCTATTTCTTCACCCTAATTATTAGGGGGCTACCGTTTCCACTATTAAGCGTTATAGTGTACTATCTCAATTCGTGCAATATCACTTGCCTTATTTGTCAATGAGATATAGTCGTTCAACACATTCCTTTTCGGAACTTCGCTACTCATTATCCATTTATATATATTATAATACATAATATAATATATATCAACACTTAGATTTTTCAATCATATGTCATTCTAATAATTTTTACGGTTTCCCACATTCGCACCTAGCCATATTTCATACTTATGCTGTAGTTTATTAGACTTTAGGAACTTTGAGTTTTAGATAGCTTCTTTAATGCATATTACTATACATTCGACCACACAAGTTTAGTCGTTCTTGCTGTTGCTTCACCTAATTCTCCAAGTTGTTCAGTATAATCACTTAAACTTAAACTTGTTGTATCAGTTACTTTCTTAAATTCTGTCATAGCGGCATTAAAATCATTGGTAATTTGAATAGCTTCTGACATTTTGTTAATCATACCATCATAAATCAAATTGATGGTATTAAATTTTGCCATTTTTAAGAAAGTGTTTGTAAAATCTTGAAATACACTAACACCATGTTGAGTAGTAGAATTTAATTTTGCTTGTGAACTATTTAGTGCATTATTTTGTTTTGCTTGTTTTGCTGTAGCTTGTTGTAACCTAGAAAATCCATCTTCAACTTTTGTTATTTGTTCATATTCTTCTTTAGTAGCCAAATTTACATACTTAGTAGATTCTACTAAATCACCATTTTTGGCTACAAATGTTTGGATAGTTTTTTCCCATTTTTGCCCATCTAAATCTACGTTGATTTTAATTGGATTCTTTTTGGCTTGAGCTTGTACTCTATTACTCCAATCATTAAATGTTTTTATAGCTTCATTGGTTTGTAAATCTAAGCCAACTTTAAGCATCATTCCATTATTTGCCATCTTTAAATTTTACTCTCCTTTCTCCCAAATTTTAACATCCTATCATAATTTCCTAATACCACACACGCCATAGCAATAGGGTCTGTAATATTGTCTTGATTCTTTTTAGAAGATTTTGAGTAATATTTAAAATCAGTACCATACTTTTTATTTACCCATTCAATACTTTGTTTCTTAACATCACCTTTAGAAGTTTTAATATCTAATTTGCTATGCCATGTAGAAGGATAAATTAATTTTGTAGGTATATCATATTTATGTAATAGATATAAGACCGCACCATTCAATTTTGACAATACAACAGTTGTATCAATTTTTAATTTAACTCTAGGTACATCTTCTACAACAGCACTATCAATATCAGATTTATACTGTTTAATAATCTTTTGTAGTTCATCAACCATGTAGTTTGTGCGATACATTACATCTTCATTGTCACATTTAATTTCTCCATAATCAACAAGAGTAAAATCTTTCTTATCAATTATAGCCCATCCGAATATATGGGTCGCACAATCGCATGATAGTAAATATTTGCTCATGCTAATTACTCCTTTTATTTTAAATCGTTGAAAAAATGAGTTGCATACATAAATTGTACACAACTCATTTATAATTTTATTGTAATTGAATTTTATTCTTTCTACAACATTCTCTATATACTTTAGGAAATTCTTTTTGGATATAATCTTTTACTTCATCTACAAAATCCTTGTTGTCATGGTCATCAATAATTTGTATCATAAAACTTTCTGCGTCATATCCATTACCTTTATCATCAGTAAGTCCATGATGTTGCGGATTGTCTAAAGTTAAAGACATTATATCTTTATTATCAAAAGTAAAATAACATTCAGTACCATTTATATGAGGTGTTAAATAATCAATAGCCCCCATTTCATATGTTCTAAATGGTTCGTAGGTTTCTCCCATGTTATTACTGTAAATAGCACCTCTTATCAATTCATCTGCTCCACTACAGATTTTATAACACGCTTCTTCAAAAGCATCTTGTAAACCTACTTTAATACCTTGAATCATGCTTTCCCAATCATTATAATAACCTTTACCAA
>OCTW013394315.1_pt1 | contig 10721 bp, 8 predicted proteins | sample 1539671 | NCBI WGS metagenome assembly OCTW01 (sample SAMN02144230, study PRJEB22623) | gut metagenome | biome: sheep rumen | host: Ovis aries | place: New Zealand
GTTCTTCAGTATATTCTCTTCTTCTGCTATCTTCACTGCGACGAAATCTCTTCAGCCATGGCGTTCAGCGCAACACAATCGGCACGACTGATGCGCTTTTTCCCACCATCATAGGGCCAAGGACTGAGAATCAGCACCCGCCCTGCCGCACAAGCATCAAACAAAGCTTCCGTAGGTTTATAATAATCACGGAAACCATTGTCGGCAAGCAGTATGAACGGCCGCTGCTCCTGTAAAAGCACAGCCATCACACGCTTCTCGTCGGGCGAGATAAACGGCGACACCATCACGCTGCCCCCACGCGCCGCCAGTACGCAACCATTCATGTAATCGCGCAAGGGTTGGCTGTCACCGTGGGCTGCGGCATCAACCATCGCCCGCCTGACATGAACAGGAGCAAACCGCTCGGCTTGCAGCAAAGCAACATTGCCCACACCGTCATAGCTGCGGCCGCCAATCTCTATGTCTGTCTGCACCCTGAAGAACCCGGGCATCAGGCGTTTCGTGGCCAGCCGCTGAGGGTTCATCTTTACATATCGTATCATCACCTGCAGCTGTCCGCGCCGCGACAGCGGCCGTATGAAAGGCCGCTCAGTAAAAACAGGAAAAGCAAAAGCCCCAGCGCTCCCTTCGGCTGTTGTCCCCGAATTTAATTCGGGGGAAATGGCCAAAGTGTATGCCCGCCCGTGCTTCTTCACCCCCTGCCAATAACCGCGAATCACGCTCCTGATGCTTGTCTGCATCACCTTCGTCACCTGAATGACAGCATGCAGATGATCCGGCATCAAGCAAAACTGGAAAATCCGTATCGCCGGATAATGCCTGCACATCACATACAGCTCATCCACCACGGCATTACCCAGTGCCGTCCGCTCCACCCGCGCTAGCGTGGGGTCACCCTGCGGAATCACCAACGTGCCAAGCAGCGGCTCCCGCGACGGCACCGTCAGCGTGACATGATACACGCCGACACCCCTCCAGGCCGTTCCCGGCTCCTGCCAATGCCACTGATTCTCAGGATTTTGCACAGTCAAATCGCCTATCAATCAAATTAACTTAGCGCCTAATCCTGTGCCTCAGCGCTCTTCCTTCTATACAGATAGGCCACGCCGCCAAAGCCCGCATCGCGCAGAGCCTCGGCATCGGCCGTGATACCCTCGTCGGTGGTGCGCTCATAGCCGAAGAACCACCACGTCTTCATGCAATACTCCGGCGGCGGCGACTGCCACAGCCGCTTGACGGCCTTCAGTTCGTCTTGCGGCTGCGCCCACACACGACCGCTCATGCCCGTCGCCAGCGCCACCACAGCAATTGCTCGCGTTATATGCTTTGCTTTCATCTCTCTGTAAGTTTTGTCGCCACAAAGATACAACTTTTTTTTGGGTTCTGCGAGATTTTGTGCGGGTTATGCTATTCTAAAATACAAAAAAAACGGAGCCGGCGGCACACCCACCAAGAGTGGGGTGCCGCCGGCTATTCTGAGTGTGATAAAAACGCTCAGAGGCTTATTCGGTGAATCCCGAATAGCGTGTGCCCGTGAAACGGTAAGTGGTGCCGTAGGCCGGGGCGTCGTCGCTAAACTTAATATCGAAGACGATGCTGTCGGTGGGCATGCCGTGGATGTTCTTGCCGGCACCCTCCAGGATTTTACCATTGGTGATGGTAGCCTTGCCAGTGGCAACGGCATCGTAGTCAACCTCTGTGCACGAGAAGGTGCGGGCAGCGTAGTCGATGTCGACCTTCATGGTGAAGGCCCAGAAACCTTTGTTGTCGGTAATCCACATCTGGTTGGCAGAGTTGTCAGCGGTGTTGTAGGTCATCAACTTGTTCATAGAGGTTACCTCGAAGATTTCGTTGCCGTTGTCATCGAGTTCGTAGACAGACACCGTCCATCGTCCGGCCATCTTCTGTACGGCGGTGCCGCCGGGCTCCTCGTCGGTCTCTACGCTGCAGCCGGCGAAACCGAAGGTGAGGGCGATGGCCATAAATGCTAATGAAATATACTTTTTCATAATTGCTTGCTTTTTATTGTAGGTTAAGAATCACGTTGAAGTCCATGCCGGCATACACCACGGTGTAGGACAGAGTCTTGGTAGCGGGGTCGTACTTACCGTTGAGGAAATCGTCCAAGGCATCACCCCAGCCTACAACGTCGCCGCCGCCAGCAAAGCTAACGGTGTTGTCGTCGTTCACCTTTAGATAGCCCTTCATGGAGTAGGCTTCGCCGTAGCCCTGGCGCTGCTCGTAGTAGCCGCCCATGAGGTCGGATACCCAGTAAGCGCCGTTGCCGTCGGTGAGCACGTCGATGTTATAGCCCGAGTATGCCGTCTTAGCCTTGGAAGAACCATCGTCATTATATGTCTGACGGTAAGTGCCGTTGGCCACGGTGCCGGTCACGGCAGTGCCCACGTAGACGGTGCGATAGGCTGAAGCAGCAAAGCCGTCGGCATTGACAGCCTCGTAAACGATCTCATAGGGGCCTATCATGCTGGTGTTCACTGGATTGTACACCTTCACCATGTCGCTCACGTCCTCACCAGCCAACTCGGCCTTACAGCCGGCGTCGGTATAGGTAGAATTGGCATCAACATAAACCACGTCGTCGCCATTGATGCTGAGCTGGATATAGTTAGTCACACGGGTGTCGGTGAGCTGGTCGTTGTCATCGTTGCACGATGTCAGGCCCAGCGTCATGGCACCAAGCATCAGTCCGAATAAAAATATCTTTTTCATAACTGTTTACTGTTTATTCTGGTTCTTACTTCACGTCCCACCACACCTTATCTTTTATCTGGCGGGGAGTTGCCGGGGCATTGGTATTATACTTACGCGAGTCGCTGGCGTAAGGCATACTCTTGGCAAGATTGTTGTCGCCCTTCTTATTCTGCGACGGGAGGATGAGGTCGCCGGGGTTATAAAGCTGGGGGTTGCCCTTAATCTGCAGGGCGGTGGCGCTGCTGAGCTCAGGCACGTCGGTGCGGCGAATCTCAGACCAAGCCTCCATGTGGTCGCGCATGAAGAGCGCCGTCCACTTCTGCATGTAGATGAGCTTCAGCTTGTCGGCGGTGGAGCCTGTCCACGATGCCGAGGCGGCAATGAATTCGCTGGCGCCGTCGACACCGCGCGAAGCGAAGTCGGCCTCTATGCCAGCCTCGTAGGCAGCCTGGGCAGCGCCGTCATTGTTGTTGAAGCGCAGCTGAACCTCGGCAATGAGGAACTGCAGCTCACTCTGGGTGAAGAAGTAGATGGGCATGTCGTGAGTGACACCGTAGTTGATGGTGCTCACGTCGCTGTTCTTATACGAAGTGCCCACCACATCGGGATCCTGCTTAGAGCCGGGGAACTGGCCAACGTAGGTGTTGTCGCTCGTGCGGGCCTTGATATAGCAGGCCAGACGGGGGTCGTTCATCGTCTTCATGTAGCTCACGATAGGATAGGCAGCGCAGTGGTTCTGAGTAAGCTCGAACACTGACTCATACCAAGGGTTGTACTGCCCCTCGAGGTCCATGAATACGTCCCACTTTACGTCGCCGACAAAGAACTCGTTGGCACTCACCAGAGCCTGTGCCTTGGCTGTATAACTGGCATCGCCGCTGTCGATGAGTCGCAGATACATGCGCAGGCGCAGGGCGTTGGCAAAGCCTTTCCACTGGCTGAGACTGTTCTTCAGCAGCGGGTCGGTCATGTTCATGGGGTCGTCGTCAAGGGCGGCCTCAGCCTCGTCGAGCTCCTTGAGCACACCTTCGTAAACGGTCTTGCCGTCGTCGTATTTGGGCGACGAGTTGGCGGGAGCCTGCAGAGCCTCGCTGTAAGGCGTCTCGCTGGTGTTGTCGACCAGCAGCTGGAAAGCGTAGGTGCGCAGCACCTGGCAGGCAAAGAGATTGGCCGTGTTGGTGGTCTTTCCCTGAATCTCGTGGATGTCCATCAGTGCACCGGCATACAGCGTGCGGTAGCAGCGGTTGAAGATGTCCTTCGACTCGTCAATATTCAGCTCGGCCAGGTCGTTATACTGGTTGGCCTCAGGCATCTGGTCAAAGTACTGTGCAAAGAATCCGCCGTAGTTGAACATCTGGTCGCCGGTGGCAGCAGCCACGGCGCTGATGGCAGCGGGGAACTGCAGGCTGGCAGTGATGTCGGATGCCGAGGGATAGTTCGGGTTGTCATTGATGTCCAGGTCACAGCTGGAAAGCATCAGCAAGCCCGCGGCAGCAAATAAACTTATCTTTTTCATACTCTGTTTTCTCCTTTCTTTTAGAATTTAACGTTGACGTTGAAACCAAACTTACGCGAGCTGGGGTTAGAGCTGTACTCACCGAAGGCACCATCCAAGTCGTTGCCGAAGGACGACGACTCTGGATCGATGAAGGTGTTGCTGGCGGGCGTCCACATGAGCAGGTTGTTGCCATAGACGGAGAGGCGCACGCCGGTGAGGAAGGTCTTGGCCAGCCACTTCTTGGGCAGGTCCCAAGCGAAGACCACCTGGCGCAGCTTCACGTACGACTTGTCGACGAGTTGTGTCGACTCCATGCCCCAGGCACCGTTGTCCCAGAAGTTGTAGAGTGTCGTGCCGTAGAGGGCGATGTTGTTCTCGCCGTAGTCATTGACCGTCATCTGTACGACATTGCCCTTGTCGTCCTTCTTCAGGGCACCGTTCTTCTCATAGACATTTTCCATGTGAGTGCCGATGACCATTACGGAGTTAGGCACTACGAACGGGTTACGGTCGTTATAGGTTGTCTGCATGGCGTTGCCGGTGAAGTAAGTGATGTTCTGCGTACGCGAGAACATCAGGCCACCCTGACGCACATCGATATCGAACGAGAGCGTGAAGTCCTTATAGCGGAAGGAGTTGCTGAAGCCCATCATGTAGTCGTGGTTCATGGTGCCGATCTTCACCATCTTGTCGCTGTTCTGGGGCAGACCCTTGCTGTCGACGGCAATCTTGCCCACCAGGCTGGGGTCATAAGTGAACTTCGTGTTCTCTATACCCTCGGGCACGGTCTTGGGCACGTAAGCCTCGAACACACCCATCTCCTCGCCCTCGATGGCATAGAGGCCTACGCCGCCGCCGAGACCATTGATGGTAGCGCGGCCGTTCATCTCCTCAGGCAGCTCTATCACCTTGTTCTTGTTCTTGGTGTAGTTCCACGTCAGGCTCCACTCAAAATCCTTTAAGCGCACGGGCACCACGGTGACCAACAGCTCGATACCGCGGTTGCGGATCTTACCCAGGTTCACGTTCTGGGCGGTATAACCTGAAGCTGCATCGGTACTCAGCTGTACAATCTGCTTGTCAGAGTTACGGTTGTAGTAGGTAGCGTCGAGCGAGATGCGGTTCTGCAGGAAAGCCAGCTGAACGCCTAACTCAATCTCAGTGGTCATCTCAGGACTCAGCGTAGCACTGCCCAGGACGTTGCCCAAAGTGTAGGCGTTGGTGCCGGTCTTCTGATAGGGGAACTTGGTTTCACCCCAGCCAGAGGTGTCGAACAACCCCTGAGTGTAGTACGGGTTGGTCATGTAGACGTCGGCGTCGTTACCAGTCTTACCCCAAGCCAGACGCACCTTACCGAAGGTGAGCCAGGGAGCCTTCTCCTTGGTGAGCTCGGAGAAGATGTAGCTGGCCGTCACGCCGGGATAGAAGAACGAGCGGTTCTCCTTAGGCAGTGTCGACGACCAGTCGTTACGTGCCGTCAGCGTCAGGTAGGCCTGGTTACGCCAAGCTAGCTCGGCCTGGGCATAGATGCCATAGTAGCGGCGCTTCCACTCATACTGCTTCGTGGTGGGAATCTCTGCCGAGTTTGACACGTTGAAGTAGGTAGGCACGGTAAGATTGGTCACCTTCGAGTCGAGATACGACAACTGGCGCTCGTTGCCGTTGAAGCCGGCCACGGCATTGATGTTGAAGTCGCTGATAGGCATGTCGAAGGTCAGCATGATGTCGTGGTTAATCTCACGGCGGCGTGTGGTGCGCTTAGAGGCGTAACCGGTCTCGCTGCTCAGCTCCGACTCCCAGTTGGGCGTGTCGGGGAAGAGTGCACCATAGTTAGGCATACCCTTAGAGTGGTGGTTGGTAGAGGTGTCGAAACCTAAGCGATAGGTAAACTTAAAGAACTTCAGGAAGTCATAGTCCAGTTGGAACTTGCCATAGAAGCGCTCGGCCTCGTTCTCGTTGAGGTGGTTCTGCAGGATGTAGTAGGGGTTCATCACCGAGTAAGGCGTATAGTAGTAGCCCGGGGTGTTGAACGGATTAGTCAGGTCCTTGAGCTCGGCGATAGAGATGTCGCGCGGTGTCTGCATGATAGAGTTATACATGTTTTCGAAGCCCTGACCCGTCTGCACGAAGTTGTTTTTCTGATAAGCATAGTTCACGGCCGTGGAGAAGGTTAAGTTGCCCTCCTTATGCGAACCGCGAGCCGAGAAAGTGTACTTCTTGTAGCTGTCGGCCTCGGTGGGGATGATACCGTCGTCCTTCATGTGCGAGAACGATACGAAGTAGTCGCTCTTGTCGGTAGCGCCGTTGAACGACACGCTGTTAGAGAAGCGGAAACCGGTGTCGAAGAAGTCCTTCATGTTGTTCTCAATGGGCACGTACGACTTGATCTGCTGCGAGTTGTTATACACCGTACCATACTTCAGCGTAGAGCCGTCGAAGCGGGGACCCCACGAGCCGTTCTCGTCGTCGGTCTTGTCGCCGTTCCAACCCATACCGAATTCGTTCTGCATCTGAGGCAGGCGCATCACCTTCTCCCACTGCAGACCGCCGTTATACTCAATGCCCAGACCCTTCTTCTGCTTCTGGCCGCTCTTGGTGGTAATCAGAATCACACCGTTGGCAGCGCGCGAACCATACAGAGCCGTAGCAGCAGCACCCTTCAGGATGGTCATGTTCTCAACGTCGTCGGGGTTGACGGCGTTGGCACCGTTACCAAAGTCGTAACCGGAGTTCAGACCGTCGTCACTGTAGATGGCAGAGTTGTTCATGGGCACACCGTCGATGACATACAGCGGCTGGTTGTTACCACCGAGCGAGGAGAAACCACGGATGATCACCGAGTTGGACGAACCGGGGTCGCCAGCCGACGAACTGATGTTAACACCGGCCACCTTACCCTGCAGCGACGACATGATGTCGGCGGTGCGGCCGGCGGAAATCTCGTCACCATTGACAGCGGTAGCCGAATAACCTAATGCTTTGGCTGAGCGCTTCAAACCCATGGCTGTGACGACAACCTCGTCCAACAGGGCCGACTCGCGCAGGTAGACACTCATGCCGTTGCGAGCCTCGACGGTCTGTGTCTCATAGCCTACGAACGACACCCTAATGCGCGTCTTGCCCTTGGGCATCGTCAGCGAGAACTTACCGTTAGAGTCGGTCAACATGCCTATCTTGATACCCTCTATCTGGACGGTTGCGCCGGCGATGGGCTGCTTGTCCTCGTTAGAGAATACGGTACCGTTGACCTGAGTCTGTGCAATCGCTCCGCCAATAGTCAGCAGGAGGGTTGCCAGTAACATTGTTAGTCTTTTTTTCATAATTCTCTCTCGTTTTGATTTATTATTAAAAAGTGATCATAGCTTTCTCGCGCGTACCTTATAAGTTATTTAGGTTGACATTGGACACCGCTCACCTCGTGCCATACGAGGAAGGACGGCCAGAACTGTCGTTCATTGCGTGCAAAGATATAACATAACTTTGTGAAAAACGAATAAAATTATAAAAAAAAGACATTTAAGGGTTAATTTGCTAACAAATGTCAACCAAAACACCCGTTTTTCATGTCATTTCGCCAATACGGCTCCCCTTGTATTCCAGATTTCAGGCATACATCAACTGACGCTACCTCGCGGGATAAGGCCGCAACAATGGCGGCACCTGCTGCCACGGCGCCTGCATGCTGCCACCGCCGCGCGTGGTGTAGCTCCACGTGGCAGGCTTGTGGTCGGCGTCGAAGGCGGCAAACTCGTCGAAGGTGGCAGCCTCACGCCCCTCGCCCAGGGCCATCACCTTATTATATATAGCCATACGGCTGGGGGCGTTGAAGGGGCTGTTGTTGCTGCGCATCATGCTCTCCTGCGAGGGACGATAGACGCCCGACATGTAGGTGTAGGCGCCTTCGTAGGCGCCGATGTTCTCGGAGGCATAGCGGCTGTCGCCAATAAAGCTGCTCCAGAGTATGCGGTTCGTGTCGCTCTCGGTGTCAACGTTGAGCATCCATCCGTAGCGGTGGTTGTAGGCCAAGCGGTTGCTCTCGGTAGTGGTAATGGCGCCGTTGGTGTCGTAGGCATACTCGTCGGCCAGCTTGGCCAGCCCGTGGCCTATGGCCTCATGTACCAGCACCTGACGGCAGGCCTCACTCTCGATGCCGCCCATGACGGTACACAGGGCGACGCTCCACTGGCGCGGACGGCCCGTGGCGGGGTCGTAATAAAGAGCGGTAACGCCATTACGGTTAGATGCGTTAACGATGACCACCGACAGCGTACGTTCCTCGTCGGCAGCATCCACCAGAGCGGTGTACGCCGACACCTTGTCCTCGTCGAAGTCGATTGACGAACTCGCGCGGCTGGGCACACAACTCAGCGCTGTATGATAGTTGGTGCCCGCCTTGCGGTTGAGCGACACCACCGTCACCATATAGACGTCAAAATAGTGGCGCAGCGAGTGTATGGGCTCTTCGCTGAAGAGGTGCTCCATAGCCTGCTCCATCGTCTGGCGGTAGGTGCCGTCGCTGATGTCGAGGTCGCCGAAGCCGTCGCCCATCAGCACGATGGCTATGCCCTTGCCTTGGGTGGCCTTCTGCAGTTGGGTCACCGTGCCGTCGGCCGTGAAGTCTGTCGACTCATAGTCGTCGGTCAGCCCCTGCTGATAGACGTAGGCGGTGTCTAAGGCTATAAAGTTGCCGTCGCTGCCCTGATAGCCCAGGGCTAAGGCGCTGGTGCGTCCCTCGGCCGATGTGTTAGGCTGAACGGTCAGCACTTTTGTCTGTCCCTTCACGTCGCTGGCGCGTGTTGCACGGCTCTCATCGGTCCAGTTTATCCAGTTGGCCTTGGTATAGGCTATCTGCAGCTTCGACGGGTCGCTCATGTTTACCGTGAAACCTAATGTCAGCGTGCCGCCGGCAGCGCTCACCAGGTATTCCTCACGGTCGAACACGGCATAGTCGCCGCGCTGAATCACGGTCACCGTCTTCCGCGTGCTGCCCGACGTAATCAGTAGCTGTGCCGTGCGCTGGCTCTTGGTGCGGTTGGTCTGGTTGGTGGTCAGCTTGATGGTGGCATTGCCGGCCTCGCCGCGGGCAGGGGCAAACGACAGCCAGTCGGCCGTAGTCGTAGCCGTCCACCCTGAGGAGGCCTGAAAATCTACCGTTGAACTCTGGTTCTCAACGGCGGCCAGCTCGACAATGGAGCTCGACGTAATGGCAACATCGCTGCCGCCATCCTCGGTACAAGCCGAGGACAGCAGCAGCACAAGCAATGCTGTTAATAACTTTATTTTCATCAAAATCCTAACCTATCACCCATCACCTATCACCCATCACCCATCACCCATCACCTATCACCCATCACCTATCACCAAATCACTTCACCAGTATTACCAGGTACTTGCTCGTCGACCAGAAAGCCTGAGGGTCGGTGATACGCAGCACATACTGCTTGTTGGCGTCGCGCTGCAGGGTGTATGAGCTGGCGGGGTGAGTGGTGAGCATCTCGGCCGAGCGGGAGTAGAGCTTAATCTCCTTGTCTACGCGGATGTCGATCTTGGTGAAGTACTCCTTGTTGAAGCTCGACTGCAGCACCTTGCCGTCGACCAGGATTTGCTGCTCTTTCAGCTCCTTCTTCGTGCCAAACACAAACCAGGCCGTGTGCAGCTGCTTATCCTGAGCGGCTATGGTCTCGGCTCGCTGATTGGTCTCGGTGGTCAGCTCCTGAACGTTGGTGTTCAGGTTGGCCACCTTCTCGTCCAGGTCCATAATCTGGATGTCTTTCTCGTCAAGCTGGGCGCGCAGCTGTTGCAGCTGCTGCTCTTTCTCTTCCATCTGCTGCGTCATGCTCTCTACCAGTTTGCGCAGAGCGTCGCTCTTCACCGAGCTCTCGCGCAGCTGCTGCTTCAGCTTGTTGATGAGCTCCTTGTTCTGCTTCATCGTCGTCTGGATAAACTGCATGTTCTCACGCATACGCTGTTTGGAACTGGCACCCTCGCCCTTCTGGGCTACGGCCACACGGTTCTCAGCCTCGGAAATCTGGCGGAAGCCTTCCTCAATCTCATTGAACGTGCCCATCATGTCGTTAATCTCATTGTCCTTCTGGGCAACAATCTGCTTCAGGGAGTCCACACTTTGGGCAGCCGCAAGCTCGGCTTTCGACGGTCCCTGATTACAGCTGGCCAGTGCCAGCATGGCTACTGCAAAAATAAATAGTTTCTTCATAGTCGTATAGTTTAATGCTTCATTTTTTCAATTCTTCAATTTTTCAATTCTTCAATTCTTCAATCCTTCAATTCTTCAATCCTTCCCCGCTCCCGCCACGACGACGACGATTTCGCCCTTGGGCTCATGCTCACGGAAGTGGGCTGCCACCTCGGCCAGCGTGCCGCGCACGCTCTCCTCATGCACCTTGGAGATTTCACGACACACGCTCACCTGACGCTCGCTGCCGAAAACTTCGGCAAACTGTTCCAGCATCTTCACCAGCCGGTAAGGCGACTCGTAGAATATCATCGT
>OCTW011608881.1_pt1 | contig 10720 bp, 14 predicted proteins | sample 1539671 | NCBI WGS metagenome assembly OCTW01 (sample SAMN02144230, study PRJEB22623) | gut metagenome | biome: sheep rumen | host: Ovis aries | place: New Zealand
ATTCAGGCACTGTGAAAATGAGTATGCAAATGACATAATGCACAGGCTGGACAATAGAATTATCCCTAAAAGAGTTAAAAGCATAAGATTGGATAATTTCAAAATTCCTGAAAAAATGTATAAAATAGAATCCAAAAATCTCAGAAAAGCGGAAGAGGAGATAAGTGAAGATTATGGAATAGATAAAGATTATGTATTCATAAACATTGCCGAATATCCGCGTTTTGATGAAATGAAAACACAGGTAAGTGTTGATGGAAAACTGTTCCCTCTGACTGAAATATCAAATATCATAGGAGCATTAAGCAAGGCAAGATTCAACATACCAGACATCAGCGTTTATGTTCCAGAAGAGGAAAAATCCAAATTCGACAAATTCAAACTGGATCATTACATTGATTTGCCTGAAATTGACCGTGAAAAATTCCACGGAATACATTATGACCAAATCAAACTGTTTTAGGAGATAACATGATAGTAGTTGCAATTACCGGAGCAAGTGGAGTAATATATGGAATAAGACTTCTTGAAGCTTTAAAGGAATTGAAAATTGAAAGCGGTTTAGTAATAAGTGATGCGGCCAAAATTGTTATCGAATCAGAAACCGAATACAAGATTGAAGATGTTATAAAAATAGCTGACGGATACTATGATTTCAATGACCTGACAGCTTCCATAAACAGCGGATCATTTAAGGCTGATGCACTGGCAATTGTTCCATGTTCCATGAAAACATTATCATCAATAGCCAATGGATATGGTGCAAATACAATCACAAGAGTTGCGGATGTGAGTCTAAAAGAGAGAAGACCAACAGTTATCGTGCCGCGTGAAACTCCACTCAGGAGCATTCATTTACAGAATATGCTAACATTATCACAAGAAGGAGCTATAATTTTACCTGCAATGCCTGGCTTTTATTCAACACATGACACTGTTGATGACCAGGTCAATTTCATTGTCGGTAAGATTCTGGACTCCTTGAAAATTGAAAACAATTTATTTAAAAGGTGGGAGTAAATGTTAGAAGACAAGGATTTTATTAAATCCTGTGACGTTCCAGGACCGACAAAAGAGGCCATAAGAGCCATATTATTATACAAATCTGAAGTGACATCAACTGACAGGGTTGTCGATTGCGGATGCGGAACCGGTGGAATTACCTGTGAATTTTCAAAAAGGGCTGGTGAAGTGATTTCAATTGATACTAACCCCGAAGCGATTGAAGTGACTTCAAAAAACCTGAAGAAATTTGGACTTGGAGACAATGTCACACTGATCAATGATGATGGGGCAAAAGCCCTGAAAGATATTGACAACATTGACATTGCCGTTGTAGGAGGCAGCGGCAGGCAATTGGAAAATATTCTAGACATCATTGATGAAAAATTAAATTCCAAAGGTAGAATCATAATTACTGCAATACTTGTTGACACTAAAGTTGAAGCTGTCAACAAACTCAAGAGCTTAGGATATAATCCTAAATTGATGGAAGTTAATGTTTCAAACGGCAGAATACTTGATAGAGGCATTTTAATGATTAGTGAAAACCCTATTGCTATTATTACCGCTAAAAAAAGATAAACTTGGAGATTATAAAATGAGTGAACGTTTAAGCTGGAAAGCAAAATTTTCCATACTGATGGTTGTTTTAATAATAATCATTTATGGATCAAATTATCTTGTTTTGGGAGATGCTGAACATATCATATCATACATATGGACCCATTTAGGTTTCATCCCTGTTGATATACTTATTGTTGCATTCCTACTGGATGAAATAATCGAAAGAAAAGAAAAGGAAGCAATGCTTGAAAAGCTGGACATGTTAATGAGCACATTCTTTTCTGAAGTTGGAAATGAGTTAATAAGTCAATTAAGCACTGCAAACAAATACAAGACAAGTACTGAAAACTTAAAATCAATTAAAACATGGAAAGAAGAGGATTTCGATAATAAGTTAGCTGAACTTAAAGATTCTTCCATTGATTTTCAGGCAGACATCCCTGTTGAGAAGCGTGAAGAATTTTTAGAAAACCTAAGAACACTTCTTGAAAGTAAAAGGGAATTCATTATTAATTTAATCAATAATCCCAATTTACTTGAAAAAGAGGAATTTACCGAATTGACAAATGCGATTCTTCATTTGGATGAGGAATTGGTTCACAGAAGTGACCTGGCATTAGTTAGCGATGCTGATTTCGGTCATTTAAATGGAGATATGCAAAGAGTATATAACAAACTGGTTTATGAATGGGTTTATTACTTAAGATACCTGTATAAAAACTACCCTTACATGATTGCATTAATTATCCGTACCAATCCATTTGATGAAGATGCAAGCGTCTATGTGAACTAGTTTTGGGAGGATTTAATATGAGTAACGGCATTGAAAGTGGTGAAAATATTAAATCTTGCATTATTTTATGTGGAGGTAAAAGTAGTAGAATGGGTCAGGATAAAGGTTCTATGATTATTCAAAATAAACCTATGATTAAACATATTCTTACTACTTTAAACCATCAAATTACAGAAGCGATAATTGTTTTAAACAATAAGGACAGGATTGCAAAATACAGCAAATTCATAAACCCTCAAGAATACACCTACACCATCAGATTTGTGGAAGACAACATTAAGGATAAAGGTCCGATGCCAGGCATAATGACCGGATTATCCGAAATAAAAGGCGATTATGCATTGGTTCTTCCATGTGACAGTCCATTTGTTTCAAAAGAATATATAGATACTATTTTTAAAGAGATTGATCATCATCAGGCCATTGTCCCCTGCCATGACATGGAAAATAAATTGAAAACCTCAGAGCCACTACATTCAATCTACAATAAAAACATGATTCCCGAAATTGAAAAGCTAATATCCGAAGATGTTTTGCACATCAAGGGACTGATTGAAAAAGTAGATGCAAAATTTGTTTTGATTGATAATGAAAAAATAGAAAAAAAAGAATTTAGAAATCTTAATCGTCCGGAAGACATTTAAAGATGTTCTATTAATTCTTTGGTTTTTGATACAGCCATGTTAACTGCGAAAAGAATGTCATCTTTGGTTAATGGTTCCTGTCCGCCTTTTTGCATTGAACAGATGTGACCATCTTTTGTTACACCAACATTTAAACGTGCACTGGCCACTTTTTCTTCGGACAATGTTGGATCAATTACCATCTTGTCACCGATTTTAACAAAGGTACATAAAGCCAGTTCATTGTTAATCGGCAAGTCAAAAGTTTCATCTTCACTAATGACAACTTCTTCATCAACAATAGTTGCAACAGGCAATTTAGTTGTTTTTAATGCAGCCATTACAGCCAATTCACATGCATCAAAAAGGTTTCCGCAGTTGTCGATAATGTGTAAATCAATGAACAGCATCCAGACATGTTTTCCTTCTTCAACACATAGTTTGTCCAATTCCACCAATTCACTTTCACGGATTCCTCTGTCAACTACACGTGCAAGCTCGATTGAATCTTCGCTAGGTGGCCCTGGTTCAAATGTAGGATCAGCCATCGGCAACATTTCACAATTGGTCATTAAAACTCCTAAATCTGGAGTGTCAGGGAATGGGCTTCCAAGTTGTGGTTTAATACCTACAATAACTTGAGTTCCACCAATTTTAACACGAGCGGAACCTTCAGCTTTAGAAATAACATTAGTTTCAATAGAAATGTCCCTATATTCATCAAGTGCCCTGCCATCTTCTCTTTTTTCATTCATGACAAGGCTTTCAATACTTCTTCTTGTAATTTCTGGTACTATCTCCATATTTTCCACCCACCTATTCTACAGAATATTTTTTCATTAAAGCTTCTTTTTGGATTTCGTTTACTTGACGACATCCTTCCATAGCCAGATCAATTGCTTTTGCAAATTCCTCTTCAGTTAAGTTACCATCACTTTGAAGTAATGTGATTTCTCCGGTTCTTGGCATCATAGCTATTGGAACATCAGCTTGACCTTCCTTATCTTCCTTTTCAGATAAGTCAAGGACTATTTCATCATAAACTTTACCTGCAGCACAACCTACAACAATATCTTTCATAGGTATTCCTGCATCAACAAGTGCAACAGAAGCTGCTGTGATTCCTGCACAGCGGGTTCCACCTTCTGCTTCTATTACTTCTATATAAATATCAATCATTGATCTTGGATAATTTTCCAACATTAATGCTGGCCTTAAAGCATCAGCAGTGATTTTTGAAATTTCAGAAGATCTCCTGTCAGGTCCAGGTCTTTTCCTGTCATCTACTGAGAACGGTGCCATGTTGTATCTGCATCTGATTACACCGGTGTTTGGTTCGAGCAATCTTCTGATGTATGATTCTCTAGGACCATAAACAGCTACCAGTATTTTGTTTCCTCCAACTTCCAGGTAAGCAGAACCGTCTGCACGTTCAAGAACTCCTGCTTCAATTTTAATAGGACGCAATTCATCAAATTTCCTACCATCATCTCTAATAATATCTGACATTATATCAACCTCATAATTGTGAAGAATTATTTATTATTCAATATGAAAGAGTTATTGGAGTTATCACTAAATGATAATGAGCCATCTTTGCTTTTATTTTTTCTTTTAAATTCTTCAATAACTTCACCAATATCTGGTTTTTCTTTTTTCTCTTTTTTCTCTTGAGCCGCTTTTTCTTCAGCTTCTTTTTCTTCTTGTTCTAATTCTTCTTTAAAATTTTGAAGTTTAGGTTTTTCCAAAACAAATTCCTCTTCTACTTCTTCAATTTCTTCACGAGGCAATTCACCATCGATAGCTAGGTATAATTTGTTTTTGATTTTATTGGTTAAACCAGAAGTATGAGCTTCAGCTTCAATTAAATGAATAATTTCACGGGTAAGTTGTTCCATATCCTCGTTTCCTTTAACCCAAACAAGACCGTTTTGACCAACAACGATTTTACATTTGGTTTTGTCTTTAATCATGTTAATCATTGAGCCTTTTTTACCGATTAATCTAGGAACTTTAGTTGGAGCAATATCTACAATTATTCCTCCTTTGAATTTACCCATTCCTCTACCTTTTAAACCGAGTTTTGCCTTTTTGATTTCATCTACTTCGACAACTCTTAAAAATAGCACATCCCCAACATCATATACTTTGTTGAGTTCTTTTTTCTCACGACCAAACACTTCAAAAGCAGGTAAAATTCCTGAATATGGTGAATTGATATCTACATCCCACATTGAGAATCTGACATCCTTAATTTTACCAATTACAACATCTCCCTTTTTAGGAACATATTTACTTTTCAAAGGAATAACTCTGATTTTTTTATTCCTTAAAGAAACACGACCTAATAAAGAAGAACAGACTTTACCATTCTCTTTAAAGGTACCTCTTCCTGAATAGTATTCGTCATCGGCCAATATTTGACCTGGAATAACTAACTCTTTATTTTCCACGTGTATCATAATAATCCCATAAGTATGAATTTATTTAATAGTTCTAGTTTCTGCCTCTCCACCTGAAATTTCAGCCATTTTTGAAGCAAAATTATTCTGAAGACCACCTGGCATTTCTATAATAGCAATCCATGACCCGTCCTGTTGCCATTCTTCATTTATTATTTCACCAAATCCATGAATTGTATTGTAAGCGCTTCCTGCTGCTGAACCTGGGAGTCTAACAGCAACTTTAACTTTTTCAAATCGGATTGGAATAAGTGGTTTAATAGCTTTTAGAGCTGATTGAACTTGTTGATCAACTGAAGTGAAAGGATCAAATTTGACTTTTGCCTCATCACATGCATTTTCGATTCTCTGAACAGGATGTGGCAGACCATTTTGAGGATTGATTGCCTCTTTAGCAATCTTATTAATTACAAGTTTTCTTTTATCCTCTTGCATCTTTCTTTTTTGATCGGCAGTCAGTTGAACAGTTCCTTTTTCAAGTATGATTTTAGAAACTTCAATAGGATCGGTAGTTTCAAAAATCTTTTCCATGGCTTCATCTGAAGCCTTGTCTCCTTTTTTGGAGTCTTTGAAAATTTCTTCAACAGCTAAAAGATCTTCGATGGCAACATCCGGACCATCAGGATTTCGAAAATCTGCTGCTAAATCAGGGTCAACTAATATTTCAAAATGCTCGCCCATATATTCATATTTAGCAATAATTGCCTCATCAACATTTACCATCAAAGCATCCCCTAACTAGTTAATTAGAAAATAATTATTCTTCTTCCTCGTCTTCAGCTTCTTCATCGTTTTGTTCTTCCTCTTCTTTAGGAATAACATCGTCAATGAATTTTTGCACTTCTTCTTGAGAAAGTTTTACATATTTTTCATCTTCAAGTTTAATGACTGCAATTTCCACATTGTTTGAAGTGGTTTCATGGTCTGTTGCTTCATTAATAGCAGTTAATGCCAATTCGATAGCTCCATTCAATGTCAGGTCATCTTCGTATTTTTCTTCAAAGATGTCCATTGCAGCATTTCTTCCTGAACCGATAGCAGTAGCCTTATATTCTATCAATGCACCGCTTGGATCAGTTTCAAACAATTTGCATTTTCCGTTATATATTCCACCAATGATTAAAGCAGAACCGAATGGCCTTACTCCACCATTTTGAGTATATAACTGCAGCATGTCACATAATTTTTTAGACAAGCTTGTTACACGAATCGGTTCGGAGTAGGTAATTTTATTAATTTGTGCCTCTACTCTTGCCCTTTCAACCAATGCCCTTGCATCAGCAACAAGACCTGAGGTAGCTGCTCCAATATGTTCATCTATTTTGAATATCTTTTCAATAGATGATGCTTCAACCAGTTTTGAAGTGGTTCTTTTGTCAACAGCTAAAACAATACCTTCTGAACTTTTTACACCGATTGATGTAGTTCCTCTTTTAACAGCTTCTCTTGCATATTCTACTTGGAAAAGTCTTCCATCTGGGCTAAATACAGTAATAGCCCTATCATATCCAGCATTTTGTAAAGGTTGCATATTAATACCTCATATTTTTATAAATATCATATTTTCTATTTCGACAACTTAAAAAAATAAAACCAAATCTCCATGAAAAGGCAAATTTTAATTTTAATCACCAATAAGTAGTGAATTAAAATAATTTTTTATTCTTTTTTCCATAAATCCAATAATTATTTATAAATATATTAATTTATAAAGTTTTCTATTTTAAAATAACAAAAAGTAATTAAATAAATTTTTGAGATGCCTTTATTGTTCCAGACAAGCCGATGGTGGTGATTGAGATAACATTACCGTTGTACTTATATGCAAGAGCAAGTGATGATCGGACATCTTCTGTAAAATCCCTTTGGCACCTTATAATTGACTTATAGTGGAAGCATTCGCTGTTCTTATCGATTTCATAAAATTTCATTACCCATAAATTAAAATTGGATGTGTTGCATTCTCCCTGAAATCGGACACATGCATCCCATATTATATTGACCATATCATCCTTAGTGATTTCGGAGGCGCTTTTGATATCCAAGGTCAGATACCTGTTGTTTTTTCTAAGAGTTGGAGGCAACACCTTAAGTCTCATCATGAACCCTCCTCACACCTCTAAAAATAAAGTCGCTCCGTTTACTGTTAAAATCCAAAATCTCAGCTGCAGATTTAAATGACCTTTTGATTTCATCTTCACTCAAACCGGTTTGCTTAAAGACAGAAATAAAGTCCTGTGTGGTTTTAATATCAAAAATAGTTTCAGCGCGGGATGATAAAATAAGGGGAAAATCGAATTTCCTATATAATGTATAAACGTCTTTTATGTTTGATATGATTTTAGATCTTGGAGCCAGATAGCTTCTTAAGATATCCTTGAAACATATTTCAACAGCCACATTATTGTATACTGCCTCTTTTGCAAGTACATGATTTAATCCGGAATCGTATCTTTTCAAATAAGGTCTTGACAATACATCGACCTTGACATTTTCTAAAACGTTTCTGTTGACCTTCAAATCCCCACCGATGACAGAAATGCAAGAAGCACTATTTCTGAACTTGTTTACATATTTTCTAATCTCATCTATGTTTGTTGATTTAATCTCAAGAGTATAATCAAAATCAATTATGCCATCTAAAGAATCATCTAACTCATCCCTTAAATCCAAGGCATTTTTAAAATCGTTCTGATTGTAGGAAAAATTAATATGATCCCATCCATATGAAGAGGCCTGTTTTGCCAATTTGAAATTATTTTCCAAACTGGCACCTCTAATATTTAAATCAAAAAACATGTTATCTCTTTCATTACTGATATCTGTAGAATTCAACTTCCCAACTAACTGTTTCATAATAATCTATGGTAAACAGCTCTTCTGAATCAGATTTATATGTGAATGAATCAGATCTTGATTCAACTGGACTTGTTGAACCCCAATCAACACCACCGGACTCACCGTTAGAGCCGGACACATACAAATGATTTGTAGCATAGTTTTTAATTGGAAATGCTGTAAGTTCTACTTTAATCTTCCCTGCCGGAACATTAATTGACTTTGAACCTGTTCCAGAACCGGAATAACTTCCTATTGACACCCATTCCTTAGTGTCCTCTTGAGAGGATGATACAGTGGTTGTTTTTGCATTGTTATCCTCTTGAGAATTGTCAGCTGATACGGTTTCATTGGAAGCCGCCTGACTTTGTGAGTTATCATTGCTTTGAACCCCACCGGAATTTAAAGCGAAATAACCAATTACACCCGCAAGCATGATTATAATGACTATCAAAGCAACTATAACATACTTGGAACCATTTGATTTTGTGGAAGTGGTTTCAGGTTTGTTTTCAACTAATGAGTTTCCGCATTTTGTGCAAAATTTTGCCTCATTTTTATTTTCAAATCCGCATTTACTACATTTCATTTTAATCAAATCATATAATATTTTTAACAAATCTTCTATATAAACTATAAGTAATATAAAAAGTGTTTAACTTAATCATACACTGTTATAAAATATTTTATATCATAAGACTAATATATTTTATTATGGTGAAAGAGAACGATGAACTTTTGAAATTAACTTCATATGTTCAAATTTCAAAATACCGAGAAAAAACATTAAAATCAATCGGTGATGAGGTTAAAATACCAACAAGCATTGCTAAAGATAGTGGAATTAGAACTAATCATATTTCAAAGGTTCTAAGTGAATTAAAAAGCAAAGAAATTGTTGAATGTATTAATGAAGAAGCCCGTAAAGGCAGATTGTACCGATTAACAGATACTGGCAAAGACGTTTTAGAAAATATTAAAGAGAAAGAAGACAAAGAGGAATAATTCAACTTGACTCTATACCTTCTTTTATACTTTCCAATTCCTTTCGCTCTTGTGAATTTGAAGCTTCTATTAAAACATCATATAACATTTTAAGCAATACAATATTTTTAATTTCAAGTGAAAAGCAATTATCTGTTTCTTTGAAGATTGATTCATAGGTTGGCTTAGTTAAATCTTTTCTGTACTGCAGTTTTATCTCACTTCTCAGCTCTTCATTTATGTATTTTTCAAGATAAATGATTATTTCATTGGCAAAGGAATTGCCCAATGTGATCATGCTTTCCAGGGATTCATCATCCACACCGATATTTTCAACCAAAACATTGAATGAACCGTAGTTTTGATAACCGTAAGGTATGAATCTTCCCTCGACAGTGTGGGCACAGTATTCACTCATTATTTTAAATTCAGGAAGGGTTAAAAAGTACCAGACAAAGCTTTGAATTGTTGAAGATGGTTTGACTTTAAAAACATGACACAGTAAGCTTTCAATTATTGTAAACAAAAAGAAATGTCCCAATTCATGTATGATTGTTGCGATTTGAACGGAATCATCCAATCTATCGTCATAATATATTCCATTGCCTAAAAATATATATCCCCGTTCATACCCTCTTGATTTTGGCTTGCACTCTGTAAAAATACCTGCAAGGTTCAAAATCTTATTTTTGGTAGTTTCACCCCAAACATCAATGTAGTCTGCCCTTATGAAAATATTTGACAATATCCGATTGTACTCAGCATCGGTTACATGGGCATTTAAAAGCAGGTTCTGATTGTATTCAGAAAATAGTATGTCAAAATCTTCAATGCTTATTGGATTGACCTGGTTTCCGCATTTAACACAAAAAGTGGCCAAATCATCAATGCTTTCACCACAAAATGGACAGATATGTTCAATAATCAATTTGTTTCCACAATGAGTGCAGTAATTATTCTCCTTAAAATTCAATGTACCGCATATATCACACATAATCATTTAATCACTACCTGAACATGCTTTTAAGACTTTTTACTGTAGAATTAATGGAATTTTTATGAATCATTCTCCTTTTAATATTTTTACCGCAATTATGACAGTATTCACTATCCCATGATAATATTTCCCCACAGGAACATACGATTCTTGTCTTGATTCTTCTTTTTGGATTTAAAGGCCTTTCACATTCTTCGCAGAACTTCAGATGATTCATGTTTTGATGGCCGCATATGCAAATTATTTTTGTATCCTCCCTTTTCAGGTTATTTCCGCATTCAATGCAGAAATCAGAGGTGACTTCATTTAATGTGGAACAGGTGCACAATATTGCCATTTCACCTAAATTTCCAAAGTTGGTTAATGGAAATCCGCAGTTTTTGCAAAACTGTGAGAATTTTTCATTCTCCTCACCGCAAAAACAGAAAATGGAATCATCAAATTCAAGGTTGAAGTT
>OCTW013388987.1_pt1 | contig 10720 bp, 4 predicted proteins | sample 1539671 | NCBI WGS metagenome assembly OCTW01 (sample SAMN02144230, study PRJEB22623) | gut metagenome | biome: sheep rumen | host: Ovis aries | place: New Zealand
TACCAGGTAAGCCAGGCAATTGCCATTATCAAAACAAAAAAGGCATAAACCCGGAACCACCAGTTATCGTATATGTGGAAAGGCTTTTCTATCTGATATATATTTTCCTCAATTACGTTGAGCCCCTTACTGTCGAGCAGTGAAATGTGGAAGTTATATTTTCCTGCTGAAATATTTGAATAAATTACGCTGGCAAGCTCGTTCTGGGTCATGATGTTTGGATGCTCATCTATGCCCTCCATATACAAGCTGATGTAAGGATTATTAATTGAATAATTTAAAATTTCCGGAACCACCTCTATACTGTCGCTGTCACCGGGAATCACAAAGGGAATATCCTTCTGCACCATATAGCGCTTGCTGTTAACAATAACTGATTTTAACTGCATGCGGTAGGAACGGTCATTTTTGTCGTAGGCATTCAGGTTCAAACGGCTGGCTCCTGTATCGCAGGAAAGATAAAGGTTTGAATCCTCATCAATATAATTCCAGGAGTTAGCGGTGAGAGAACCCAGAAGTCCGCGCTTTAAATCAAGCAGAATATAATCAACTTTTTCTCCAGATAAAAGCTCGTTTCGTTCAACTACAAATATGCCCGCACTTCCAAGTACAAAAATATCTCCGTCGGGGCGAACTATTAAATCATAATTATTTGAATAAGGAAAATTGCTGAGCGGCCGGATAGAAAAATCTGGAGTAATATAACAGATGCCGTTACTTGTAATTGCATAAACCGCGCCGGTTGGAGTGCTGCCGTTATAGTCGTTTACGGTTCTTAAAATTACGTTTGAGGTAAGGCCATCCTGGCGGCGAAGAAGCCTTTCTATTTTTTGATTTTTGATGACGGCTATTCCGCCTCCGTCAGTACCGGCCAGAAGAGTTCCATCCGGAAGCTCTGAAAGTGTAAGCACCACCTGATTTTCAAAACCATCATCTTGAGTCAGTCTTTTTGTAACCTCTCCATTTTTTAAGAACGTGACTCCTTTTTTTCCGGCGGCCGCTATGGTTCCATCCGAAAGCTCAAGCAGAACGCGAAACTGTTGTGCGGTATCTGTCTCGTAAGCAGTAATCTGTCCATTGCTGGAAAGCCGGTATAAGCCCTTTGTATAAGTACACACCCAGAGATTGCTGTGACTATCCTGCATAAGACAGCGTACACGAAGCCCCTGCATTTTTCTTGTCAGTTCATTTTCTTCCGCAAGGCCACTTTCTTCATCAATCATAGAAAGGCCGTTATCTGTTCCAAAATAAACCTTTCCCTGATATTTGCTAACTGAATTTACAACTGCTTCAGCAAATCCTGCAGAAAGGTAGATTTCTGAAAAAGCGGTCTGACACATTTTTAAAAGACCCAGTCGTGAGGACGAAAACCACAAATTTCCCTGATAGTCTTCTATCATGTTATCTATGGAATTATTAAAGATTCCCGTATCCAGCGGATGAAAGAGATTATTATGTTTGTAATCTATATAACCCGCTCCTGTATCAGAACAAAGGAAGAGAACCTCTTCATTAAAAACCAGGGAATTAATATGTTCCATAGAGCCACAGGAAAGACTTTCTAAAAGCGTAAGAGAATCTGTATAGCCGCCGTCTGCGTTATTATCTTTTGTCTCTTTAATCTCAAATAACAGAAGCTTGTTGCTTTCGGTTGCGGCAAAAAGCCTGCCCTCTTCATCAAAGGCAACTGAAATAAATTTTTCTGAACTCTCAGGCGCAAGACCTGTTACCCTTGTATTCTGTAAAAGAAAAAGCTTTCCTGAAGAGGTTACTGCGGCAACGTGTCCTTTTTCATCTGCGGCAACACGCAGTGCGGCACTTACTTCTGGTATAACAGTTTTAATTCTGATTCCATCATTGATTTCTACGACAGCAAGCTCGGCGGTAGTTCCAACGTAATACATTCCATCGGCAGCGGAAACTATACAACGCACCGAATCTGATGGCAGTCCGTTTTTTTCTGTAAGAACATTTGTTACGTTTTCATTGATAATAATTGAAAGACCGTTATCGTTAGTACCTACTAACAATCTGCCGTCTGCATCTACATAAAGACAACGGACTGTCTTTATTGAATCATATTCGTTCATAAGGCGGAACTCTTTTCCGTTGTGACGGTAAAGTCCCGCATAGGTTCCTATCCACAAAAGACCGTCTCCGGTGCTGGCAATATCGTTAGACTCGCCGCCTGGTAATCCGTTTGTATTGTTGTAAACAGTTCTTATGTAAGAATCAAATTTTTTTGTAGAAGCATAAGCGGAGCTTGGAAAAAGAATTAAAAAGGTCAGAGTAAAAATCAAAGCAAGAAGGGATTTTGCTTCCTGTAAAACAAGAAATTTAGGAAGATATTGCTTTACCCTTCGGTAAATTTTTATGAAAAAATACAAGGCTCCCAGAGTAATAACCTTATCGACAAAATCAACATAAAACTCGCCGGCTAAAACCTGAATCAATCTTGGCTGATTCAAGTGCTGAAGAAGTGCAATAATTCCATCGCCCCAATAATTGTTGGTCATTCCATCATAAAAAATCACATTTAAAATACAGGAGATGATAACACTTACACCGGTAAGCATTACGCTAAGCGACATTGTTTTAAAAAGATTTCTCATCCAGCCATACTTGGCAAGATAACCAACCAGAAGAGCTATTGAAATACTTGTAATTGAATAAGCAAAGGAAGTCGGATCAAAAAATCCATAAATAATATTTCCGGCGGCCCCTACTATTGCGCCACAAAATGGACCGACAACATAAGCCATAAGAAAGGTTCCGAATGAGTCCAGCCACAAGGGCAATCTGAATTTTTCCGCAATAATCTTTCCGCCCAAATTCAGCAGAATACTGGTAAAAGCAAGCAGGATAATCTGATAATCCTTATACTTTTTCATACTTTAAAATTATAACTCACGTTTATCGTTTTTGGTAGTTTAAATTCTACTAATAATATTCACCTATATTATTATAATCATTTCTGTGTATAATGAAATTATGAACAAGGTTTTATTAACTCCGGCAAAATGTGCTTTGGATTTAGGCGACGGCAGCGAACGCGGTCTTTATGTAAATCAGGATTATATTCTGCAGAAGCTAGGCAAGGTGCACAGGGGAATCAGCCTCATGTATACCTGGTACCCTAATGACAAGGAATGGCCTAAGCGCGCCTGCGAAATTGACACTGGACGGGAATCTACTGGTGCCTGGGATTCGCCTTATGAAAATTATTTCCCTTACCGCGGCGGTCGCGAAGGTTTGCGGGACGGAGAGCCTTTTAATTTTATGAAGGAAATCCGCCGTCACGGAATGGACGTTGTTCTTACCCTTACTATTGACCCCCACTTAAAAGAAGAAGATATCTTTTTACTTGCAAAGGACTTGCGCCCTTATGGCCGCCTGCTGCTTCGCGTAAATCATGAATGTACGGGCGACTGGTTCTGTTATACCCGCCGGGCAAGCTATCAGGAAATTGCTGACTTTTTTGTTATGGTTTGCCGCGTTATGCACAAGTATGCTCCAAATGTTAAGATGATTTTGTGTGCGGGTATGTGGCAGAAATCTACGGGAAAACTGGAAATGGAAGACATATTCCTGGAAGCACACAAGACCGCTGATATCTGGTCTGGCGACAATTATCTTTCTTTACACTGGGGCTGGCCTAATGATGAAGTAAGTAAAGAAACCGCAAACTATGCCCGTTATAGTGTTACCGAGGTTTATGAAAAATGTAAGATGACCTTAAAGCGCCTGCGTAAAATTACCGGCCAGAACAAGCCGATGGTACTTTCAGAATTGAATGCTGATGGTGATGTTGCGGGTCCTTATGTTCAGTCGAATATGATGAAGCAGTTTATGGAACTTCTTCAAAAGGATAAAGAGCAATGGCTGAGCGCCTTCACCTTCTACCAGTTCAGAGATGACGGCCGGCTTGGCATGGAAATTACAGATCCTAACAACCGGGAAGTTGGAATTGAGCAGCCGGTTATGGCTATGTATAAAAAACAACTCCATAAAGAGTTTTTCAGCCAGAAAATTAAAAAGCTTTCTGGTAATGATGCCAAAGTTGAACTTCCTGTAAAACTCCGCTGGGGCGGTTCTGAAGACGCCGAAGGAATTGAAGTTCCCGTTAAACTCAATAAAAGTCCTGTTCAATTTGAGCTTCATTTTGGTAAAGAGCTTGAAAGCCTTAATATGATGATTGAATTTGAAGGCTGGTGGTTTTATAAGGCCCCGGGTACAAACTGTGTAGATTTAATGTCATATTTTTATGACCGGACAAATGATATAAAGAAGCCTGGAACCTTTAAGCTTCACTACTTTCTGCCGCCGGCAGATGGGATGAATAAGCCAAAAAGCGGAGACCCTTATGAAGCAAAGGATGGAGACTGGCTTTACAACTATTACGCTGTGCTGCCAGCCCTGCCTGAAATTAAAATCGAAGAAAGACCGGTGTGCCGGGGCATTACACACTTAAAATGACCGCAGTGCCGCAGAGAGAAGTTCTGCGGCTTTTTTATGTGTTACGGGAGACGGATGCCAGTCCGCACCAATTCCATCTGCTTCCAGCTGCTGACTAAACAAAACTGCCTTAGCTGTTACTGCAGGGAAATCCTTTTTGAAAAGCTCTACCGCTTCTTTTACAGAAGCATTAAGTGCCTCACCCATAATACCAAGACAGCAGCAGATTTTTGCCCGTGGACTGCGGCGATGAACTGCTTCAATTAAATGACGAAGCTGGGCCACATACTCTAACCGTCGCTCTTCCATTCCCCTTACCCAGCTTATATCATTTGTTCCAAGATGGATTACTACAATATCCGGCTGGTATCGGGAAGCATCCCAAACCTCTGGTTCAAGCCCTAGTCTGAGTGAAAGAGACTTATCTGTATAAGGCCAGTTTGCCTGCATAAGCCAGTGTGTATCTGGCAGCATAATGGTTTCTGGGTCTACATAATTTGAAATGAGGCCTATTCCGCTCCAGCTGCAGAGCTGAAGATCTGCACCAAGCGCCTTAGCCGTAAGAAAAGCATAAGCCTTATCCGGGCGTTCCTGTTGTGTGGTAAAAGTATCCTTTTCCCAGAGACCTTCAATACCGTAGCCGCAGGTAATACTGTCGCCTATAAATTCCAGTTTGAGGGTTTCAGCTTTCTGGCCCGGCCCTTCGAGAGCCTCAGGGACCGAAGTCGCAGCAGGCTCAAGTTCTCCGTCAATCTCAAGGCTCTTAAGGCCAGCATAGCCAAAGGCACATTCGCTGAATTTCATAACGCGCACGGTTACAGTTTTTTCAACCGGCGAATCAAAAAGAACAATGTGATTTTCACGCTCAGTCAAGGTCACGCGGCTTGTCGGTTCTTCCGGAATTGCGGCAATGCTGGTGTTGGAGCCTTCTGTAATAAAGATTCCAAGCACAGCCTTGTTTGCTTCATTCCATGCCTCCGGGTCACTCAAAATTACAGTCTCTGCCCGACGTCCCTTCATAACAAAACAAAAACCGCTCGCCGAATAATCAAAATAGCGCAGGCCTTCATGATCGAGGTAACGGCCAGACCAGATAAGATCCTCTTTATTTACATTCATAGATTCTCCATTTTATGTCATTCCAAACTTGTTTCGGAATCTCATGGTATAGATGCTGAAATAAATTCAGCATGACATCTATTTTTTTAGTCTAAATACTTTAGAACCGCGGCGAGGGTCCCAGATCTTACGGCGCTCTGCCGGAATTGAATCAATAGAATCCTCTTCAAAACCAAGATGCTCAAACCAGTCGGCAGTTTGTGTTGTCATAATGAAAATTGATTCTGCTCCGCCTTCGCCGGCCTGATCAATTAAAGTGTCTATCAGCTTGGGACCGATTCCCATATGAGCATAATTTTCGTCGACGGCCACAGCCGCAATTTCTGCCTGACCATCATCATAAAAATGAAGTGCCGCACAGGCATGAACACCGCCATCAAGCTCATAAACAATATAATCTTCAAGTCTGGCAGATATCTGTTCTTCTGTACGCATAAGGAGCTTTCCTTCTTCAATAAAGGGCTTCATAATTCCAAGAACCGAAGGAATATCTGTCTGAACCATTGCACGAACCTTTCCATAGTTTCCGGTATAAATCATTGTACCCGAACCAAGGCCACTGAAAATTTCACAAGGCAAAACTCCATCACTATCTCCGTTCAAAATATGAACGCGTGTTACTCCTGCCTTACAGGCTTCCTGAGCTGCCCGCAGAAGATTTTTAAGTTCTCCCTCTGCACCGGCATTTTTTTCCAGGAAGCTGTCCACTTCTTCAAGATTCATGGCAGGAATACTTCCACTTTCAGAAAGCGCAAAGCCTTCGGGAATTATATACTTACCTGCTACAATTTCTTCCTTGAACATCATAAAGAAAAGCTTATCTGCCTTAAGATTTATTGCAACCTGTTTTGCAAGAATCATTGAAGAAATATTGTAAGGATGTCCCGCAGCATTCCAGCCTATACAAGGGAAAATCGGAATAAAGCCGTCATTCAAAACTGTACGGATTGCTTCTGTTTCAAGCTTATCTATTTCACCGGCTGTTCCAAAATCAAAACCGCCGAGAACACCTTTTCCCCGGGCACGAACCCAGTTACCGATTACAGCGGTAATATTATTTGCGGCAAGACTTGTCATTACTGTGTTAGAAACATCAAAGGCTGCCATTTTTATAAGAGGCATTGCATCCTGTGCTGTTACCCGGAAATTATCATGATAAGACCATTTGATTTTTGCGTTATCCAAAATCTCATCTATACGGCGGCGGGCTCCCGGAATTAAAACAACTTTAAGTCCAGCCTGATGTAGCAGGGCAATATCCCGGATGTGAGAAGAAAAAAGAGGAGAGCCAATTGTTTTATCATCAAGATAAATTACTAAAAGTGCATTCTTGAATTTCTGTAAGTAACGGATTACGTCACGAACGTTTTCTGCTTTTTTTGAAGTAGTCATTCTTTTATTATAGCAGATTTATATCTTACGAGTGAACTGTTTCATAAAGTTCCAGGCATGCTCGCAGGTATGTTCACGACAGTCGTGTCCCTGACCGCTTATGCTTGCAAAAACACTCAGGATGCGTCCATCTGTACTGCGGAATTTCTGCATTGTCAGAGTTGCTTCCCGGCTTTCATCATAAGAGGTCTCAACCTCATCACCATTAATTCCCCAGATCTTATTTTCCCAGGAATCTTTATTTTCAAGCTTTACTTCTTCTTCGTAGCAAGCGGCAGCTTCGCAGTTGTTCAGAAGCAGAACATAAGCCATACGGTCCAGACATTTCTGTGCCTGGAAAGGAAGCTCTGGAAGCGGAGTTACTTCTCCACCGGCATAAAAAACCGGAACCGGTACTGTTGTGTTTATACCGCCCTCAACTTTATTTCCATATACATTACAGCCTACATCAAAGGTTGCATCCATTGGAGCTGCGGCGGCAAGCACCTGAGGATATTCCTGAATCATATCCCAGGTTTTGCAGCCACCCATCGAAAAGCCGGTTGCATAAATACGCGAACTGTCTATAGGATATTTTTTCTTTAAGATTTCCAGCAGCTCCAGCATCTCTGTAGCAGTGGAGTTCAGATGATTTTCAATTGTGACAAGAAGGAAGTTATGGCGATGACAGATTTTTGCCCAGCCCGCCATAGTTGCAAAGAAGAAGCAGGAATCTCCGCCACCATGAAAACCAAGCACAAGAGGAAGTCCCGAGGTCTTAGCAGTTTCACTTTCCAGAAGACCTTTATTATAAAATGCAAAATATCCTATTTTATGAGTTTTAGTGCCTCTGTCATCTCCGCAGTTATCAGCTGAAGTTGTAACCTCTGCAAGGTCTGGCTCAATTATCAGCCCCTCTTTTTCGAGGTCAGGATCTATCTGGAGAGGACCATTCATTCTGCGGAACTGTTTTGCGAAAGAATAATAATCATTTATAAATTCCTCGGCTGTCACTGCGCCATCACGTTTAATAAAATATTTACAGCGGCTTTCAAGAAGCTCATTGACTTCCGGACTATTGCCGTAAGAAATTACAGGAATATCATCGGCACCCACCGCAGGCAGTACAGATAAGTCTGTTAGAAGGCAAGTTGCCGGAGCTAAATCTGAGCGTCCCCAGAGTCCGTCTCCTTCAAAATGATGAAGACAATTTTCCGCAATATAATCAGCTCCACTTCCAAAGCCACAAAGCAAAATACGGAAAATGGCTCCTCGTATAAAATAACCGTCAATACTGTGGCGGAAAACATTATTCGCAATTACAACTCCATCTTTATGATATTGATGGATTTTTGAGTTCGAAATGATTTCAGAAAGAATATCGGGAGCAGCTTCCTTCCAGCTGCAGGGCTGCCCTTTTTCTGAAAGAGGAGAAATGAATACAACGCTGGAATCAAATGCAGCCGCAAGCTTTTCATAACCCTGCTGGCGGGCAAAGGAAACTAACTCATCGTAAGAAAGCGGCTTTTCTGTAAATACAAGCAGATAGGGAGCCATAAATCCGTAATTAAGGATATCTCCCTGCAGTTCTGATTTTGGAACATATACCTGGGCTTCAAATTTTTCATAAGTATTTTTCCAGTAAGCGCCGTCTTTAGTTTTTGTCACTTCCGGCATTTTTTCCATTTTCATTTTTGGCATCTCCTCTTTTTTTAATTGTAACGCTCTTATTCGAATTTCGTCCATAAAAAAATGAACTGATATAAGCTGTTGCAAGTCCAATAAAAATGGAAAGTCCGATTAAATGAACTGGCTTAAATGAGCTTAATGCCAGAGCTCCAAAAGAGATTATTGTAGTAACAAAAGAAACCATTGTTGCAAAAGGTTCGAGAACAGTATTTTCGGCAGAGCCCGCTGCTTTGAGATTTTTTTCGTTTTCCATCATATAAATGATATAATCAAGGCCAAGACCAAATACAAGAATAAGTCCTGTAACCGAAAAGAATTCCATATCAATTTTTAACAAGGCAAAAACCGCAACCACAACAAGAATGATTAAAAATGGAACTGAAATAATTTTGAAGGCCTGTTTCCAGGAATAGAAAAACTTCAGCATTATAAACATAAGGATATATGCAACTACGAAGAATTTGAGAATCATAAGTGTAAGGGTGTCTAAATCTGCACTTATATCCTGAGATTTACTGATAAAATAAACATTGTCATCTGAATCCGCTAACGAACGATAGTTAGCATAATCTGTTACCTTTGTTGGCAACAGCACTGTAAAATATTTTCCATCCACTTCTCCCAGCCAGGCAGAAGAAATTGCGGATTTTATAAATGGTGGAATTCCAGACCCGGAAAAGGAAATATAATTATCCTCAGAAAAAGAATAATCTGCGAGCAGCGACATAATATAATCTTCTGCTTCGGCTTCATCAAATCCAAGATTTATAAGCTGCTCATAACCATAATATTCCAGAAGCTTTTTATAAGCGAGCCGCGATTTTTTCTGCACGGCTTTTGAAGGAATAAAGCTGGAAGTGCTTACATAACCAACCTCTCCCTCTGTCATCTCTTCAAAAGAGTGGCGAAGCTTTTCTTCATTTTCGAGTGCGGCTTCTTCTGTTTCTCCGCTTACGATATACCAGCCACCCGGAGTATATTGAATTACCTGTGAAGCCGTAACCTCATCCTGCAAAAGCTTACCCTTCATATCATACAGGGAAAGAAGATTATTTTTTACTCTTACATTTTTATGGAATACCGCAATTGACAGGATAGAGGCCGCAAAAAGAAATATTATTACACTTCTGCCCACCCACTTTTCTTCCAGTCTTTCAACAAGCTTTGCAAAGCCTCTGGTAAAACGGATATTTCCTCTTTCAGCCGGAAGTTTAATATAAGGATAAATTGAAATCGTTGTAAGGAAGGAACTGATTAATCCGCTCAAACAGAAAAAAGACATCTGCTTAAGAATTGTGAAGGGAGCAAAAAGAAGAATTGCAAAACAGATTCCGGTTGAAATAATAGCCATAAGCAGACCGGAAAAAATATGATTCCTGATTTCAATACTGGATTTGAGTTCTTTATTTGCTGCCCAGTGAGTAAAAAAGTGCAGGCTGTAATCTATGCAGGAACCAATAAGTGAGGTACCAAAAACAAGAGTTATTACATGCATTTTGTGGAAGACCGCAAGAGTTGCAAGAACAGCAACTCCAATTGAAATCAAAATTGAGCCGACAGAATAAAGAAGAGGTCGTGCTGAACGGAATATAAAAATCAAAAGAATTATTACTGCCAGCATTGAAACAGTTGCAATTATTGAAATTTCACGGCTGGCAGAATTTGAACTTTCGTGACTGTGAAAAGGTGTTCCAGAAAATACAAAATTATTTTCCGGAAAGCGGCTGCATACCTTATAAATTTCAGTAATCGCATTATTCTTAGAAGCAAGCTTAGCCCCGCTGCGGCTTAACACTCCCCGAATCATAACATACCATTTACCCTCAAAGCTTGAAGCAAGCACCCCGTCTCTTACACTCATTGCGGTTCCGGCATTCTGCACTGCGTCAAGATAATTCTGAAGATGATACTCCGTAAGCAGAAATGGATCAGTATCTATATTATCCAGAGGCAGCAGGGTAAAACTGCCGTATGCTTTAGAAAGCGCTTCGAGAACAAAATCCCCGGCTCCTTCACTTGTATTCAAAATTGCATCAGAGGTCTTTTCATCAAGAAGATAAGAGCGGTGAGTATAGAGAAAATCGGT
>OCTW011483077.1_pt1 | contig 10718 bp, 10 predicted proteins | sample 1539671 | NCBI WGS metagenome assembly OCTW01 (sample SAMN02144230, study PRJEB22623) | gut metagenome | biome: sheep rumen | host: Ovis aries | place: New Zealand
TTCTGCAAGCACAAATTCATAAATGCCTTTTTTATCGGTAACACGCCAGTCTGCAAGAAGTTCGTTTACGCGTGTTTCAAGCCTGTTAATATCATAGCTGTTTTTGTGATATTCCTCGTAAATCCGCCCCCAATCCAGACCGCACATACTTGAGTCAACAGATTTAAAAGTACGGTCAATCCAGTCGATTACAGAGTAAAAATATTTTTTTATTTCATTGATGTTGTCATCGTTTCTGTGCCGTGCCATATAATCAGAAATGTTTCCTTTAGAAACCCAGTTCAAGGCTGCATGAAGAAAATCCTGACGTTTTACATTACCGCTGATATAAGATTCCCACATCTGAATTTTTGAGTTCTGACTATTAGAAAATTCCTCGCGGCAGAGATTTACAAACTGACCTGAATAAACTGCATTCAAAAGCTCCTGTTCGTTCAGGGGCACCCCGACAATATTTATTGTCTGAAACCATTCTTTGATTTCTTTTTCTGAGCCTTCGCAGATGTAAATTGTAAGAGGAGTATTTAAAAGCTGACTTTGAATATCTTTATCAAGACTGTCAAAGTTTCTTTCGTAACCGTTTACCTTTACCGCAAACTTATTTGTAATAAAACGTCCGATTGAAGTGATTCTCTGCTGTCCGTCTAAGACTTCGTACATGTCGCCATTCTTATTAAAATAAATCAGACCAATGGGATAGCCGGAAAGCAGCGATTCAATTACCGCAACATCCCGCTTTCCGTCGTTGTAAATGTAATTTCTCTGATATTCGGGTTGAATTACAAGCTTACCATTCAAGCCGAAAAGGCCCTTTTCTTCAAATTCGTTATAAACAAAGCCTTCGCAAAGTTTTTCGATTGTAATGTCGGTTTTAAGTTGAGTTTTCAATTTTGATCTCCTTTGATGGCTCGCAGGCGGGCAGATTTGCCACACGGATTGGAAATTGCTAACGCAATTTCTTTTTTTTAATGGATTTTCCGTTAGGAAAATCGAATCCGTGTGACAATTTATTTGTGTTTTATTAGAATCCTTCGGTAAGGAATTATGGCTTTCCCATTCTCATAATATCCAAGTAAAGGATGTCCCTTTGATACTTGCCCTTTATTACCTTGTGCAAAATAATCATCCACAAATTTTTGCGACATTCCCTCATAGCCATCAATTCCTAATTGGCTTAATCCTAGTATCATAAATTGTTCCGGACAGTATTTATCCAAAAAACTTATAGGAACTCCTATAGCACCGGCATAATCACTCGGAATTGAATCTGTAAAAGGCACTTCAATAGCATCGTAATTGTCATATTTCTGATAACCGATACCTTTTATTTCCTTATGTTTGCTGAATTTTATATTTTCAGCTTCTGTCATTAATCTTAATGGGGTATGGCGTTTTCCGTGGTCAAGGTTTGTGTACCAGCATACATTTCGAAATTTTACCAGGCCAGTGGCTTCATTAAATACTCCGGATGCATAATCTTTTCTTGCTTTTTCTGGTAAACCAAAATATGCATTTCCTGCTGCAAAACCGTTTCCAAGCCACATTTTATTTTCTTTAATCAGCGGGAATATTTCCTTATAGGTAATTGCATTCATGTTTCCTATAATTGCAAAGCTTTTCCGGCCTTCAAAAATCCAGGCGACAAATTCTCTGAAGAGGCTGAAAGGGGGATTTGTGATTATTACATCGGCCTCATCCCGGAGTTTTTTGATTTCTTCGCTTCTGAAATCGCCGTTTCCTTTCAGATATTCCCATTTCAAATCCTTTTCATCAATTTTATTGTCATTGTTTTCATCTTTTGTAAGAGTGAAGATTTTTCCCTTTGCTTTTGAAGTTTCGATTTTAAAGCGCGGGTCAACAGTTTCAAAAAGTGTGGGCTGGTAGTCAAAATCGACCTTTTTGCTGTTATAGGCGAAGGAAGTAGAGATTAGTTTTTTAATTCCGTATCTTTCAAAATTGTTTATAAAGAACTTTGTAAAATTGCTCCATTCCGGGTCGTCACAGGGAAGGAGAATTGTTTTGTTACGGAAGACATCAGGATTGTAATCGATGTAGGCATTTATTTCATTTTGAATATCTGCGTACTGGGTGTAGAATTCATCATTTTTTGCTGCTTTTGCTTTTCCGAGATTTGAGTTTGCCATCACTTACCTTCTGAATTTATTCATTTATTTTATAAAAATGACATATTTCATTTATTAAAGAATAATGAACTTATTCATCTATTTAAAGATAAAGATGATGAAATTCATCAATATTCAATTATGAAATTTTGGGAAAATGTTGAAGCAGAATTAAAATACCAAAATAAAACTCGTAAACAATTAGCAACTTTTGCAGGTTTTGATGCAACAACAATAAGCAAGGGAATATCTAAACAAAGTATTCCTTCAGCTGATGTTGCCCTAAAAATAGCATATTTTTTAAATGTTTCTTTGGAATCTCTTTTAGGTCTACCTGAAAAAGGAAAAAATCCTCAGACTGTAGAACAGCAATCTCAAATCTTACTCTATAAAAAATACTGCGAATTAATAAATCAGGCAGAACATTTAAACGAAGAACAGTTAAAAGCTGTAGAAAACCTTATGAAGACAATCTGAAATTTGGGAAATACTCATATTTACTTTTTCTTTAGCCGGTTAGGGCATGGAGCAGGCGCGAAGCGAGCCACTGGACTGAAGGAACGGAGTGACTGAGGGAAGAGGCTGGAGCGTCAGCGGAACTGCGTAACGCCCGACCTGCCCTGGAGCTTTTGCGCAAGGGCAGGGAACCGCCTGAATATTTATCTGAAGGGCAGGATGGGCTGGAATTATGCTGCTTTTCGCCTTCTGATAAGCTGGGCAGTAATCAAAAGAACAATAATTGTCATTCCCACAAGGTCTGTTATGGAATGAGATTCGATACAGCAGAGACCGGCTGCCATAAAGCAGAGGCGTTCAAGTACGGACATTGATTTTTTCAGTGATTTTGAAACCTTAAGATTGTTAAGGAAGCCTGTTGGTGCGAAGGCATAACCTTCCAGGGCCACGCTGAGGCCGAACATTCCTATGATTGCGGTGAGGGCCATTCTTATAATTGAAAGGGTGTCGGCGCCAATCATGAGCATTGCCGGGTTGTAAATGAACATGTAAGGAACGATAAAGGCTCCGATTGCAAGCTTTGTAGCGTTGACGGCGGTTCGCATTGGTTTGGCCCTGGCTATGGCGGCACCGGCTATGGCTGCAAGGGCTACCGGAGGGGTAACATCGGCGATGATTCCAAAGTAGAAGGCGAACATGTGGGCCGGTAAAAGCTGTTCCGGAGTTGGGGCTGAGCCGCCGTAAAGGCAGTGAACTATTGCGGTGGCAGTAATTGTTGATGTAATCAGGTAGTTTGCAGTTGTCGGGGCGCCCATACCAAGAATGATTGAAGAAATCATTGTGAGAAGCAGGGTAATGAAAAGCTTTCCGTGGGCCAGGGCAACAAGTCCTGCACCAAGCTTGAGTCCAAGGCCTGTAAGGGTTACAACCCCGATAATAATTCCGGCCATTCCACAGGCAATTGCCACGCTGATTATTCCCCGGGCTGCGGCGCAGAGCACATCAATAAAATCGTGGAGGTTGAAGCGGGGGCGTCTGCCTTTTGCAAGGTCTGCAAAAGAAGCGGCAATTGAGATTACGATAATCGAAAGGATTCCCATAAGGGCCGAATAAGTTGCTGTTTTTCCTGAGCAGAGGAAGAAAATGATTACCAGCAGGGGCAGAATCATGTAGCCGCGTGACAGAAAGAGGGGAAGAAATCTTGGGATTTCTTCTTTTGGAAGTCCTTTGAGTCCGCGTTTGTGGGCTTCAAGGTGAACCATGATGAAGATGCCGGCAAAATAAAGCAGGGCCGGAATTACGGCTGCCTTTACGACTGTGATATATGGTACGCCGACGCTTTCTGCCATGAGGAAGGCGGCCGCACCCATGATAGGGGGCATGAGCTGTCCGCCGGTTGAGGCTGCGGCTTCTACTGCGCCCGCAAACTCACCGCGGTAACCCAGCTTTTTCATCATAGGGATGGTAAAGGAGCCTGAACCTACGGTGTTTGAAACTGAAGAGCCGGATACGGTTCCCAGCAGGGCGGAAGAAAGAACGGCTACTTTTGCAGGGCCACCGCTTGCGCTTCCGGCAATTGCGTTACAGGCATCAATGAAGAACTGACCGATTCCTGTTTTTTCCAGGAAGGCTCCAAAAAGGATAAAAAGAAAGATAAAGGTTGAACAGGCTCCGACTGGAGTTCCCATAATTCCTTCGGTTGTGTAGTAAAGATGGCTTACAACACGGCTGAGTCTGTAGCCGCGGTGATTCAAAAAGCCCGGAAGATATCTTCCGATAAAGGCATAAAGGATAAAACAGCCTGCAATAATCATAATAGGCAGACCGACGATTCGGCGGCAGCTTTCAAAAAGGATTATGATTCCAAATATTCCTATTACAATATCCAGGCTGGTGTATGCACCGGCCCTTCTTACAAGCTGCTCAAAATTGATGATGTAGTAGCACCAGCAGCCGGCTCCTGCAAAGGCAAGGAGAATGTCGTAGAATGGCAGAGTATTTTTTGACATTTTTTTACTTGCCGGAAAAAGAAGAAAGGCAAGAAACTGCACAAAGGCCAGGTGGGAGGCTCGTACAATCTGAGTCGGAATGCTTCCTTTTAAGGTTGCGTAAAGCTGGAAAGCACAGAAGGCAATGGAAACAAGAACTGTTATGTACTGTCGCCAGCACTTGTGCTCACGGTAAGAGCGTTCCCTGTCCAGATCCTTCATAAGTTTTTTCATTTCATCTTCGTTAGTTGTTGGAAGAATGCTGTCAATATCCATCTATTGGACTCCTTGTAGAAATAATTTTTAAAATTGAAAGCCTTTTTACCCGGAATTCAAGGCTTGTCTGAGGCTTAAAAAAATCCTTCAGAAAAAATTCACTGTCACCAACTGTTACAGAATGCTCCGCAATCAGGCCGACTGCCATTACAAGGCGGGGAAGCCTTCTGTCCAGCTTTTGGATAATATAACCGTCCTCTGTAACAAGAAATTCTGCCCCCTCTGTTTCATAAGGCTCTGGAATTCCGGCTCCATAAGAAACGAAGCGGGTTTTATAAAGCTCAAGATTACCGGAAGGCAGAACCCGGTAGTAATCGTGAACACGACCCTTGTTTACAGAATGGGTGTAATTTACAGAAAAGCCCTGGCTGACGGCATTTATTGAATAAATTTTTTCTGAATGATTCTTTCGGTTTGAGATTAACAGTGCCCGTTTTACTGGCAGGCTGGCTGCCAGAATTAGGGCGGACACTGTAAAAAACAAAAGTTTTTTCATCAGGGGATTGAGATTTCCCTAGTTCAAAAGACCAATTTCTTTAAAGTATTTTGCAGCACCAGGATGGAATGGAACAGAAATTCCTGTTACGGCAGATTTTGCAGTAACTTCCTTTCCTTTAGCGTGTGCAGCGCCAAGTTCATCGAGGTTTTCAAAAAGTGTCTTTGTCATGGTATAAACTGTGTTTTCATCAAGATTGGCATTTACGGCCAGAGTTGCCTTGATTGCAAGTGCTTCTGTGTCTGCGTCAGTTCCCTTGTAAGTTCCGGCAGGAATTACAGTTTTTGTATAGAAGCCGTATTTTGCACAGATGGCATCAGCTTTTTCTCCGTTTACAGGAATAAGTACAAGACCTGCTGTAAAGGCAAGCTCCTGCAGGGCAGAGTTAGGAACGCCGGCTGTTACAAAACATGCATCAAGAGTTCCGTTCTGAAGTCCTTCTGCAGATTCCTTAAATGAAAGGTTGTTCTTTTTGATGTCAGAAAAAGAAATTCCGTAGCCTTCAAGAATCTGTTTTGCATTAAATTCAACGCCAGATCCGGCATCACCTACCGATACACGCTTTCCCCTCAAATCATCAATAGTCTTAATTCCGCTTGAAGCAGAGGCCGCAATCTGAACTACTTCAGGATACAAGGTACCGATTGAAGCAAGGTTTGGAAGCTTCTGACCTTCAAACATATCTGTTCCGTTGTAGGCATAATCCATTACATCATTCTGAACGGTTGCGAATTCTGCATCACCCTTTGAAATAAGCCGGAGATTTTCAGCAGATGCACCAGTTGCCTGTGCAGTTACGTTCATTTTTTCAATTTTTGTGTTCCAGATATTGGCGATTGCGCCGCCAAAAGGATAGTAAGTACCTGAAGTACCGCCTGTAGCAAGAATGTAATTTTTATTTTCATTACAGCCTGAGAGAGCAATTAATCCTGCCAGAAGGGCACCAATTAAAGTGATTTTTTTCATGTGGGAACCTCTTTTTTTAATATTTCTTCAGGCAATATTATAATATAAGACAAATGCTTTAACTAGACAAAATTTTCAATACTATAAATATTAAAATGAAAAATATTTGCGGACAAAGCTGGCAGAAAAATCAAAAAATAGCCTTTTTTTCTTAATTTACTGTTATCATATTTACTTTTTTGAAATATACTAAAAGTAAAAAAATTTGGGAGAGAAAAAAATGGTCTTAATTGATAAGCAGAGAGAATTCTTTGAAAGTGGAAAAACACTTTCCTACGAGGCCCGCAGAGATTCTCTTAAAAAGCTTAGAGATTGTGTTAAGAAAAACGAAAACGAAATCATCGCTGCTCTAAAATCGGATCTTGGAAAATCAGCAGCAGAAAGCTTTATGTCTGAAATAGGGCTTTTTTATGATGATATTGCCTATAATCTTAAAAATCTTAAAAAGCACATGCGTCCTGAGCGCTGCGGCTCACCACTGTCAATTTTTCCTTCAAAATCACAGGTTTTGCAGAGTCCGTACGGCCTTGTGCTTATCATTTCGCCGTGGAATTATCCCTTCCTTTTGACTCTTGAGCCTTTGGCCGATGCCCTGGCTGCCGGAAACTGCTGTGTGGTAAAGCCTTCTGAGCTTTCTCCTGCAACAACCGGTATAATGACAAAAATAATAGAAGAAACTTTTCCAAAAGAGCTTGTCTGCTTTGTAAACGGCGGAGCTGAAGAATGTAAGGCTTTGCTTGAAGAAAAGTTTGACTATATTTTTTATACGGGAAATACAAATGTGGGCAGATATGTGATGGAAAAGGCTGCTGCCCATCTGACTCCGGTGACCCTGGAGCTGGGTGGAAAATCTCCTGCCATCATAAGCAGAAACTGTAATCTCAGGCTTGCGGCCCGCCGGGTAGCTTTTGGAAAATTCCTGAATGTAGGTCAGACTTGTGTTGCGCCGGATTATGTTATAATCGAAAAAGCCGTGCATGATGATTTCATAAAATATCTGAAAGAGGAAATCGTAAAAATGTACGGGGAAAAGCCCCTTTTAAATGAAAATTACGGAAAAATCATAAATAAAAGGCATTTTGACAGACTTTGCGGTCTGATTGACAAAAGTAAGGTGATTTTTGGCGGTGAAAGTGACCCGGCTGCCTTGAAAATTTCTCCTGTAATAATGGACGGAGTTACCGAAGATGATGCCGTTATGAAGGAAGAAATTTTTGGTCCTCTGCTTCCCCTGATTAGCGTTGAAAATCTTGACCAGGCCTTTAATTTTATTCAGAAAAATCCCCATCCGCTGGCTCTATACCTCTTTACCAGTAACAAGAATGAAGAAAAGCGTTTTCTTTACGGTTTACAGTTCGGCGATGCCTGCGTAAATGATGTTGTAATTCACGTTACCAATCATAATCTTCCTTTTGGCGGCATTGGTGATTCTGGAATGGGAATTTACCACGGAAATTATTCTTTTGAAACCTTCAGTCATCCAAAAGCGATTGTTAAGGCTTCAACGCTGATTGATATTCCTATCCGCTATCAGCCTTTGACAGAATTTAAAAGAGCGGTTCTCCGCCTTTTTATGTAAAGATAAAAACATAAATAATTGCAAAATAGAAAGCAGGAGGCTTTTTGATGCAGGAAAGGGCTTTTGTTCTTTTTGAAAAAAATATTGTTTTGAAGGCTGATGGTTCTTTGCCGGAATTTTCAGAGTTTGAAAAAATTAAAGCTGAAAATCCACTGCTGGAATATTTTGAAGAAAAACAGACCGGAATAAAAGTTCTGGGGCTTTCTTCAGCAGAAAAATTAGGTGACGCTTATAAAACCATCCCTTTGCGCGAGTTTTTTGCAGAAAATTCTGATAATGAAGATATAAAATTTCAGGTTTTCAGGGGAAAATCCCTTTTGAACTGGCGTATTTCCCATAAATTCTGCCAGAAATGCGGAAAAAAGCTGGACGAGCATCCTCTTTTGACTGCCAGAATCTGCCCGGAGTGTAAGACGATTTCCTTCCCTCATATTGAACCCTGCATCATTGTTCTTGTTACAAAGGGCGATAAAATCCTTCTTGCCCGCCATGCCCAGAGAAATCAGGATATTTATGCCTGTATTGCGGGCTTTATTGAGGCAGGAGAATCTGCCGAGCACGCGGTTGAACGGGAGATTTTTGAAGAAACCGGCCTAAAAGTAAAAAACATTCTCTATCGCGGAAGTCAGAGCTGGCCTTTCCCGGATCAGCTGATGCTTGGTTTTACGGCTGAATATGAAAGCGGCGATATTGTGCTTCAAAAAGAAGAACTGACTGATGCCCAGTGGTTTGACAGAAATAACTGCCCGGCAAGTCCAAAACCGGGCTCGATTGCCTATCAGCTTATTCACGGGGAAATTTAAAATCATATAAAAAACTCAGTAAAAAAGTGACAGTTTTCCAGGCCTGAAGTGTCCTATTAATTAACAGGAGATTAAAAATGGAAAACGGATTCAGTTTAATTGAGTTATTCAAGCTTGGCGGCCCTTTTATGTGGGTTCTTCTTGCCTTTTCGGTTGCAACAATTGCGATTGTCATTGAACGTTGCATTTATCTTGCATGGCATGACTGCAAGGTCAGCCCTATTTCAGACCGCGTAAAAAACTTTCTTATTCAAAACAAAAAGGATGAGGCAGAAAAATATCTGGCATCATATTCTCACAAACAGACGGTTGCGACAATTCTGCTTGCACTTTTGCAGAACGCAAAATTCGGTGAAAACCGCATGGAAAGGGCGGCAGAAGCTGAGGCACAGGAACGTCTGCGCCGTATGGAAAACGGCTTTAACTATCTGACAGCCCTTTCTTCACTGGCACCACTTACAGGCTTTTTGGGTACTGTTTCTGGAATGATCGGGGCCTTTCAGTCAATTGCGACTGCCACTGATGTAAATGCACAGCTGGTGGCAGGGGGCATTTACGAAGCTCTTATCACAACTGTATTTGGTCTGATTATTGCAATCATTGCCCTTGTTGCCTATAACCTTTTGATTCAGAAGGTTGATACTTTTGCGGCTGAAACCTCAAAGGCAATTAACGACCTTGTTCCAGAGCTGATGGGTGCTTAGGGATTTTCAGGGGAGATTTTAAATGATTAAGCGTTTTGTGCGTCACAAGGTAGAGGATGCAGGATCTTCCGGTTCCCTGAACGACCTTTCCTTTCTTTTGATTATCTTTTTTATTGTGATTGCGGGTTTTAATGTGAACAAGGGCTTTCTGCTCAATCTGCCGTCCAAAGAAAAGCCGATTGTCGTAAACACGGAAGATATTTTTAAGTGTAACCTTGAAGCAGACGGAAAAATAATTATGGAAGGGAAGGAAATCAATATTTCTGACCTTACAACAAGAATTGAAGAAAAATTGAGAACCTGGCCTAATCTTACATTTCTGCTTTCAATTGACAGCGAATGTGCCTACCAGAAGGTTGTGGACGTAATTTCTGCAATCAGAAAATGCCGGGTAGAAAATTTTTCCTTCAGAATGACGGACGATTAAGAGGAATAGAGAAAATGGTTAACATCAAAAAAAAGAGACGGAATCCTTCGATTACAACTTCTTCAATGTCGGATATAGGCTTTCTGCTTTTGATTTTTATCATGCTGATTTCGCTTATGAATCAGCGTTATGAAGAAAAAATTAATTATCCGGAAAGCAGGATACTTGAAAGAACTCAGGCAGATAAGAACTTTGAAATCTGGGTTCAGAAAAACGGAGTAGTTTCTGCTGACGGAGAAATTCTGGACGGAATCGGGCTGGAACGCGCAATTGTAGGGGCCATTGCTGAAAATCCCGGAGTGAGGATTCACATTATTGCTGATAAGGACACGCCTTACAAATATGTAAATTCCGTGGTTTCGGTTTTACAGAATCTGCAGCACAGGGTTGTCAGCTTTGTGATTAAGGAGAGGACTTAAAATGAGTGAAAATACGATTGCAAGATTTACAAGGCTGGCTCCGCTGACACGGCCCCTTCTTTTTGTCCTGGTGCTTTTTCTGCATGTAGGGGCAATCTGCTTTTTTAATTTTTCAGGCAAGGCCGATTCTGTGGAGACGGTGGATTTTCGTGAGGCGGAAGTTTTTAAGCTGGTGGATGTTCAGGAATATGTAAAGCCGGCTCCAAAGCCTGTAGAAAAAAAAGATGTCGTAAAGGTTTCTAATCAGCCTAAGGCCTCTGAAAAAATCCTTGAAACAAAGGAAGAGGTTGTAAGGGAAGAAGAGCAGATTGAATATCTTCCCCAGCATAAGATTTCTAATGTTCCTGTAATTCCTTCAAAAGAAGTCCTCTCAAGAATAGTTTATCCTCCTTTAGCACTTAAACAGGGAATTGAGGCATCTGTTTTCCTTGAATTATATATAGATAGTTCTGGTATAGTAAAAAAAATAAAAATTTTAAAA
>OCTW011544731.1_pt1 | contig 10715 bp, 14 predicted proteins | sample 1539671 | NCBI WGS metagenome assembly OCTW01 (sample SAMN02144230, study PRJEB22623) | gut metagenome | biome: sheep rumen | host: Ovis aries | place: New Zealand
GATGAGATCGCCGCCCTGATCAGGGAGCACCACGCCCAGGAATGGTATCACTCCGACTTTCTCATACAGGACGCTTTCGGAGATCCTCTCAGTCCTTCGGTATTTTCCGCCCGGATCAAGGACATTGAGCCGGACATCACGGTGCACGGCCTTCGCCACACATTCGCCACGCTTCTCAATGCGAATAATGTGGACATCGCGCAGATCTCGGCGGAGCTCGGGCACTCAAATCTGACGACCACCCTGAACATCTACACGCACGTTTTCGGCGATGTATCCTCTTCATCGAGAGGCATCGCAGACACCATTGACAGCGTTTTCGACAAAAAGGGCGCGAATGAGGCGCACGAAGACATAAAAAAAGCGCTGTGACCATTGGACTCACAGCGTTTCATTGGCGGAGAGAGAGGGATTTGAACCCATCTCATCCGTTAGTTGCTCTTGTTTGCCCTTGTCCGCTCTTGCTCTCAAAGTGCTGAAATTTCAAGCATTTCAGCGCAAACCCCTTGCGATGACTGCGTTACGCGTAATCATATTTTATCACAAAAAGGGCGCAAAAAGGGCGCACGCAAAAAGACCCGAGGAATCATCCCCGGGTCTCTTCACGTTTGTATATTGTAAGGAGGTGAAAGTATCGCCGCCCACCCCTGAGCGACCTTATTCTGAGAAGTCGAACCACTCCGGTGACAGGTTTCGGCTTTTGCACCACTTTGAAAAAATGCTGGTCATATACCAATTACCATCGAGGCCCTTCGGAGGCTTGCAGAAATAGCGCTCGCCTATCTTGAGAATCTCGGTCTCTTCTTCCGGCTGCATCAAGATCAAGAGCAAAAGCTGTGTTCTAAGCCCGTCCTTCTCGAGTTTCTTTAAAGTACCCTTGAGGTTTTTCTTTGTGTCCCATCGTGTGATAAGAAACTGAATCAACGCAAAGAGTCCGTTGCTTGCAAGTATCGCCAATATAATCGTTGTTGTTGAATCCAATTTACTCACCTCACTTCGTGACTTTCTTCAGCCTTACAAGCATATTGATTTTCTTGCTTGCATACTGTGGCACCTTTACGCATATGCCGATAGGATGGTTCTTCTTGTTCCCCATAGTGTCGAATACAGGATTGCCGTTTGCATCCTTGCCCATGTAGACCATGATGTGGCCGCGCGTCCCCTTGTAGGCTACGATATCGCCCTTGTGAAGTGCACTTCCCATCTGTGCGATGGTCTTATTCGGGTAGAACACCTCGAAGATCTCCGGATGTGCCTTCACATAATCTGCTGACTTGCCGTTTATCTTGCCGGTCTTAAGGTCGAGGTAGAACCAGCCACCTTCTGGGAGCAGTCCGAGCCTCTGAAGCGCCACCGCAGGGAGCGCGATGCACGTGCTCTTCGTCTTGCTGTTGGCGATGGTCGGAGGGTTGACCCATTTGTAAGTCGAGTTCTTCATCCACTCATACTGTGTCTTGAGTGCGTCATACCACTTCTGGAGCGGGTCTGTTTGCGGCTCTGGTTTCTTGGCAATGTTCAGATTGCCCGACCATACGCGGCTGACATCGCCCTGAAGATAGTCCTCATACGCGAGCCATCCGTTCCTGGATGAAGATGCGCTGTTGCTGTCCTTGATGAAGAGGTAGTGCTTCTTGCCATCACTCTTATAAGCGACAGCAGCCACGAAGTGAGCGGAGCTCGTCCAATGGATGCCCTTGCTTCCGCCTTTGCGGTTACCCATCAACAGGATCGCGCAGCGATAGCCCTTCTTCATCTCGTTCCACAGCGACTGCATGGTCTGATGCTCCATGACATCGGTCATTCCGTAGTGCTTCATCATCGCAGGGATGCCGCTGAAATACGTGCCATTCCCATTCGGTGCAGCATACTGTACGCAGTAAGGCCGGATGGTCTTAGGGGTCTGCTTCTTCCACTTATCCATCTCGATGATGCAATTTGCGACAGATACTTCGCCGCATCCGCAGTTCTTTATATACCACGGCTTTTTGGGATAGCCGAGCAACGCCCAACGGGTATCGTACTGCTTGAAGTTGGTTTTATTCATCTTCCTCACCGTCCTCGATGTATCCGTCTACCTCGTATCCGATTCCGTCGTCGCCACTTTTTAACTGGCGTGTCAGCCCCGTTCCGAGCGCGGCTTCAGGCGTGTAATCATTGTTGAACCACGTCGCACACGCGACGATGATAAAGTTCAGAACCACAGATATGATTCTGTAGGCAAGGTCGAGTGAGGCGTTGTGGAACTGTGCGATGTCCGTAGCCATCAGCGCTGTGTTCAGACACGTTGCGATTGCAAGTACAGTTCTTATGATTGTTCCGCTGTTCATATCGTTTTCCCTTTCTTACGACATCGTCACGCTTCCGACATATACGGTGGCGACTACGATCATCGCATAGTTCTCATTGTTATTTATGACTACGTTCGCGCCGGATGTTGAGACTACACCCGATGCAACGCTTGATATGGCTTTTGTCTCGACCGAGGTGTTATATCCCGCGACGAGATACATGCCGCGGTAGGTGCTTGCGCCTCCTATGAGTGTCAGCGTGTAGCGAGCGTTTTTGCTGCTGATCGTTGTGGTGCCGTTGGCGGCGACCTGCTTGATCACCGTCCTCGGTATGATCACACCGCCTGTCGAGTCGTTTGCGCACCCAGCATATATGTCGCCCTTGATGCGGAGGTTGCCGTTCCAGTCAAGCGCCGCCGCATTTGATGGTGTTGCTGAGCTTCCGTTACCGACCACAACAGCATACGCGTTGCTGGTGTCCTCGACGTTGTACTTGCCCATCGCGGTCTGCGCTTCGCCGCTTGCCTTTGTGCCGTGATTCTGTGCGTGTGAGTATGCTCCGCCCGCACTATTAGCACGGCCCTCAGCGTGTCCAAAGATGCCGTCGACTGTATTACCGCGCCCTTCCGCGTGTCCGTATGGTGCTGATACAGTATTGATGCCGAAGTCGTAGTAAGGATTCTCCCAGTTCGTTGTATATGTTGCTTCTATCACCGCGCCTGCTGCAGGTGCAGAAGTGAAGCGCAAAGAACCGAGAGAGTCATTCTGCGGCAGCGAGGTCGTGAACGCTGTCGTTGGTGTGCCGTTGATGGTCACGGATACGGAGCCGCTATATCTGAAGAGGTCAAATACCTGCGTAGATCCGTCTCCTATGTAGGTTTGCGTGATGCTCACTTTGCTCTGACGCGCATAGTTGAAGTCGCTCGAGCCATACGAAGGGTAGAAGCGTATCGAGGACGCTGTAAACGTAGCGTGTCCGCCTACTGTATTACCGAGCGTGATTTGACTGTCGCTGAACTGTGCCACCTCGCTCCTCCCCTTCCTGACCGCGATGCCGGTTGACCTTGCGAGCAGATTGCCTCCGCTCGGATTGTTCAGGAACTCATCACGAGTGACTTCCGTGATGTGCGCACCTGTGTCGGATCCGGTGCCTGTATACCAGAAGTATTGGCCGGTGTTTGCCGCTATAGTGTGCGCATCATTTGCTGTAGAGATGGCATCGTTGACACCCGCCTCGATCTCTGTGAACATCTGCTCGATGGTCTTGTTGTATTCCGCTCTGCTGTCGCTTCCTACGGATGAGGCGATCACTCCGTTCTGTGATGTCTCGATGTGCATCACAAGTGTGGCTGTGGAGCCGAAGGTCGCCACCTTGCCGATCTCGAGACCGTTCTCTTCAAACATCTCGCACCTAAGAGGCGTATACTGGAAGTTCTTGACCTGATTGAAGATGTTCGTGGCGTTCGTGCTTGTCGCCTCTTCAAGGAATGGATTGCCCTGAATATAAAGCGTGTTCGTGCCGGTCCCTGCAGTCGCCTGGGCAGCTCCGCGGCTGTTGTAGATGACAAGCTTGTCGATTTTTGCACACATATAGTCAGCGACATCGAGGGTCTTGTACTGTGATGCCGTGACTGTGATGCCGCTGTAAGCGTAATAAATAAAGCAGAGATGATCAGATCCGTCTATCTTGACAGAGCACCCGCTTGCCTCTGCTACATACCCGAGGAGCTTGCGGATCGTCAGCGTAGAGTCAAGTGACTCGACTGACAGAGAGCCGTTGTTGACCGTGCCGGAGACGGTGCATCCGATATATGCCGCTATTGCGGATGCAGCCGCCGACACGGTGAGGGGGAATGTAGGGGCCAATGCAGATATGTTCGTATCGAGCAGCATCATCGCATCGTATGCTGTAACGGTATATCTGTCGCCGTTCTTCGTCACTTCCGTGATGTAGAAGCGGCCGCGGCTGACGCTGTCGCGCGTCCATGTGAATGTGCCGTTCGTGCTGTCTTTCGTATAGATCGGGAGCTGTGTATCCGTGGTGAACCTGACGGATGCCGATGCCGTGTTCCCGATGCTGAACTCCTCACCGGTGTTCAGATCCGCGAGATAGTTTATGCCATCGTAGATATTAGCGTCCGTCAGGGTCATGCTTGTAAATGTAAGTGTGTTTGCCATTCGTTACACCTCTATCGCGTGGAACTCTACGCCCTGATAGAGCCCGTTGTGCAGTACGCCGCTGTAGCACTCGCCTGTAGCATTTGACGTGTACATCTGCACGGTGACTTCTGTGTTCGTGCGCGGATCGTGGAATGTCATGTTGTATTTCTTCCCGGATACGGCCGCCAGGAGCGCCGAGAGGTCAGCCATCTTCATAGGCGGCATGATCACCTCGACCTTCCTGATGTTTGTGCGTACCCATGTTATGTTCATGGTACCGTTATCACTTCGTCCGCTGTTAGATGTGGCAAGCGAGTCGTATGTGACCTTGAGGCTCTTCGGAGAATACTCCGTGCTGCCTATTATGAAGTTGCCTTTGCCGCTTAATGCCATGTTGCCTCCTTATATCGAGAGCAGGGCCTTTCCGGTCCTGTTGTAGTATGCCGTGTTGCCTCGCTGTGCGGATCTCGCTATCTGCTCGTCTCCGATGTTGATCGCCAGGTCTTTCTGCTCGATGGCTGCTATGACCTGACGCGTCATCGTAGCAAAGGCAGATACCATGTCGCCGTTTGCCCTCTGTATCGTCTCATACATGAGGCTTTGCGGTGTAGCGATCTCTGGGTTTTGTCTTGCGCCTGCATACTCACCCATGATTGCCGTAGTCGGTGCGGTCAGCACACCGCCCTTCGCCAGTGTAGGGATGTACGGGATAAGGGCTCTTACGATCGAGCTCTTATTACGCGCAGCATTGATTTTCTTCGCAAGTGAGTTCCATGCAGATTTCAGCTTGTCGACGAACTTGAAGTTTACGGTCATCGTCTTTGCGCTTATCTTGATTTTGTCCCACCAGTTTTTCAGCTTGTTCCATGCAGATTTGACGCTCTCAGTGAAGTTCGCCTTGAAGGTCTTCGCATCGACTGTCTTACTGCCCCACCAGACTTTCAAGTCTGCAAAATTCTGTTTGACCGCTTCCTTGAAGTTTGCCCAGAACACCTTTGCATCGGTGGTCTTGCTGTTCCACCAGACCTTTAAGTCAGCCAGCTTCTGCTTGACCGCTTCCTTGAAGACCGCCCAGAATGCTTTCGGATCTGTGGTCCTTGAGTTCCACCACGCTTTCAGGTCAGCAAGTTTCTGCTTGACGGCTTCCTTGAGTTCAGCCTTGAACTCGATATATTTAGATGCGACATTCTCCTTGAGGTCGTTCCACTTTTCCTTGAGGTCGTCAAGGTCCGGAAGTAGCTTCTCGATGCCTTCTTTGAGGTCATTGAAGCCCTGAACAGGGAGTCCGAGGATCGAGATCTCAAAAAGACCTTTCAGAATGAGATATACTCCGTTGAGCGGTTCTGCTATCGCTTCTACCTTCTGCCTGAACTCATCGATTCTCTGGAGTGTCTCCGGGCTGAATACATCTGCAACGCTCTCAAGGTCGCCTATATCGCTCAGGCCGATGTCACCGATGCCGCCGCTAATACCGCCTATGCCGCCAACACCTCCGCCCGAAGCGCCTGATGTAGCTTTCTCAGCAAGCTTCGTCAGCTCATCGATGCCCATCAGGGTCTTGCGCAGGTCCTTAGCGTGTTTGGCTGCCTTTTTGAGGTTGCCTGCTGTCTTGCCGGTGTTCTTTGCAACACTTCCGGAAGAGCCTGCCAGTGAGGTCTTCTTTGCGGTGCCGCCTCCGCCGCCGAACGATTCCTTGATTCCGAGGAACGCCTTGAGCAGGATCCTGACGTATGCGATCGCGATGGTTATCCACTGTACGACCTTCGACAGCACAGGAATGATATAAGCGGCAAGCAGGTTTTTGAGCCCCTGCCACGCCGCTTTCATTTCTGTCAGTGAGTCGGTGAGCGTATCAGACGATGCGATGAGCTCGTTTGACATCGTGCCGCCGATCGCTCTGTATGTTTCCATAAGAGCCTGAGTTTCGGCATTTGTCAGGTTCAGTATCGGCATGAGTTCCAGAGCGCGAGAGCCGAACAGCTCTGTAGCTGCAGCGACCTTCTCCGTCTCGGTGCTCATGTTCTGTATCGTGTAGATAGCCTGCTCAAATGCCGAGTCAATGTCTCTCGCTGTGATGTTGTACTTCTTCAGCGCGTCGGATCCTTTTGCTACCTGCTGCGCGAACTGGCGCATGCCGGTCTTCAGGGAGGCCATTTCTATGCCGTTCTGCTTCAGCACATAGCCCCATTCCTGATAGGCTGTTGTGCTCATGAAGACCTTCTGGGCGTTGTCCTTTATCTCATCGCCTGCAGCCGCTACGCTGATAGCGTTCTGGATCATCGCCTTCGCCATTTTGACAGCCGCGAGGGCCACCATAGCGCTCCTCAGCTTGAGCATAGAGCCTGTCGCAGAGTCAGCTGCGCCTACGGTGCTCTTCAGCGAGTCTTTAAATTTTCCTATTTCGGCTTTCGCTTGCGAAGCGTCAGCCGTTATCTTTACCTTCAGATTCTCTGTTGCCATTCTCGTACCTTCTGTTGAATGCGTTTGCGAAATTGATGAAGTTGGCTTCCGACCTGCTCATGCGAGCCTCTTCTTCCGCCTCTTCATCTTTTGGAAACAGTTCAGGATAGATTTCATGGATCGATGGAGGCTGACGCGAACTGAACATCGACGCAACAAAGCCGCCTACCGTCATCGCCGTGCAGTATGAGATGTATGCCGCATCTTTGCGGCGCTCCTTATACGCATCGTATGCTCTGACGGTCTCGCCCCATGTCATGTCCCAGAAGTCAGATTCCTTCATGCAGACAAGACACGCGTTGCGCCATTCCAATAATGTCGGTGTGAGGAGAGTCGTGGTCTCCTCTTCATTTAGTTTTTTGGGTCAGCCTCGCCTTTTGCCAAAAATCCCGCTTCCTGGAATACCTCGATGATCACAGGAACGAGATCCCACAGGGTATGCCCATCCTCTATGAAAGCGTCATATATCTCATAGACGTCTTCCATCCTCAGACCATGCTCGTATGGCTGCAGCATCTGATGCAGTACGACCATCATGTCGGAGACCTTCGGGAGTATGTCCTCATCGATGCCCATGAACATCTGAAGAGGGTTGCATCCGAGCGTCTTCTCAAGCGAAATGATGCCCTGGGTGGTCAGTCTGAGCTTATAAGTGCGGTTGCCCGCAGAAAATTCCGTATACATGTTTCACCTCCTACACTACAAGGGGAGGCCGAAGCCTCCCCCGCTACGCTTATGCGAATGTGATCGCGCTTGATGGTTTGACCGACAGCGTGTATGTGATAGCGTCATTTACGCCAACGCTGTTCAGCTTGACCGATGGCTCGCCGTCGAATGTGGCAGTCGCACCGCCTGTGCCCGGCAGTGTGACTTTCCAGCTGACAGATCCCGACAGACCGCTCAGAGTCGTGAACTGAGTCTTGTCATACAGGAATGTGAAGTCCATGCTGTCGCCATAGTCGAGCAGGCCGTTGATGTACATATGTGCAGCATCATCAAGTGTAGTCACCTCTACAGAGTCTGCGCTTCCGCCGATATCAGGAATTTCCTGCAGATTGGTCAGGTCTGTAAAGGAGCTTGCGCTGCCTGCCTTGTAGCTGAGCTTGATGCCCTTTGAAAGAGTTCCAGCCATTGTTTATTCTCCTTCCTCGAGGTCACGGGTCTCATAGCCTATGGCCTCGTAGTCCATTATTTTCTCTATCACGCGTCCGCTGACGATCTCCGTTGAGGCGTTGCGCACAAAACCATTGCGCTTCATTACCTCGTCGATGTCGGCAAGGTAGTGCTGCTGGTTCTTGTTGTCCATCCACAGCTTGATGGTGTAGTTGAGATGTGAATATCTCAGCGTATCACCTTCAAGATATGAGCTGTTGTTGCTCTCCACATACGTGATGCACGGCAGCGTGATGTCCTCGATTATAAAGTTTTCATAGTAGGTAGGAAGAATAACCGAGAGAGCTTCCACTATTGAAGGGTCAAAATCTATCATCGTATTCCTCCTTGACGTATCTTAAAAAGTTGTATTTCTTGCTGTTGAATGCGGGAATGAGGAAAGGCCTCGGTCTTACTCCGCTGGTCGTGTGCCACATGCCGTCCGAGCCTTTGTATCTCCACGGGATCGGGTGCTCGGGCGATGCCGCCCTGCCTACACCATCGAATGCGTAGATGCCGGTGCCGTGTTCTACATAGATGCCGTATTCCAGGTTGGTGCCGATCTCAACGCTGTTTCTGCCTTTGAGTTCTGCCCGGATGCTCCGCTTCAGTGTGCCTGTCGGCTCTGCAAAGCGGCCGTTGCAGTTCTCTTTCGCAGCTGCCTCGATGTCGTTGCCTACCTTCAGAAGCGGCTTCCGGAGGTCGATGTTCTCACACGCGTCCAGCTTCGTGATCAGCTCGGTGCTGTTCTCGAATGCTATCTTCATAGCTTCACGAGCATCAGCTCATTCCACCTTGCCGCCGGTATCACGTACTTGACGCGGTAGTCGCCCTGGGCGAAGCTGATGACCTCGCCCGGGACGATGCTCCTGTCTTTCGTGAGGCCGACCGCTTCGACATCGACATAGCGCGGATCCTGCACGTTCTGCTGCGCGTAGATCTTGAACGCGATGTCAGCCGTCCTTGTGGTCGGTGTGCCCTGTTCAAGCTGACCGTATGTGTCTGGGGTAAGGCCGTATGCCTTTATCGTTGCGCTTTGGAGTTCTCTTGTGATGGTCATATGACTCTCACCTTCCTAAACTTCTTGAGCTGGTCCTCGATGTCCTTGCTGTAGCCGTTGATGTATCCGTAGGACACTCCGCTATAGCTCTCCGACGTCAGGCCTTTTGTGTTCATCATGTTGTAGTCATAAATGACCATGTTGATGATCGTGCCCGAAATCTGATCGATGCAGCTCGGATTGTTAGTATAGTTTGTAGCGTACTCTTCAGCGAGCCCGATGAGTTCTTCAAGCAGCGCATCCTTCGACTCATCGCTTATATTCAACAGCAGTTTGATTCTTTCAAGCATGCGCTACCTCCCCGCATTAAGATGCGACTGTGACCTGTGTAGCAGCCTTCGCAGCCTTGCCCGGTGCGTATGCGATAGCATCTACCTTCTGTCCTGCAGCGAGGTTGGATGCCGCTGTCATTGTCCAGCTTCCGCTTGATGGTACCGGCGAGCCTACAAGTGCGCCGTTTACGAATACGTCGACTCTTGTGCAGTCAGTTCCGCAGGATCCAGCGATAGTTTTGGCGTTCTTTGTGTATGTTGTGATAGCGCAAGCTGTGCTCTGTGCCTTTGCGAGCATGACGATCTTCTTCTCGTTTGTCAGAGCTACTACTGCCACTTTGCGGATGTACACGAGATTCTTTCTGAGGTCAGGGTCTCTGTCCTGCTCTACCTCAGTGCCCTTCTTGATGAAGAGCGTGACTGCTTCTCTGTTTACGAGGAACGCGCAGCCCGCAGGAACAGCTTTCGAGATAACGACCGGGAATCCGCAGACGCTGCCGACATAGCCGGTGCGGACGAAGCCTTCGCTGTACTTCAGCGCTTCGCCAAGCTGTTTCCTTGCATAAGCGAGGTCTGTCGGGTTCATCAGAAGTGTGTAGCCTTCTGCTTCCTCACCGAGAAGTGCAGCTGCATCTACGACCTTTCCGAAGAAGTAGTCAGCTGTTGTGGTCGAGAAATCGCACTCGATCGTGCGGTCAGCGCTGCTCATCTCAGCGATTGCCTTGCGAGTAAAGTCGTTGACCATTTCCTCAGCCATGCCCTTCATGATGGTGTCGACGATGACAGGGTCCTTCATTTCCTCTTCATCGAAGTACTGGCCTTTGCCCTGTGTTACGCCTACAACGTAGTCCTTCGAGGTGTAAGCAGCCTCGAACACTCCGCTGTTGCCTACGCCCTGAGCGAGGTCTTCAACAGAACCGGTTGCTTTGTATTTGTGGATCGTCTTCTTCATGCCGGCATTCTCCGAGAGGGAGTAGTCAGCCGTCAGGTAGTTTGCGAGGTCGACCTTTGTGGCCAGAATGCTCTCATACTTGTTCTCAAGAACAAAATTTTCATAAGGTGTGTTTGACATTGTATGTTCTCCTTTACTGTGTCATTTTCTTGTACAGTTCCGGATCATTGATATACAGCGCGTTCTGCTCTGCCAGTGTCATCTTGGCAAAGGCTTCCTTAGTAAGGCCCTCATTCTGTTCAGGTGCCTTCATAGGTGACTTCCCTGCGAGCCTCTTGGCTACGCTTGCCTTGATGGCCTTGTCGAGCTTCTTGATGTTCTCGTTCATCGTGTCAGCGTCTTCCGCTACCACGAAGTCAACGAGTGCCAGG
>OCTW013432532.1_pt1 | contig 10715 bp, 10 predicted proteins | sample 1539671 | NCBI WGS metagenome assembly OCTW01 (sample SAMN02144230, study PRJEB22623) | gut metagenome | biome: sheep rumen | host: Ovis aries | place: New Zealand
GGCAGCGACATCTTCCTCTCCTACGGCGGCGGAGCGGGCATTGAGTTCATGGTGCGCACCGCCCTCGGACAGCTGAAAAAGCAGCCCTCGGCCGATATGCTCGAAATCCTCGACGGCAACCGCCTGCTCCTCGCCCTCGGCAAGAGCCCTCAGCTTTCCACCCTCTTCGACCACATCACCCTCAAAGACATCCACTTCGACGAGAAGTCGGTGATGGTGGACTTTGTGCCCAAATCCTGAAATTCCCTTTCAGCCATGCAGTTGCACTACATCTACCACAGTTGTTTCGTGGCCGAGGAAGAGGACTGTCTGCTCGTTTTCGACTACTGGCAAGACCCCCAGGGGCTGCTCCGCTCCCTGCTCGACAGCGCCGGCGGCCGCGCGGTCTACTTCATCGTGTCCCATTTCCATCAGGACCACTTCAACCCCGACATAGTCGGCTGGTGCGCCGCCCGCGCGGACTGGCACCTGCTGCCCTCCTACGACACCGTGCGCCGCCGCCGCATCGACAAGTCGCTCCCCCTGGCAGTCCTGCGGCCCGCCGAGAGTGTGGCCACCCCCCATTTCAGCCTCAAAGCCTATCGGTCCACCGACGTGGGGGTCAGCACCGTCACCACCCTGCGCGACGGCACCACCCTCTTCCATGCCGGCGACTGCAACAACTGGCGTTTCCCGCCCGCCGCCGACCCCTCCGACATCGACCGGGTGAAGGTGACCTCCGATCAGATGGAGAAACTCTTCCTCTCCATCCTGCGCGACATCCGGCTCGACTTCCCCGCCATCGACCATGCCATGTTCCCCGTTGACCCCCGCCTGGGGCAGGAAATGCTGCGCGGCCCTTTCCAGCTGCTCCAGGCCATCAAAGTGTCCCATCTCCACCCCATGCACTACAGTTGGGGGCTGGAGGCATTCCAGTAATCCCCTGCGCCTTCCGCGACAGGATTTCCCCACTCGGCTGGTTTTAGTTTTCACCGTGGCGCCCCCCTCCGTTCGCCGCTCCTTCATCGCTAATTTAGCGGCGAAGGAGCGGCGAACGGAGAGGACGCTTGCGATTGAGGGCCGGCGCGGGGCGCTGCTGCCGTGTCCTATAATTACCACCGTAGGTGGTAATAGAGGTATGCGCCGGTGCCGCCGCTGAATAGTGTGCCGGTGGCGGCCGCGCCCCCAATATCTGTTTGGATGCGTCCGCCGACCTGCTTTTTGCAGGCCCGGCGGACGCGTGGCAGCCGTAGGTTGCGGGCGGAGAGTGTCCGTTTGCGACAGTAGCGGAAGCTTGATGCACGCAGACTCCAAACGGCGGCGGGATGAAAAAGGGATAGTGTACTTTTGCATCGTCTTCAAGGGGAGGACGGCAGCCCACGGCTGGCGCGCGAAGCTGGGCGGCGGCGGAAATCCTCTGGAGGATGCGGAGTCCACAAAACAACCCGACTAAGGACCGGGCGGATTCCGGACAACGAACAGTTATGGCTATTTTTTCAGGAATCATCTCCCGCTTGAGAGGGAGTATCGGACAGCTGACTTTTGCCCGTGTGGGCGGCAAGACAGTGGTGAGAGAGAAGGTGGAGCGCAAGGCGGTGCCCACACGCACCCGCCGCCAGATGCGCCGCCGGGTGGTCTGGGCCAACCTGGTGAACCTCTACCGCGCCTTTTCCGGCACGCTGCACCCCAGCTTCGAGAACAAGGAGCGCGGCCGCAGCGACTACAACGAGTTTATGAGTGCCAATCTGGGAGGGAACTTGGTTGCACTGACTGCCGGTGAGGCCCGCCAAGGGGGCTGTGTGGTGGCTGGCTACCAGGTGACCCGCGGCTCGCTGCCCTCGGTGGGGGTGCAGTTCGGAAGCGGCAATGTGCCCGTCACCGACATCAACATGGGCGGCATCACCATCGGGTCCAGCACCACGGTGAAGACCTTCAGCCAAGCCATCATCGACAACAATCCCGAGTGGGCCAATGGCGACCAGCTGTCGGTGTTCATAGCCCATCAGCAGCAGGATTCCGGCACCGGTGTGCCCCGCGTGACTATCGACGCCAAGGAGCTGACGCTCGATGTGAACGACGAGAGTTCGATGCTGGGCGATGTGGTGGAGGCCAACTTCTTCAGTGTCGACGAGGGCAAACTGGCCGTAGGCGGCGCGCTGAACGGCGGTGTGGCTGTGGTGCACAGCCGTCTGACGCAGGGAGGCACGCAGGTGAGCACGCAGTTCTTTGTGGTGAACAACACGCTGCTGAGTCTCTACCAGGGCGACGAGGCTGTCGAGGCCGCAGTGCTGAGTTATGGCGGCGTGACGAGGGACGATTTTCTCACCCCTAATGTCGACGATTTGACCAGCGATACCGTGCGCCCGTAGGTTCACTATTTGTTTCACGATGGGGGGGCGGAAGCCCCCCTGTTTAAAAAAAGGAGGTTATTATGAAAACGAACATCAAGATTGCTGTGGATGAAGCCAAGCGGGTGTTGCGGTCGCAACAGGTGAGCGAGAACGAGGCGAAGGCTATACTGGACGGCTTGTCGGCCGCCTCGAAGGAGGCCACCCCTTGGTGGGTGGTGGTGCTGAAGACGCTGGCTTACCTCATCGGGCTGTTGCTGGCAGGCTATGGCACTTCGGCCGCCGCGCAGTCGCTGTTGTTTTGAAACGCAGGGCGGGCGGGAGGGAACAATGTGACATACTCAGGATTGCGAGCGCCCAGACTGCGGGGTGCCGCACGGCTCAGGCTGGCGATGCGCGGGATGCCCGTTGGGGCTGCCGATGTGTTGCCGGCCTGCGGCTGTATGTATGGAGTGGCTGTAAGGCTGGCCGCTACAGAGGGGTGCGGAAACGGTAGATGCAGTTGTCGGCCGGGTCGGGGGTGTTGAAACTGATGTAGATCCAGGGGCCTTGGATGTCGACACCTTCAGGTTCGAGGCCTATGGGGTTGAGGTCGAGGGTGGCCACTTCGCGGCCAGAGGCAAGGTGGATGATGTGCAGCCAGTAGTTGCCGGGGCTGTCGCCGTCGGGCAGGTAGGCGTAGCCGTTTTTGATTTTGCTGCCTTGTGCCACTTTGACGCAGTTGACGGGGATGGTCTGCAGCACGTCGCTGTCGGTGAGTATGACTTGGGGGTGGAGCAGGCTGGGGAGTCGGAATTTTTTCAGCGACATGGGTCCGCCCTTGCGGCCGCCATAGGCGTAGAGGAAGTTGCTGTCGGGGTCGAGACACCAGTCCTGCGCCACGGGGTAGGCCGGGCTGCTGTAGATGATGCGTTGGACGAGGGCGGAGCCAGTGGGGGTGAGGCGGGTGACGAGACAGGCTTTGTCGCCAAAGCAGCTGGATACGTAGAGCAGGGGGTAGGGGCTGCCGTAGGGGCGGAGCCGCGCAAAGGAGGCGTTGTTGCAGTGGGTGCGGTTGCTGTCGAGCTGGAGGGAGGCAACGAGACTGCGCCGCCGGAGGTCGAGGATGAGGCATTGGCCTCCGTGGCGGAGCATGACGGCATGGCCGTTGTGGAGGGCAAGGCCTTGCGCACTGCCATGCACTTGGACGCTGTCGGGCATCCATGCCGCAAGCCGCTCCATGACGGGCTGCTGGGCAGCGGCTCCGAGCGGGAGCAGCAGCAGCCAGGCGGTCAGAAGGAGGTGCTGTTTGATGGGTCGGGGAGGGTTAGAAGGTGTAGTTGAAGCCTACGCGTACCCAGTTGCGGCCCGTGGTGAGGGGCGAGCCGTTGATGCCGAAACCTATCTGGTCGGTGCGGGCGGTGAGGTCGATGGTGGTGACACGCGAAAGGACCCGGGGGGTGGTGGTGTAGTCGTACTCTTCGATGACGGTGGTTCGGTTGAGTATGGTGCGGTCGAAGCCGAAGGCCAGAATGTCAAGGTAGAGGTCGATGTAGCATTTGGGCGACAGCTGCCAGCTGAGGCCGGGGAGGACTTTGATTCCGATGGATGTGGAGGATTCGGGAATGCTGTAGGAGGTGTCGACGGTGTAGTGCATTTCGCGACGGTACCAGTCGAGAAACTCGTGCCGGTGGGAGTGGTTGACTTTGCTGAAGTAGGCGTCGACTTCGGCAAAGAAGGCGATGTCGCCCAGCTGGATGAGTTCGTAGCGCAGGTAGGGGGTGATGGAGTATTGTGTGCGGTATTGCGAGAAGTTGCCGACGAGGCTGTCGTAGGGAGGTATGATGCGCTCGGCTTCGAAATTAGGATGCCGCAGCCGGAATTCCTCGACGGTGAAGTTGCCGGTGGTGCGGGAGTAGCCGAACATGCCGGCGATGCCGAACTGGAGTTTGCCCATCTGGTAGCCGACTTTGGCCCCGATGGAGAGCGAGAGGGGCTTGTTGGGTTTGAAGCTGCCGGTGTCGATGATGGTGGTGTCCAAGCCGGTGATGGGGCTGGGGCCGTCGTAGCGCGTCTCGAATGATGAGTTGCCTTGGTTGAAGGCTCCGCCCAGCTGCGCACTGACCACAAACTGGGCTTGGACCAGCTGGACGGTGAGGAGCAGGGCAAGGGTGAGAAGTATTTTTTTCATGATTCAGAAAGGCTTAGAAGGTGAAATAAAAACCAGCGCGGACCCAGTTGTTGATACCTTCCTCGGTGAGGAGCGGGGTGCCGGTGAGGCCACCTCTGATGTCGGTGGAGGTGGTAGTGGTGGTGGTGGTGGTGAAGGTGGCACCTTCGAATTCACCCATGCCGCTGATTTTGAACTGGTAGTTGAGGTCTACGCGTTTGGTGGTGGTGCGGGTGTAGGCCAGCGAGAGGAAGTCCATGTAGAGTTCGATGCCGCAGTTTTTGGAGAGTTGCCATGTGATGCCGGGAATGACGCGGGCACCGAGCTGGACGGAGGTGCGGGGTATGACGACGTTGGTAGTGTCGAAGGGAAAGCCGATGCCGGGGTTGGCGATGACGTAGTTGTCGACATGCGCCTGGAGGACGGTGGGGTTGAGGGTGGAGGTGTAGAAGAGGTTGAGTTCGACGAAGAGCGAGATGTCGCCGGCGGTAAGGATGTCGTAGCGGAAGTAGGGTGCGACGGTGAAGGAGGCGTATTTAGAGCTCATGGTGCCGTGCGATCTCCACCGGTCGGGGTACTGGGTGCTGACCATGGGGATGATTGTCGGGTCGAGAGGTTGGTTCTCGAGGTTGTACATGGAGTAGGACCCGGCAACACCTACCTGGGCTTTGCCGAATTTGTAGCCCAGTTTGAGGCCGGCGGTGAGGTTGGAGGTGGTGGTGGGGAAGATGACAGTGTCGTTTTCGGAACTGGTGGCGACGGATACCTGTGTGTGGATGGAGGTGTCGCCGGAGAATTTGCTGCCGCCGAAGTTGGCACTAATGATGAATTGTGCGTTGGCTGTGAAGGCGAAGGCTGCCAAGGCGAGGGCGAGGAATATTCTTTTCATTTATAATAATTTATTGTTTCAGAATGAATAAACTTTGCATGTTCAAACGATGTTTTGGGGCATTGTTTGAACATGCAAAGATACAACTTTTTTTTTATATACAAAAAAAGTTTGTCAGAAGACGATTTTTGAGGAGAGGATTCCGCCTTCCGCTTTGTGGAGCAGCGAGCCGTCGGGCGAGAAGATGTAGAGGTCGGCGTTGGCGGTGTAGGGGCTGTTGCAGACGAAGATGTTGCCGGTGGCAGGGTCGATGTTGATGGCGTAGGCGTAGGGGAGTGAGGTTTGGTGGGTCTGCAGGATGGGTTCGGCCTGGAGGGCGTCGGGGTCGACTTTATAGAAACGGGCGGTGGGGTGGTATTGGGCATCGTAGGCGGTGGAGTAGAGGTAGATGGCGTTGTTGTGGATGGTGAAGTTGGTGGCGGTGACGGGGAGCGGACGTTGCGAGTGGTCGTTGAGGTCGATGATCAGGGTTTGTGCGGGGTGGCTGCCATAGTCGCCGGAGCAGGCCACGAGGAGCCGGTGGCTGTCGAGGGCTTTGATGCGGCCGGGGTTGTGGCCGACGGTGATGAGGGCGGTCTCGGTGAAGGAGCGGGTGTCGACAATGGACAGGGTGCTGTCGTAGACGGAGTTGCCGTTGGCGTCGTATTGCCAGCTGTTGCAGATGTAGAGGTTGTCGCCAATGGCGCAGAGCTGTTCGGGCTGCATGCCGCTGAGGGGGCAAGCGGCTTCGATGGCGAGGGTGAGGGTGTCGATGCGGACGACGGTCTTGTCGTAGCAGGTGACGTAGATTTTGCCGCCCAGGGGCTCGATGTAGCGGGGGCCGCGGGAACCCATGTCGATTTGTTTGAGGCTGCGCCCGGTGGCGGGGTCGATGACTTCGATGGTGTTGGAGGTGAAGACGGTGGCGTAGAGACGGTTGCCGTAGTGGACGAGGTCTTGGGCCAGGTCGCCGATGCCACGGCCGTTGGCGGCGTCGAACCAGTCGAGTGTGATGTTGCCGTTGGCGAGGTTGATGAGGCTGATGCTGGCATCGTTGCCGCCCCAGGAGCCTTCGCTGAGGAGGTAGGCGCAGGAGGTGTCGGGGGTGTCGGGGGTGACGGGCTGGGGGTCTTTGCGGCATCCGCCAAGGAGGAGGGCCGAGAGTAGCAGAAGGGGAATGATGTGATGCTTCATGATTTGTTGTTATTAATGCTGTTTGTTGTTTTTTTTCAGGGTGAGGTCAGATTGTCCAGGTGAGGCCAAGCCGGAAGTTGCGCCCCATCATGGGGTAGTTTTTCACAACTTCGTACTGTGCGTTGAAGAGGTTGAGGACTTGGATTTTGGCTCGGAGTTCGGTATGGCCGATGTCGAAGGAACGGCTGAGGGTGACGCCTTGGTCGGCATAGCCCGGCACACGGGAGGCGGGGGTGTTTTGCTGCTTGGCATAGCGCGTGCCGACAATCATGAGCGAGAGGCCGACATCGCACCAGGGGGTGGCGGCGGTGAGGGTGGCGTTGCCGCTGTGGCGGGGGGTGTAGGGGATTTGGTGGCCGTAGGTTTTGGAGGCGGGGTCGGTGCGGTCGACGGCATACTGGTAGGAATAGCCTAAGCTGAAGTCGAGGCGTATGCGGGGCGAGGAGTAGGTTTGCAGGGTGGCGTTGGCGGTAAGGTCGAGGCCGAGGATTTCGACTTCGCCCATGTTGATCATGGACCAGAGGAACATGTTCTGCATGGGGATGGCGACAATCTTGTCGGTGACACGGTTGTAGTAGAGGTCGGCAGTGGAGGTGTAGGCGGTTACGGCTTCGTTGATGGGGATGGGGACGCTGCGATAGGTGAGGCCGATGTTGTGCTGGAGTGCTTTCTCGGGGCGGAGGGGGTGGCCTACGGTGTAGTAGTAGAGTTCGTTGAAGTTGGGGACGCGGTAGTTTTCCTTGAAGAAGTAGCGGAGGGTGAACCGCTGGAGGGTCCAGTTGAGGCCGGTGTAGGGGGAGAGGCGAGCGTAGGTGACGGGGGAGAGACCGGGTTCGGAGTCTTGAATCCATGTGCCGAGGATGTTGGCACTGGCGCGGAGACCGTCGAGCGCGGGGATGAGGTGGGCGATGTACTCGGCCGAGAGTACCCCAAGGACGGAGTAGCGGAGCACGTCGTTGTGTTTGCTGAGGTTGCTGAGGAGGCGGTTGGCGGCCTCGTCGGCGGAGAGGCTGAGGCTGAAATAGTCGCGGAAGCGGTCGCCAGTGTGGTAGCGGAAGGTTTGGGAGAGGTAGGCTTCGCGCTGGCGGTAGAGGTTGCGGAGGGTGCCGATGACGTGGACGGCGGTGTCGACATAGGTGTCTTGGCTGTGCTGGTATTTAGCCAGGAGCTGGAAGTCGAGGCGGCGGCCGCTGTGGCGGAAGCGGGCCTGGGAGAAGAAGAGTTGTTCCTCGCTATGCTCGGAGCCACGGACAGAGTAGTAGATGACGGGGCCGGGGAGGGCGTGGAAGCCATTCATGAAGTGGGCTTTGATGTGGAGCCGGTTGCGGCTGTCGAAACGGTAGAAGAGGTTGGCATCGGCGGTGCCGATACGGATTTGGGAGTTCTCACGCGTCTCGCGCGAGCAGCTGTCGGTGCGGCTGGGTGTATAATATAAGGTGAAGGGGTAGTTGCCGTCGGAGCGCAGGTAGTTGCCCCAAAAGGAGAGGGATAGGCGGCGGCCGAGCCGGTGCTCGTAGGACAGGGATGGGGAGAGAAGCCCGAAGGAGCCGCCTTCGAGGCCAACCCGCAGGTTGAAGGGGCGGGAGCCGAATTCGGGTTCGTGGGTTTCCATGTTGATGACGCTGCCCGCCGAGTAGGCCCGGGCCGCGTTGAGGGAGTTGTCCATCTGCCCGTTGGAGAGGGAGATGTAGCTGCTGTTGCCCAACATGTAGCGGCCGAGGTCTACCTGTCCGTTTTGGCAGTCGGTGACGGCAACACCGTCGATGGTAAGGGTGCTGAACTGGCTGCCGAGGCCTCGGGCAGAGACGGTTTTGATGCCGCCCAGACCGCCGTAGTCTTTGAGGGTGACGCCAACCATGCGCCGGAGGACGTCGCTGAGCTGGGCATCGCCGAGCTGCTCCATCTTTTCGGACGAGGCAACTTGTGTGGGAGTCTGTGCCTTGATGGTTTCAGGACGGGTGTTGGTCTGGATGATGCTTACGGCGGGCAGGGTGACGGCGCGCCGAGCGGTGTCCTGTGCGGAAAGGGACTGGGCGATGGCGCACAGAAGGGTCAGTAGGGTTATTAGATATGTCTGTCTTTTCATCTGCATTTGCGTGCCTATCCTCGAGGCCGTTTAAAAGGCGGCTTGGCAGGTCTTCTGACTTGTCTGGCTGAGTTCAGGCCTTCCCATGATGCAAAGAGGCAACACAGTGGCTTAGCAGGTGGAACACAGCATGAAAGGACTTACAGCAGCGGGACTGTTGCCGACTTGCACGGCATTCCCTTTTCACGCCCCTATGGCGACCAAACCGGCTGCAAAGATACGAAGAAAAATCCACATGATGAAAAAATGGGTTGCGGGAAGGGTGCGAAAAGGGTTGTGCCGTGGTGTTGAGAGAACGCCTTTTCAGGGTGTGGGACGAGCGATGAAAGGTTAAGTATTGTTAAATGCCGTGGGGCTTGAAACAACCATTTTTACCGTTACTTACCTTGTAGTAAGTAGCGCACGGGGTTGTGTGCAGCTGGTGGAATGAAAAATAATGTGTATTTTTGCATCGAAATTAAAAAATCAAACACAATGAGAACAATCGAGACTATCAAAAGCGGCAAGAATTATACCGCAGTAAATGTAGGGAATCTGGATCAGATTATTGAACACGAGCTTCCGATGGGGCCTAATGTCATAAAGGGCAAGGTGTTTGTAGGGCAGGCTCTGGGTGCGACGGGCAGCGAGCTTTCGTTCCAGACGCTTGTGCCGGGACAAGACAGCGGTTTCCTCCACACCCACAAGACGCATGAGGAGCTGTATTTTATCCTGAAAGGGGAGGGGACCTATCAGGTGGACGGCGAGCAATTCCCGGTCAGCGAAGGTACTGTGGTGCGGGTCGGACCCGAAGGCCGCCGCGCACTTAAGAACACGGGCGACAAGAACCTGACGATGCTCTGCATCCAGTATAAGGCCAATGCCTTTGGCGAGGCCGACAGTCCCATGACCGACGGCAACATCCTGCCTGACCCCTTAGAGTGGTAGGGAATACCAATCATTAGACCTCATTTCGCCCGGCGAGGGGACTCCCCGGGCGGGAGGGGATGACAATGTCAAAGAGAGGAAGGCGGGCTGCAAGAAGCAGCCTGCCAAACTTTCGGGGATATTGTCGTCCCCTTTTTCTGTCTAAAGGGATGACAACGCCACTCCCCGAGCGGGGCATGGGGTAAAGCTCCCCTTTTGAGCGGGATAGGGGGGTAGGTCATAGAAAAGAGAAAGCGGACTGGCCGAGTCCACTCCGAAGCCTGAAAGTGTGCTGCATTCCATAAAAAAACTTCCCCCCGTGTCACACAATCCAATTGTCATTACGTCTAATACAGCAAACGAACACAACGAATCTTACAATCGCGCGTAATATGGATGAAACAGCACACAGAAATAGTAATTAAAACGTTATGAAAACATGAAAAAGAAAAAAGATTGACCACCCCCCCGATGCCCACGCAGCAACAAGAAATAGAATTTGGCGACCTGCTGAAACGCAACAACCAGACTATAAACAGAATCTGTCTCAGGTACTGTGAGGGTAACGCATTCTATTTCGATGAACTGCGACAGGAGTGCGCCATGGCGATATGGGCGGAGTTCAGCCGTTACGGTCTCGACCGTTTCCGTGGCGACAGCGCCGAGTCAACATGGATATACCAAATCTCCTACCACGCCATCGTAGACTATCTGCGCAACCCCAAGCACCAAGAGTTCCAGTCCGTCTGCGACCTCTACAGCCTGGAGCACCTCGCCGACAGCCAATCCCATGACGACTGGCACCTGCTCGATGACCTCGCCGCACAACTCAGCCACAGCGAGCGCAACATGCTGGACCACTGCCTCAACGACGACTCCTACAGCACCATCGCACGCGCCGAGGGTATCACCGAAAGCAACGCCCGCAAACGAATGTCACGATTATTGAACAAATTGAAAATGTTAGTCCATAAATAGTTATTAACCGACTGTCCTCTTGTCTGCAATGACTTTACTTTGGTTCGGCCATGAAAGCAAGCTTCCGTTGTGTTCTTGTTGCTCAACGTTTCTTCATCACCAGTATATTGTTTGCAGGGAAGAGTGTAAATAGAAATAATTGACAATGAAAGAAGAAAATAAAACACTGGGCAGTATCCAGCAAGAGGAGAGCGGCGCCTCCCGTCC
>OCTW011598445.1_pt1 | contig 10714 bp, 10 predicted proteins | sample 1539671 | NCBI WGS metagenome assembly OCTW01 (sample SAMN02144230, study PRJEB22623) | gut metagenome | biome: sheep rumen | host: Ovis aries | place: New Zealand
TTTATATAGTACTTAGTATTATGTATTATATGGGACAAGGTAATTTTATTCATAGTTTTTTACTTAATAATATGGGATGGTTTGTATTAATACTTTATTTTGTAAATAGAGGTAGTATTATTACTCAAGCTATGTTTTATAATTCTGATCATGCTATGCTTAGATATAATTTTTATAGAGAAGAGAGTGTTATACTTGGCTTATTTAAAAGAAGACTTGGAACTGTTGTTAAAGTTAATTTAATACCTGGAATATTAATTGCTGTTGGTAATGTAGTTTTATTATTTATTACAGGTGGTGCTGATATTATTACTTATATTAGTATGTTTATTTTTATTATTAGTTTATGTATATTTTTTAGTGTACATTATTTAGTTTTATATTATTTGTTGCAACCATATAATAAAGATTTAATGATAAAGAGTGGTACTTATTCTTTTATTACTTTACTTACATATTTTGTTAGTTATTATGCTAGTGATATAAAAGTATCTACTTTATTATTTTCAATATTTGGAATAGTATTTTGTATTATATATATAATAATTGGATTATTACTTGTTAAAAAGTATGCTCCAAGAACTTTTAGGATTAGGTGATGTTATGGAAATAATTATTGGTAAATATAGTGGATTTTGTAATGGTGTTTCTAATACTATTAAGAGAGCTAATTTAGAATTAGATAAAGATAGTAATATTTATTGTTTAGGTGAAATAGTTCATAATGAGAGAGTAATAGAAATGCTTGAAGATAAGGGAATGAAAACAGTTGATGATATTAATTTAGTACCAGATAATGCTAGATGTATATTTCGTGCTCATGGAGAGAGACGTGAAATATATGAAGAAGCTAAAAGAAGAGGTATTGAAGTAATTGATCTTAGTTGTGGAAAAGTAATTGCAATTAGAAAGAAAATTGAAAAGAAAAAAGATTCTTTTGTAATATTAATTGGTAAAAAGAATCATCCAGAAGTAATAGGTAATTTTTCTTTTGCAACTATAGGAGATATTGTTGAAAATAGTAGTGATATAGATAGTGCAATTGATAAATTTAGAGATAGTGGTCTTAATAATATTTATGTATGTGGACAAACTACTTTTGAAGAGGATAAGTTTTTAAAATTAGTTGATGAAATTAAAGAGAAAATTAATTCTTTAGTAGAAGTAGATAATACAATATGTAGTGCTACTCATGATAGGCAAGAAGAGACTAAAGAATTAAGTAAAAGAGTAGATTTGATGCTGATAGTTGGTGGTAAAAATAGTTCTAATACTAAGGAATTATATAATATTAGTAATAATAATGTTACTACTTATTTAATACAAGATGTTAATGATTTAGATAATTTAGATATTAATTATAATACTATTGGTATTATGGGAGGAGCATCTACTCCAGATATAGTTATTAATGAAATAGTTAATTATTTAAAACGATAATTAATCCGAAAACTAGTAGTACTATTAAAATTATTATTTCTACATTATTGTTATTGATATTTGGTATTTTAATTGTTAGAAAGAAACATTCTAGTATAAGTTAAAAGGGCATTTGAAATATGCTCTTTTTTTTGTTATGGTAGATATATGAAGAAATGGAAAAAGACATTAATAGGACTTGGTATTTTAATTGCTATTGGTAGTCATATGATTGATAATAACTATGATACTAGTGATATAGAGATAGTTGATGGAGATTGTTATGCTACTTATAGTTGTGGATCTGTCTATATAGGAGATAGGTGCTTTTTGAATGAAATTAATTTTTCTGATGGGGATGTTTTAGTAGAAGATTTAAGAGATGATAATGATCCTAATATGAAGATAATTAATTCTATGGAGATAGATGATAAGAATATTAGAAATGAGATATTAGAAATATTATGTGATTATGAGGAAGAATACCCAAGTAAATGGAATAGAAGTATTGATTCTATGAGGTTAGAGTGGTTTATGCATAATATTGGTTATACTAATGGATTAGAGACGAGAAGAACAAAAGATGTTGATTTGAATAATGAAGATGAAGAAAAATATAATAATAAAGTATTAAGTAAACTATTAAGATTATAGTTTACTTGTTTTTTTTATTTAAAATGGTACAATAAGTAATGTGTATTGGGGGCAGTTATATGCTAAATAAAGTTAATATGCCAAGTGATGTAAAAAAATTAAATATAGATGAGAAAAAAGAATTAGCTAGTGATATTAGAAAAGAAATATTAAATGTAGTATCTAAAAATGGTGGTCATTTGGCTTCTAATTTAGGAATAGTAGAACTTACTATTGCTCTTGTTTCTTATTTTAATGTAGAAAAAGATAGAGTAGTTTTTGATGTTGGACATCAATCTTATGTATATAAACTTCTTACTGGTAGAAAGAATAAGTTTAGTACTCTTCGTAAGTTTGGGGGGATTGCTGGATTTCCTAGAACAGATGAGAGTAAGTTTGATTATTTTGATACAGGTCATTCTTCTACATCTATTAGTGCTGCACTTGGTATAGCAAGAGCAAGAGATTTATTAAATAAAAAGTACAATGTAATAGCAGTAATAGGAGATGGAGCGCTTACTGGTGGTATGGCACTTGAAGCTTTAAATGATGCTGGTATTAGTAGGAGCAGGTTAATTGTAATACTTAATGATAATGAGATGAGTATTTCTAAAAATACTGGTGGATTATCGCAATTTCTTACTAAGTTACGTACTAAGAAATTATATGTTTCTAGTAATAAAAAGATTAAGAAGTTTGTTAATAAAATTCCATTTATAGGTAAGAGAATTAGCAAAAGAATTGGTAAGATTAAAAATGGTATAAAAGAGATGATTATACCTAAAATGTATTTTGAAAATATTGGTTTTACTTATTTAGGTCCGGTTGATGGACATAATATTGAGGCTATGGAAGATATATTTAGAAGAACTGAAAATATAGATGGTCCAATTTTAATACATGTTTTAACTAAAAAAGGAAAAGGTTATAAGTTTGCTGAAGAAGAACCTAATAAGTATCATGCAACTGGAGCATTTGATTTAACTGTAGGTAAACAAAGTAGCGGAAAATTAGATTATAGTGCTGTTATGGGAAATAAGTTAGTAGAACTTGCTCGTGAAGATAAGAGAATAGTTGCGGTTACAGCTGCTATGGAAGAAGGGACTGGACTTAGTAGTTTTGCTAAAAAATATCCAAAGAGATTTTTTGATGTAGAAATAGCTGAACAACATGCCCTTACAATGGTAGCTGGTATGGCTCGTGAAGGATTAAAACCAGTTATTCCAATTTATTCTTCTTTTTTACAAAGAGGATTTGATCAAGTAGTTCATGATATTTGTTTACAAAAATTAGGAGTAGTTATTTGTGTTGATAGAGCTGGTTGTGTTGGAGCTGATGGTGAAACACATAATGGGCTTCTTGATTTGAGTTATCTTAGAACAATACCTAATATGACTATTATGGCTCCTAAAGATTTTATAGAGCTTGAAGATATGCTTGAGTTTGCTATTAAATATGATAAGCCTATTGCTATTAGATATCCTAGAGGTGGCGAAGGAGAGTATAAATTTACTAAACATAATAAAATTATGTTAGGTAAGAGTGAAGTTATTAAAGAAGGTAGTGATGTTACTATACTTGGTATAGGTAAGATGACTGAGAGAGCTATGGAAGTAGCTGAATTATTAGAACAAGATAATATATCAGTAGAAGTTATTAATGCTAGATTTGCTAAACCTATTGATATTAAGACTATTACTGAGTCTATTAATAAAACTAAATTATTAGTTACAATAGAAGATAATAGTATTAGTGGTGGATTTGGAGAAGGAGTAAAAGCTAGTATTAGGAATTGTAATATTATTAATTTTGCTTATCCTGATAAATTTATTAAACATGGAAGTGTTCCTGAACTTGAAGAGAAATATGGTTTAAATAAAGAAGCAATTTATAAAAAAATAAAAGAGATTATTTAATAATCTCTTTTTCTATTTCTTTGAATACTTTTCCAATTGAATCATAGAATACTAAATCACATGTATTATCGTATGGAGTCATTTGTTTATTAATTAATACTAGATGTTTTCCATGAAAGTATCTTATTAATCCAGCTGCTGGATAGACATTTAGAGAAGTACCTCCAATTATTAGTAATTCTGCTTTAGATATTTCATTAATTGCTTTTTCTAAATCTTTATCATTTAATCCTTCTTCATATAGAACTACATCTGGTTTAATAATACCATTACATTTACTACATCTTGGTATATCTTTACTATTAAATACATATTCTGCGTCATAGAATGTATTACAATCCATACAATAATTTCTTTTAATAGAACCATGTAGTTCTATTACTTTTGATCCTACTTCTTCATCAAAACCATCAATGTTTTGAGTTATTACATAACTTAGTAGATTTTTATCTTGTAATTCTTTTAATACTTTATGTGTAATATTTGGTTTATATTTTAGAGAATTTAATTTATCTTTATAGAATTTATAGAATTCTTTTGTATTATTCATAAAGAAGCTATGTGATAGTATTTCTTCTGGTGGATAATCATATTTTTCATTATAAAGGCCATCTACTGATCTAAAGTCTTTTAATCCTGATTCAGTAGAAGTACCAGCTCCTCCAAAGAAGACGGTATGTTTTGATTCTTTTATCCAATTACAAAGAGTTTTTATTTTATCCATATTATCACCAAGATAATTATAACACATTTGATTTAAATAGAATAATATGATATAATATGCATTCGGTTGGTGATATTATGGAAAGATTATTTACAAAAAGTGGAATTGTTTATAGACATCACTGTGGTGATTTATATAGGGGTGATGAGAGACTTTCTTTTATAGATGATGGTTTAGAAGGAAGAGTTTATAGAGATGGAAATACTGCAGTTAAGATATATCATAATTATCCAGAGAAGAATGTTTTAAAGAGAAGAGAAATTGAAAAATTAAGTGAAGTAGAAACTGAGAGAATAATATTACCAGATGAAGCTATTTTAGGTGAAGGAACTAGAGGATATACAATGCCTTTTGTTGATGGAGATAGTGATTGTATATTTGATATGGACAAAGATGTATTAGTACGAGAAATTGATTTAATAGAAGATGATTTAAAAGTATTAGGTGATGAACAAGTACTTATTGGTGATTTAAGAGATAGTAATTATTTAAGTAATAGTGATAATTTCTATTTAATAGATAGTGGTGACTATGAATTTGTTGATGGTAAATGTGTTGAGTCTAATTTATTTGCTTTTCATAGTTTCTTTTTAGAAGATTTATTTGGTTTATATCTTTTAGATTATGGAGATATTTCTAAGGGATTAGAATCTTTAAATAAAATTAAAAATGGTTTTTATAATTATAATGGGGGGTTAGCAGAATATGTTGACGATTATTTTAGTGGGAGCATTAGTGAAGAAGTTAAAAAGCTAGTTAAGTAATTTGACAAAGTAATTAGTGTTTTGTTAAAATTAGGTATCGGTTGAAGATGACTGAGGTGAAATTTTCATGGATAAAATAAAATCAATTAGTCGGGTTTTAGCTGGACTTGGGGTTATGTTTATCATAGTAGGTATAATATTACAAGTAACGGATATTTTATCTATTAAAAATATACAGAATGTAAAATTATCTAGTTTAGCTGCTAGCAGTAGTGTGGCAGTTAAGAGTAGTAATATTAGTGATACAGTAAAAATTGATAATAATGCTGCTGTTGGTGTTATTAGAAAAGAAGTGTATCAAGGTATGACACTAGATGAAGTTGCTAATCAAATAAATAAGAGTTTAAAAGCAGAAATTAGTGGTAAAGGAATGGTTATTGCTTCTAAGAGTATTGAATTAGGAGTTGATCCTTTTGTAGCAACTGCTATTATCTTACATGAAACTGGTTGTGGACAAGGTAGTTGTAGTAAGATTGCTCGTGAGTGCTATAACTTTGGTGGTCAAAAAGGATCTGGTTGTGGTGCTTATAGAAGATATTCTTCAGTTGATGAGGGATTACAAGGAATGATTATTAATTTACATAATAATTTTTACTCTAAAGGTTTAACTACAGTTGAGACAATTGGTCCAAGATATGCAGAATCTGGTACTTGGGTTAGTAAGATTAATTGGTATGTTAATAAAATAAAAAATGCATAAGCTATCAATGATAGCTTGTTTTTTTGGGAAAAATATGATATAATTTGTCGTGATTTTGGGGGGATTATAATGGGTAAAACAGCACGTAATTTTGTGGTTGCAACTACAATAGCAGCAGTAGTATATGCAGGAGCAACAGGAACATTTGGAGATATACATATACTACATGATCCGGATAATATTTATAATGATAGAACTTTAACTATTACAGAAGAAGAAAAAGAAGCATTAATGAATAGTTTAGAGAGTGAACTAGGCTATGATGTAGCAGCGGAAAAAGAAGATGATTATTTATTACTTAGTGCTATTGTTGAAAATAATAATTTAAGTGAAGATGAAAAAGCTTATTTTTATGATTTTGGAGAAATGTTTTACGAAAATCCATATTTAGATAGAGAAAAAGCTTATCATAATTTAAAAAATGTTAGTATTAATTATAATGCTACTAGAGATTATAATGATTGGTATGTATCAGGTAGTTATGATTATAAGGATAATGAAATTAAAATATTTGATGATAGTGAAGCAGTAAGAGGTCATGAAATAATACATTGTATTTTTAATGTTAGACCAGAACATTTAGATAATTATTTTATAGAGGGAATGACTGAACTTTTATATAATGAATATTTTGAAGATATTCCATTTGTTGAAGTTAACTCTTATCCATTTGAAATCAGTGCAGTTAAGATGCTTTGCGATGTATGTGGTAGTGATGTTGTATTAAAAGCTTATTCAGAATCTAGTATGAAACCAATTATAGATGAACTTGCTAACTATAGTAGTAGGGAAGATGCTAAACATAATTTAGATTTATTAAATGATGTGTTTGTTGTTAGAAGCGATAATCAAGTTGTTACTCATTATACTGACTATGATGATATGTTAGATTATTTAGAAAAAATATTAATAACTAAATATGGCGAAGGTGGATTTGAACATAATAGTTTTAAATATAATAAATCTTTGTTTATGAATTTATTTTATGATAATAGTTTAGATAGATATCTTGATATTATAGAAAATACTGGAATTGGTACAAAAGCTTATTTTTCTAATAAATTAAAGGAAGATTATAATTATTTTCATATTGAGCCTTGTGATTATACTTTTTCTTATGAAAATCCAGTTTTTCAAAAGGTTCAAAATTGACATTTTTTAAAAAAAGTGGTATAATTACGATAGTAATTGATGGCACATTATTCTAGTCAATTACTTTGCTAGGAAGACGAGATTAAACAATCGTTAAAGGGCATATCTGTGAAACCTTTGGTGCTTGCTTCTTACGCCCAGTTTGGGGTGGGTGCTGGAGATGAAGATTTTTGGGCGACGCATAATGGCATATGTGAGCCGACCCAATTATCGTGGAGACCTATTCTTGTGGTAAGCCTATACGTGTAATACTGATGGACTTATTACGAAATGGGATTAAACCTATATTGTGGCGAAAGCTATGTGTAGTGTAGCCTGTCTTGCGTGAAAGTCTTGGGATAAATGATCTTGCTTATTATAAGAGGCCGCTTATTATAAGTATTGCGTTTTGAAATCACTTTTGCAAAAAAGAACTAATAGTGAAGTGTTGGGGAGGAAATCTCCTAGAGTGCGCGCTAATATAGGATTGCAGTGGACACTAAGTGGTAATCAAGTCGTATCTGACGGTGACGAGATATAAATTCTTCTAAGGGGGAACCGCATTTCTGGTAACGGATTTGTAAGAGTTTGGGAAAACCTACTTGACCTAAGGTTCAAAGTTTACTATATTAATAGCCAAGCAATTATAGAAAATTAAGTAGTTTTAAGCTACTTTTTTTGATGTTATAATATAGATGGTGATAAGATGTTTTTTAAAAAGGAAAATAAGAAGCCTAGTGAGTTTGATAACTTAGTAGAGCAAAACAAGAAAAAAGAGAAAATAAAAAAAGAAAAAGTAAATGTTAAATGGATTATTACAATTGTAGTAATAAGCTTTGTAATATCATTTTGCCTATCTTTTATTGCTAATATAACAATACCTAATCTTAATTTTGTATTTGGTTGTTTAGTAACATTATTATTTATTGTTATAGGTATTATATTTGATATAGTTGGTGTTTCTGTAACAACAGCAGATGAAGCAGTTTTTCATTCAATGAATTCTAGAAAAGTAAAAGGAGCTAGGGTTGCTGTTAAATTTAAAAAAAATGCTGATAAAGTATCTAGCTTTTGTTGTGATGTAATAGGAGATATATGTGGAGTTATATCAGGTGCAGCTGGTACTACAATTGGAGTAATATTAGTTACTGAAATGCATTTTAATGCATTACTTACTGGATTAGTTATTACAGCTGTTATTTCATCACTTACGATAGGTGGTAAAGCAATGGGTAAAAGTTTTGCTATTAATAAAAGTGATATTATATTATATGAATTTGCTAAATTTATATCTAATTTTTATAAAGGCTAGAAATAGTCTTTTTCTTTTAGTTATCTTGCAAAAACATACATTGTGTGGTATTATATGCCTTAACTAATGGAGGTCTTGTTATGGCATATACTTTAAATAAGAAGAATAATATTATTTCTCATAAGAAATTATATTATTTATCAAAAAGTGATACTGGTACAGTATATCGTTATAATGGAAAAGCAATTCATATTTTTCCAGAGAATGTTAAAGGCGTTTTTTCAGAAGAAGAGGGATTATTTTTAAGTGATTTAAATACACGTAGAATTTTATTACCTGAAGATATTTTATATAAGAATAATCATATGGTTGGTTTTACTACTAACTTACCTAAAAGAAGTAGAGGAAATAGACTAATTAATAGTGATAAAACTAGTTTTTTATATAATTTATATTTATTAGAAGAAGATGTAGATGTCTTATCTAAAAATAAAGTTTTAATTAGTGGAGTTGTTCCTGATAAGAGTTTATACAATGGAGATTTATATTTATTAGATCCTTCAAAATATGGAAGAATTAATTTAGATGAGGATACTGTATTAAAGCTTAATTTATATCAATTGCATTTATTAATATCAAGATTACTAATGAATGATTTTAAAAAGAATAATAGGATGGGATCTGATTTAAGAGGTGTAGAAGAATTATTAAAATTAAGAGAACAAGATGAGTATCCTAGTGTGTTCTTTAATAATATTTTAGATGAAAAAGAACAAGTAAAAGCATTAGTTAAAAAGGTTTAGTTTTTATGGGGTTGGTTGTATGAAGATTAGAATAGGAAAAAAGTTATTTGAATTTAGTGAAGAAGAATTAGATTCAATGTATATAGATGAGGGTATGGAAGGTACTATTTATAGATTTAATGATGATGCCTTAAAAATATATTGTGACTTTCCACGTAAAGATAGATTGAATGAAGATGAAGCTTATAAACTAAGTAAAATTAAAACTGATCGAATATTATTACCTAAAGATTTAATATATGATGAGAATAATAAATTTATTGGTTATAGTACTAAATTTATTGAAAATATTGATTTTAAGAATGCTAGTTATTTAAGTGTTTATGATTTTTGTAATGAAATGGATTTAGTTTATAAAGACTTAAAATTATTAAATGATAAAGGTGTAGATGTAGAAGATTATTCTTTATATAATTTATTATTTGATGGTAGTATTTATTTTATAGATCCAGGTAGTCATAGATTTGTTAATGATGATGGATTATTACATAGAGATAATAGATATAGATTAAATGAATTTTTAGTATGGAATTTAATTCCATATATGACTGATATGTCTCGTGCTAAGAGAAATAAATTTAGAAGAGAGATAGATTTATCAGATGAATTTGTTGATTTTATGAGATATGAGAGTTTAGAAGATGAGTCTGTTAAGAGCTTTATAAAAAGAATTACAAGATAGTAACCTTGTAATTTTTCTTATTTATTGGTAAAATAAAAGAGCTTTAGAGGTGATATTATGATTCAAGTAAATAATGTAAGTTTAAAATTCGGAAAAAGAGTTTTATTTGAAGATGTTAATATAAAATTTACTGATGGGAATTGCTACGGACTTATTGGTGCTAATGGTAGTGGAAAAAGTACTTTTTTAAAGCTACTTAGTGGTGAGTTAGAAACAACTACTGGGGAAATTTCAGTTAGTAAAGATGAGAGAATATCTATTTTGAAGCAAGATCATTATCAATATGATGATATGAGAGTTATAGATGTAGTTATAATGGGTAATACTAAATTATATGAAATAATGGTTGAAAAAGATAAGATGTATAATCAAACTGAGTTTTCAGAAGAAGATGGTATGAAACTTGCTAATTTAGAAGCGGAATTTATGGAGCTAGATGGATGGAATGCAGAAGCTGATGCAGGAGCATTACTAAGTAATTTGGGAATAGAAGTTGAACATCATTATATGACTATGGGAGAACTTCCAGTTAAAGAAAGAGTAAAAGTATTACTTGCTCAAGCTCTATTTGGAGATCCAGATATATTACTTTTAGATGAGCCTACAAATAGTTTGGATTTAGATGCTATTCGTTGGTTAGAAGAGTTTCTAATTAATTTTAATAATACAGTTATTATTGTTTCTCATGAT
>OCTW011411848.1_pt1 | contig 10713 bp, 14 predicted proteins | sample 1539671 | NCBI WGS metagenome assembly OCTW01 (sample SAMN02144230, study PRJEB22623) | gut metagenome | biome: sheep rumen | host: Ovis aries | place: New Zealand
AATGATTGACTCTTGTTTCCATCACCAGCATCTTTATATATTGTATGGAAGCAGATACCAAAATCTGAATTAGCTACTTTATTATAATCAGCATTATCCTCAGAGAATGCATAAACAATTTTATTAGGCTGGAATGTTAAGTAATTCTTACCTTCTATTTCTTCTTCTTTAATATCATCATGAGAAAATAAACAGTCTCCTTGCCAAGCTTCTCCTTCAGGAATATATTTAGCTAAACGTAATCCCAATTTTAACTTAGCAGCCATATCAGGTCTATCGCCATACTTAGCATCTATTTGTTCATCAGAAGATAATGCAGTGTTAGGACCAGAGGTGAATCCCTTTAGAGCTATTGAATTATCTGGATACCCATTAAATTTACTTCAGCAGAATAAAGCAGGGGCGCCGTCTACTTTTTGAGTTAAATTTAATTCCTTTTCATTATTATCAAATCTTCTGATAAACTTATCTATTTTATCATTTAATTCATCTAAACCTTCTTTACCAAAAAGCACAAGATCTTCCATGTGCTGCTGATGATTATTTAAACGAATTTCATTTAATTTTCTCATATTACACCTCATGATTATTAACGTATTGCTATTTATAATTTTAGCATATATAATAAAATATACAAAAAATAAAGAGGTATTTCTACCTCTTTAAATGTCTCAGATAAAATAGATTCTCTCTTTAATTTACTAATTAGAATAAATCAAAGAAATGATCACCAAAGAAGATATCGAATAAGCTTCTAGTTGGTACTAAATCATTTGAAGTATACGAAGTGTGAAATGACCCGTAGGTTTTGCAAAATTCATCTAGTAATTCATAAGCATGTTTTCTAGCTTCATCTGCTTTCTTGAAAGCTTCTGTTACTTCATCAGCTTTTTCTTTACGCTCAGCTCTCTTCTGTTTTTCAAGTTCAAGCTTCTTTTCATTTTCAGCTTTAACAAGAGCTAATTTTTCTTCATGCTCTTTTTCAGCTTTCTTACATTCTTCTTCAGAATCAAAATACTTATTTAATTTTTCAGATAAAAATACTTGTTTCATAATTTCTAAAATCCTCCTATTGATTTTATTTTTTGCTACAATCCTATTTGTAGACTTTTATATATGAAAACTATCCTGAGACTAAATAGTTTTTTACCTAATACCTTTATAGATTATTCCTGCTAACTTATAAAGTAATTCATTATCATTCCAAGTTATCTTATCATGTTGAAATGACATATCAATCTGGCCACAAGCACGATTGAAATCTTCTTCTGTTTTTACATCAGCTAATAAGTTGACTAACTGTTTAAATGATAGTGCTTTAAAACTGTCTTCTTTTAAATTAACCTTCGTTACCTTCATTTCTCTTCTTCCTTATAACATATTCTACAACTTGGTACAAACCAAAGAAGATAGCTCCTTCTATTGGTGCTAAAGCAATGTTCTTTACTAAAGCCGCACCATAATAATATACATTATTTCCAAATAAGATATATCTTCATATTGCACCTACTACAATATTAATAGACATATTAACACATAGCTTAGCACATATAGCATCTCTCATATCAATATCACCACGATATAAGAAGTATCTATAAATTAAGATACTAGCTACAGCTGATAAAGTATATCCTGGAAAAAATGAATAGCTAGGAGGAGATATTAAGAAAGGCAGCATATCTCCAAAAGCAGCAAATACTGCACATCACCAAGAATTGAAATACACTGCATAAATCATATTAATAATAAAACCAAAACGGAATATTAATGATCCATTTAATACAGGAATTTCTAGTAAGCTGATAAAATAGTTAACTATCAACAATACAAGTGAAATGATAAGTCGTGTGATTATCTCCTTTGCTTTCATAACTAGAATTTCTCCTTTATATAAAATCTAGCACAAAATTTATGAGATTTTTTCTGTGTATTTACAACTAGGGTAGCCACTACATGCGATGAAATCACCGAACTTACCATGTCTCTTTACTAATTGCTTTCCACACTGAGGACATACTCTATCTAATTCTTCAGCTTTAGGTTTATTACCTTCAATTCCTCTGGCAGTTTTTATTTGTGACTCAAGGTCTTTGTAAAAACTTTTCATATAGTCAACTCGTTTAAGTTCTCCTTTAGAGATCTTATCCAAGCTTTCTTCCATCTTAGCACTATAGTCATAGTCTACTATGTCAGGGAATGCTTCATTTAAGAAGTGAACTAAGTTAATGCCTTTTTCAGTAGGTACTAATGCCTTTCCTTGCTCTTCACAATATCCTCTTCCCGGATCTAATAATGTATTAATGATAGTAGCAAATGTCGACGGACGACCAATATTAGAACTCTCAAGTGTTTTGACTAAAGTAGCTTCACTGTAACGTCTTGGAGGAGCTGTTTCTTTTTTCTTAAGTTCTAATTTCTTAGTCTTAAGTTTTTCTCCTACACATACATCCAAGCCTGAATTAAGCTCTTCTTCATCAACATTATATACTTTTTTAAATCCGTCGAATGCTACTGAATGTTCTGAATAGACAAATTTATATTCACCATTCTTGATAATAAAGTTAACATCTTTAATAACAGCATCTGTCATAACTGAAGCAACTGTTCTATTATATATTAACTCATATACTTTAAGCATTTGTTGATCATTAATGTATCTAGATAGTACTTCAGGAGTTATACTTAAATTAATAACTCTAAAGCACTCATGTCCTGCTTGTGTTATCTCTTTACCTTTTTTCTTTTTAACAGCACTTTCTCTTAAATACTTATCTCCATAAGTATTCTTAACAAATTCTCTAAGCTCTTGTTCAAATTCAGGATTCATAGAAGAATCATCGGTACGCAAATATGTACATAGAGGAATGTGTTGTCCACCGACATCTATTCCTTCAAATAATTTTTGTGCATAACTCATTGCTGTTTTTACTGAATACCCTAATTTACTTGACACTTCCTGCTGAAATGTTGAAGTAATAAAAGGTGGTTTAGGTGATACACTTCTATCAGTGCTTTCAATATTCTTTATTGTATAATCAAATCCCTTACAATCAGCGATTATCTTATCTGCTAACTCTTTATCTTTAATTGTAGGTGTATTCTTATCACTCTTGATTAATCCTTTATATTGAGCCTTATATTCTACCTTATTCTTAGTAAAAGGCAGGTAGATTTCATAATAAGTCTCTGGCTTAAATGCCATTATCTCTTCTTCTCTTTCAACTACAAGTTTAAGAGCAGGTGACTGGCATCTTCCTACTGATTTAGCTCCTACTTTTGTTCTAGCAATAGGACTTAATCTGAAGCCTACAATCTTATCTAGTGAAGCTCTAGCTAAAGCCGCATCAACCATGTCTTCATCAATTTTACCTGGGTGATTAATGGCTTCCTCTACAGCTTTCTTTGTTATTTCATGATATGTAATTCTCTTAAGTTTCTTAGCTGGAATATTTAAAAAATTCTTAAGATGATACGCAATGGCTTCTCCCTCTCTATCAGGATCTGAGGCAATATATACATTATCAGCTTTCTCAACGAGTGCCTTAAGATTTTTAACAACTTCCTTTTTATCAGGACTGATAGTGAAATCTATATCAAAATCTCCTTTGACATCAATTCCTAAATTATATAATCCTGTATTCTTAATTTCGCAGATATGACCAACTGAAGCTGCAACCTTATATTTCTTATCAAGAAATGACATTAAGGTTTTGACTTTATTTGGCGATTCCACGATTATTAAATCAAATCCTGCCATTAACTACCTTTCTATGACTTTACTTTATCTAATAGCATACTATAAAAATCTAATTCCTCTATTAGTTTAACAGCTTCAGAAGAATCCATTGATTCTTCCTTACTTAGTTTCTTATCTATATCAGCTTTCCAATCCTCAATAAGCTTAATAGGGATACAGTCACTCTCCTTAAAAAGTTCTTGGCCTGTTTCCCAATCGACATACTGAGTCTTACCGTTAAGCTTCTTTATCTCCACTTCTTTTACCATTATTGTATTCTCCCATAAAAACTAAATAATCATATAGTTCATCTAAGTTATTTATCTTAGGAAATCTATACTTATGATCTTCAGGAAGGGAAGGATTTTCAGGATTCATTTCATTCCATCTCTTTCCTCTATCACATTCCCATAGCCAATACTCTAAATCAGAACCATAATCATCTGTAACTTCTAGATTAAGGGCTTCATTTAATAAATTAACTATAGGATAAGTGTTTAGGCATGAAGTATTCCAATCATCAAATATATCATCAAATTGCTTATAAAGATTATATTTAGCATGTTCATACTCTTCAGCCCTTATGATAAAATTAAGTGTGTCTTTAAATGTTTCTCTACTTATCATGATTCATTCACCTTGTCTATAATTGTCGTATACTCATCAATCTTCTTATTTTCTAATTCAATCTGTCTCTTTATTTCTTTTGCATAGTTAGAGTTATCAGATCCTAGTTCTTCTCCTGGAATCCAATTTCTTCTCTCTACATATCTCTTTTCATCTTTCTTAAATTTTCTGATATGTCTTTCGGCAATATCAATTTTATCAGCTAATAAGTTACAGATGATTTGTTTTTCTCTTGCAGTAAAATTCATGGTGCCTCCTAAAGAATTACGTAGACTTCGAAATCATCTCTCTTGTAAACATTTGCATAATAACCATACGGATCAAGAGCGACTTTTAATTCTCCACCTTTTCTTAAAGGAATTCTTACATCAAGCTCCATAATCTGATTATCATACATTTCATCATAATCAAGTTCAAATCCTGTATCTTCGATATTAAAAGCATTTTTAGCTTTGATCATATTTCTAATCTCAATAGCAGTGTAGTGATCTTTATCTAATATAACATTTCTCTGATTTGCTTTGTTTAAGATTTTCATTTTACCTTACCTCTTTCCTAATATTATAATATCAAAACTTAATAAATTTATAAACTAGGTACCTCTACTAAATTTTTACCACAACGAGGACAGAATGCATATCGTTCAATTGTGTAATATGAATTAGCATGACCTTTACTCTTATAACCTGCTCCACAAAATGGACAAACAATGTTATGAGTTTTATCTTTATTTATTCCTTTTTCTATCCATTTACTTTTAGTATTAACTTTGATCATTGTCATTTCCTTACCTCTTTCCTAGACTAATTCAACTTCACAATCTAATTCAATCCACATCTGAGCATATTCTTCAAATGTCATTGGCTTAGCTTCTTTACCTTTAAGGCTATATATCTCTTTTAAGTAGGATTCATATATGTTTTTCTGTTGTTCTAAATCCATATCAACCCATTTCATATATTTACCTCCTCCACCTTAACTAAATTAATATTATCATAAAATAAAAAAGAAGTAAACTAGCGCAAAAAAAAAGAATCCCGTGAGGGATCTTTTTAAAATCTTGAGCATATAGATTTTTTTACTCTAGTGATAAAGGGTTTTGGTACCCATTTCTGCACACTTATAGTTTCCTACAAGTTACCAGAGACAACCAATAGTTTTGTGAAAACTATCAAACTCTTACGATGCATGCTTGTATGTCTTTCAGCCCATGGTCTCCCTTGCGAGGTTCAAAGGTTTGCGTCCCTTTTAGATACCACTGTTTACTTGATCATCTACAGGGATCTCGCGGATCCAATTCTGTAGTCAACGTATTGCAGTTGAGCAGGGTTGTTTGCACTATGCATGTGGGCTAACACTTTTGCTTCATAATTTTATAGGAATTGAACCTATACCTACTGTTTAAAATACAGTTGCTCTCCCTTGAGCTAAAAATATTTAATCTCTAGTGTACTCTATGTAGATGCGGTTGCCCTTTGGAATGAACCAGCTTTTGACTAGCTCCCATCCGACACCTACGTCTTTCGGTTGTCTTCCCTACTTGTCTCAGTTTCGTACCCAGTATTACCTGGAATTTTTCTTACTACTTCTTTGTATTATCAGCACTAAAGTTTGACGACATTCGTACCAATAATCTGTGATCTATCTATTGGATAATTACTCACCCTCAATTGCCTACTTCTAGACAATCCGCTTTTCACTCTACTCTTACCTCCATCAGTTAGACCAAGGTGGTGAATAGGTACGGGCTATGCCTGATCACATGCTTTCAGTGAAATGTTTTTCAACATCCGGGAAGAGTATTTTATCCCGTTTAGTCCATTGCTGGGTTATCCTTATGAGGCCACGAAGCCTGGCCTATGTACTTGCGTACAATATATAATACACAACTAAGTGTGTAATGTAAGGTTGAACTGGTAATTACTCAAGACTGTACCATCAATTACTTACCCCTGTAAGCATCCAATTGGCCTTGGTTGTACCTTACATATATTACTATATCACATTTAAGTGATATTGTAAACTAATTAGATTAAGAATACACCTTATTAATAACTAATACACATGTAGACTTCATATTCAGAATTAGGATCGTTTAGAATCTCATTAATAAGATTTCTTGCTCTCCAAAATGATAACATATAACCTACTGAGAACTGATATCCTAGATCTGGATAATCATCAAATGTTCGCTTATACCAATATTCATACTCAGCTATAAGTTTTTTATCTTCAGTAGTGAAGATAAATTCTGGATAATCTTCTGGAGCATTGTCCTCATGAGCAAATGCCTCCTGAATCATTTCGAGTTTATCTCCAATAGGATTCATATAGGATAATAGTGCATCCCAATAACTCTTCCGTAAGATACCCCAACCCCTATTTATATCCTCAGTAGTAGCTAAAGCTCTTACTAGTTCCCAAGACTTCCTACCATATGCTAACGCAGGATAATCGTCTTCATGATTATAATCGAACTCTTCATTCTTTTTCTTCTTATAAAGCGTGAAATCTAGACCCATCTTGCTACCTCCTTCTTATTCATTATTATATTATCATATTCAAAGATTAAAGTAAACTAATGGAGGAAGTGGTGGGATTTGAACCCACGAATAACGATTTTGCAGACCGCTCCCTTAAACCATGCTTGAGTACACTTCCATAATGGCACCAGCGCTAAGACTCGAACTCAGACCCACGGTTTTGGAGACCGTCATGCTAACCATTAACACCACGCTGATATCTGGTACTCCCTCAGAGATTTGAACTCTGACTTAATAGGTTTTGAATCTATTGTCTCTACCAATTGGACTAAGGGAGCACTACTTTGAATATTTATCTGCTACAAAAGAAGCAGCATATGAATCAGGTTTTATTTCATAATCATAACCTACAGCTTTGATCCAACCTTCTAATTCTTTAATTAAATCTTTTGTTGGTCCATTTCGACCGATATCAAGATGGATTGATAGATTTAATTTATAGAGAATGTCTTCATCTTCTTCCAGTAACTCTGTAACAAGTAAATCTGTGGTATCGATTGATAATTGTGTTTCAGTATAAAGTTTTGTTCTTAAATCTCTAACTGCAGGTTGAATAAACTTCTTATAGAAATATATTCCACCGTTACCAACTCTATGGAGAACTATTGCTAATACAAAATTGCTTTCATCGTAAGTCATTGAATCTGTACCTATAGAAATTCTATAAGTATAATTAGGATTGTCATTAACAAATTTAATAATTCTTTTAACAACTTCTTCAAACTTAACTTGGTCGTGTTTTGCATTTTGAAATAGTGTTTCCTTTGTTATATCCATAAAACCTTCTTTCTATTTTGGTGGGCCTACTCGGATTCGAACCGAGATGCTTTCGCACTAGTTTCTAAGACTAGCATGTCTACCGATTTCATCATAGGCTCATTAAAGTCTTTCTCAAATTACTTCATTTCGCTATTGAGATTCCCCTACCATAATTTGGGTTTCACACAGACCCGCTGTCACCCTTTTCACCCTCTTGAGATAAGAGTGTATATTGTACAATAGAATATCCCAACTTACTTATCTGGAGTTCTTGTCTCTGTTGTCGCGGTATCTTTTAACCAGCATCTCAGCTGATGTGTGTCCTGAACTTCCTCTGATTTACAGCGATAGGTTCTTAGTAGCCAGGATTTTGTTTTTCAACCTATCATTTATCTAAGACTTATGGTGGCTCCACCCTGATTTGAACAGGGGTTCTAGGGATATGAATCCTATGTACTGACCAACTATACGATAGAGCCAATGGCGGGAGCTAATTTAGTGTAATCAGACGTCAACTTACATTCTTCACTCTGATAGTATCCCATTGTACTTCTAGGACTTATCAGAAATTGCATACACAACTCCCATATGTGGTGGGCCCAAGTGGAGTTGAACCACTGACGCAAGGATTTTCAGTCCTTCGCTCTACCTCCTGAGCTATAGACCCATTGGTGTGACTAACCAGAATTGAACTGGTATCATTAGGGCCACAACCTAACATTTTGCCATTAAACTATAGTCACCATCTTTGGTGCTCCCAGTCAGACTTGAACTGACACTCACTTACATGAACATGATTTTAAGTCATGTGCGGCTGCCGATTACGCCATGAGAGCATATTGGTGCGGATTGACGGGCTCGAACCGCCGACCTATTGCTTGTAAGGCAATTGCTCATCCCAACTGAGCTAAATCCGCATTGGCCTCCTCACTAGGATTCGAACCTAGATTACAGGTTTAGAAGACCCGTGTACTTTCCCTTGTACTATAAGGAGTGGTAGGAACTGCGAGAGTTGAACTCACATTTCACGATTATCAGTCGTGGGTTTTTCCGTTAAACTAAGCTCCTATATGGCGGCTAGTGTAGGAGTTGAACCTACCTAAGACGGTTTAACAGACCGTTGCCACAACCGCTGGGCTAACTAGCCATTTAATGGTGAACTGACAGGGATTTGAACCCTGAGTCTCTTGATTAAGAGTCAAGTGCATTACCAATTTTGCTATCAGTCCACAATGGTGATCTCAGTGGAACTCGAATCCACGTTCTCACGATTAAAAGTCGTGTGCTTTACCAACTTAGCTATGAGATCATTTTGGTCTCCTCTAAAAGATTCGAACTCTTATCTTATGGTCCGTAGCCACATGTTCTTTCCATTGAACTAAGAGGAGATTGGTCTGGATGAGAGGATTTGAACCTCCGGTCTCATGATCCCAAATCACGCGCTTTACCAAACTAAGCTACATCCAGATATAAATAAAGGGGCTTATACTTTTGTACAAACCCCTGAGTCCCAACTACTTTTAATAAATGACTTTAATAAGGCCGTACAAAAGAATTCACATACTTTAAGGGTTTGCGATTAATAATATGATTAAACTTATTCCAACACACTAATAGCATCATCTTGTGAATTCCTTTCATATAATATAGTATACAATAAATTGGCGGGCCCGACCAGATTCGAACTGGCGGTCTTCACTGTGACAGAGTGACATGTTAGGCCTCTACACCACGAGCCCAAATTAAGTACTGACATACCTAGATAGAATGTCTATGACCCTCTAAAAAGTAGTGGTCAATTTTTCCTGCTTCACGTTCTCACAGGACGGCTTTTACGATCTATAGCTCAACTTAAAGCCTATATGGAGTCCGTCACGGGAATTGAACCCGTACCCCTTCCTTGGCAAGGAAATATACTCACCATTATACGAGACAGACATTGGAGTCCAGAAAGGGAATCGAACCCTCGCTATCTGCTTGGAAGGCAGAAGTACTACCATTATACGACCCGGACATTTTACAATAAAGAATTTAAGTACGTCTACTTCAGGATTCGAACCTGTTACCCATGGCTGCCAGGGATTAACCAACTATCTTTATTGTGATTTTATTATATCAAATAAGATATAATGCGTAAACTAATTTAATAATGGCGCCGCACACAGGATTCGAACCTGCAAGCCGACCTAACGACCAACGGTTTTCAAGACCGCTCCCTCACCACCCGGACATACGGCATCAATGGCTGAAGCTATTAGATTTGAACTAATATCGCTGGTTTCAGAGACCAGTATCCTCACCGTTAGACGAAGCTTCAATATGGTGGGCCGGGATGGATTTGAACCACCGTGCCGTTAAGACCAGATTTACAGTCTGGCGCAATCGACCGCTCTGCCACCGACCCATCTTGGTGGAATCTACGGGAGTCGAACCCGTGACCTTCTGAATGCAAATCAGATGCTCTTCCAATTGAGCTAAGACCCCAATATGGTGACACCACCGGGATTCGAACCCGGATTACCTCCTTGAAAGGGACGTGACCTAACCCTTAGTCGATGATGCCATTTATTTTTACTTTATCATAATATCACATATTAATTAGTATGTAAACTAAAAGGAGAAGCCTCTTAGACCTCTCCTTATGTATAATCATGTAACTAATTTAAAGAGTGGTCTAATTATATCGTATCAAAAAATTCGCCTTTATCCTCAGCCGAAATGTTAGGGTTATTCGCAAGTTTCTGACAATATAATTTTACCATCATAATAATATACATTTAATTTAGCATCAGTTAAAAACTAAATAAAGGACTTTTCTTCACGATGACCTTTATGTTTTGTTTTTCTTACTAACTGTTTCTTTTTATTCTTCTGATATCCTGCTCCGTTATAAGACCAGCTTACAGGAATCCACTGATCTCTTGTTGATTTATTCTTTTTCATATCTTTTTTATGTGTTGAGCCGAGTGTGCAGTTGATTTGACACAAGGAATTAGTGTCATTATCACGCTATCCTTTATTCAAGTCTTACGCTACCTATTTTAATAA
>OCTW013405421.1_pt1 | contig 10712 bp, 10 predicted proteins | sample 1539671 | NCBI WGS metagenome assembly OCTW01 (sample SAMN02144230, study PRJEB22623) | gut metagenome | biome: sheep rumen | host: Ovis aries | place: New Zealand
ACCCTCGGCGCCAAGAGCTTTAAGTACGACGAGAACGGCAATATGCTCAACATTCCGCGCCATCCCATCATTGAGGACCATGTCACCGTCTATAGTAACGCCTCTATCCTAGGCCGCATCACCATTGGCCACCACTCTGTCATCGGTGGCAATATCTGGGTTACCAATGACGTGCCGCCTTATTCACGTATACAGCAGTCGAAGGCGGTGGATATGTCGTTTCAGGGGGGATTAGGTATCTAAGTTGACGGCATATTTGCGTGCCGAGAGATGAAGGTTTAAGACATCTGCCCTGATTTGTAGTAATCTTTGAATATGCGCGTATCTTCCGTGGCATCAGTGAAAACCTCTAAGAGTACAGGGCCGTCGGATGCTATGCTGAAGAAGGTGCTCATCTGCTGTTGCAGTTGCTCCATATTTTCGGCTTTCAGATAGGTGACGTTGTTCTGGCGGCAGATTCCCTCGGCATTGGTGTTGTGGGCACCAGCCACAAGACCGTCGCGGGCAGTGCTTTGCTCTAAGCCGGACAAATGGTGGAAAATACCACCACAGCCGTTGTTAAGCAGCAGGATGCGGAGATGGCCGTGCATAGCCCCGTTGGATGCGCTATGCTGCAGGTTCTGATTCCACAGGGCGTTCTGGTCGTAGAAGAAACTGAGGTCGCCAATGATGCAGAAAGTGGTGGTGGGTGATGGGTGATGGGTGATGGGTGATGGGTGATGGGTGGCAGGTGATGGGTGATGGGTGGTGACGGCAACGGAGAATCCGGCGGCTGCAGAAAGTGAGCCCTCGATGCCGTTGACACCGCGGTTGCACCACACATGATGGGAGGCGTAAATGTTGGCTAAGCGGATGGCGGTGCTGTTGGCATAATGGACTGCAAAGGGTGATTGCTGAGAATTGAGGGCGGAAATCTTTTCTTCAAACAGTTTGACGGCGGCCATCTGTGAGTACTCGGGCTGGTATTCTTCGGCGTGGCGGCCTGCCTCTTTGAGGGCTGTAAGCCACTGGCGCCGATAGTTCATTGACGGCAGCTTGCAGTGGCTGATTTTGTGGCTCAGTGACTGTAAGACAGACTCGGGGTCGCCAACGATCAAGCCGTGTAGGTTCTGAAACGTGTCCTCTACGTCGCCTGACTGGCTGATGCGCCATGTCTGGGCTTCGGTAGCGCGGCGGAGAAAGTGGCGCAGGCGCTTGCTGACGATGGTGCCGCCAACGTAGATGATAAAGTTGGGAGGCAACAGCCGTTCTTCGCTCCCCATTCCCTGTTCCTCGCTTTTCGCTTTCTGTTCCTCGTGATAGAGCACCTCGTCGAAGTGGCTGACGTTAGGGAATGTCGAGAGTGACTCATGGAGCACGATGACGTGGCTAAAGAGAAAGTCTACGCCGTTACCTTCGAAGTCGTGAGGATTGGTTTGGCCAAAGACAATCATCGGGCGTTGAGCCGACCGGAGTCCATCAATCAGCTCGGTGTGCAGACAGTCATAGTCTCTTGTGGGTGATGTACGGATAATCCGACGCACCCGTGGCAGTTCAGGCACGTCGAAGATAAACAGTGGCTCTGTGATGGGCACGTTGATGTGTACAGGGCGTCGGTCGTCGGCGGTAGCATCGAGCAATGCTTCGTTGACCAGGCGCTGGCAGTACCACTGGCTATTTTCTGGTAGCGAAACCGTCCGGCGTATGAACGGGGCTAAGGCGCCGGGCTGTGGCAGCGTCTGCCCGTCGAGCTGGTCAATCCATTGCGGCGGACGGTCGGCACTGACAACGATGAGCGGCAGGTGCTGGTACCACGCTTCAGCCACGGCGGGCATGAGGTTGAGTAGTGCCGTGCCGCTGGTGACGCAGACGACGACGGGCTCGTCTAAGGCTTGCATCATGCCGATGGCATAGAAACCGGCCGAGCGCTCGTCGGTGACGGGATAGCACTTGATGGCGGGACACTCGTTAAGATTATGCACAATAGGTGCATTTCGGCTGCCGGGACAGACAACGGCATGCCGTATGTCATGAGCCACGAGCAGCGCCGTCAGCAGGTTGACATTCTCTTTATTGCTATACACCGAGTTGATTAACTATTTACAGATTTACAATTTACTATTCTTCTATTAAGAGTCGCCTCATGGTTTCGAGCTTGGCCTCGGTTTCCATCCATTCTTGCTCCAAGATGCTGTCGCGCAGCAGTCCGCCGCCGGCATAGAGGTGGTAACCAGCGGCGTCGATATTCATACAGCGCAGGGAGACATAGAGGTGGGTAGCGGCAGGAGTGCTGACTGATGAAGGCTGAGTAGCGGTGGAGGTCAGGTTCAGCGGTCCCATGAATCCGCTGTAGTATCGGCGCGGCGCATGCTCGTTGCCAACGATAAAGCGGAAGGTCTCGCTTTTAGGCAGTCCACAGACGGCGGGCGTGGGATGCAGCGCTTGCAACAGGTCGCCAATACGGTTGCTGGTGGGCAGCGTAAAGGCGAAGTCGCTACGCAGATGCACCAGGTTGGCGGCACGGACGGTACGCGGCCCCTCCTCACGGAAATCGCTGGTAAACTGTTCCAGACATTCGGCGATATAAGTGGCTACGATGCGTTGCTCCTCTATGTTCTTCGTGCTCCACATCACATGTTCACCCTCACCTCTTAGTTCATCGCCCTCGAGTTTCATTGTGCCGGCTAAAGCGATGGTGCGCCAGGAGTCTGCCTCGCCATCGAGGAGAATCTCGGGGGTGGCGGTGAGCCACATGCCACTCTGAGGCGTATAGACCAAGGCTATAAACAGCCGGGGGTAAAGCTGACAGGCGCGATAAAACAGAAGCTCGGGCGTAAGACCGCCTACCGCAGGCTCAAACGCACAGCGAGCCAGTACTATCTTATGAAACATGCCCTGCTCCAATTGTGCGTGGAAATTAGCAAAATCAATGGCATACTCACTACCGGGCAACCGATCAAGTCTCTGCTGGCAATTCCGGGTAGAGGTATCTAAGCTCCCCTCCCTTTGGGAGGGGCTGGGGGTGGGTTTTTGGGTGGTAGGTTTTAGGCTGGCGGGTTTTAGGCTGGTGTTAAGTTCGGTGATGCTCCTTGGCTTTATCACGACGATGGGCTGATTAGCTCTTATTTCAAATGGAGCAATGACGAAACCGCTGACGCCGCTAAGCTGGGAGCAGAATTTATACTCCTGCACCTCGCCCTCAACCCTTATACAGGTCTGGGCATGAGGCAAACGATAAAGGGCAAAGGCTGACGTCATGCTAAATTTTCGACTTGATGACATAGTTGGTGACGCGGACGCTCGATATGAGGTCGCCGCTACTGTTGCGGATGTCTACCTGCCACACATGGAGCGTGCTGCCCTTATGAAGCATCCGGGCGTAGGCTGTCACGGTGTCGCCCTCGCTGACGGCTTTGACGTGGCTGCCGCTGACCTCGATGCCTACGCAGGCGCAGCCAGGGCAGAGTGCCGATGAGGCTACTCCAGCCACATTCTCGGCCAGTGCCAGCGATGCGCCGCCGCTGAGGAATCCGAAGGGCTGGCGGTTGCGCTCGTCGACTTTCATGCGTGCCATGCAAGTATCGTCCTCGGGCGTGGAAAAAAACTCCATGCCGAGGGCGGTACTCAGGTTAGGCTTAGAGTTGATGATTTCGTTGATACTGTCGATGTTCAAGGTGTCGTGGTGGTGGGTGGTGGGTGATGGGTGATGGGTGATGGGTGATGGGTGGTGGGTGATGGGTGATGGGTGATGGGTGGTGGGTGATGGGGCTTTATACGAACAGTGAGTATTCTGGCACGCTCCATGCCAGTACGCTGGCGCCGAGGACGTCGCGCTCGTGGTTGTCAAGTTCAGAGACGAGAAGCTTTACCTTGCCGCGCATGTTGCCGAAGATATGCTCTTCAAACGACTGCCTGGTAGGCTCGTAGAGCCACTTGCCAGCTTTGGCGATGCCACCGGTGAGGATGATAGCCTCGGGGTCGATGATTGAAGCATAGTTAGCCAGTCCGATGCCCAGCATGTAGCCTGTGCGGCGGTACACCTCGATAGCCATCTTGTCGCCTTGGTCGCAACATTCGGCAATGGTTTTTGGCGAGAGCTCACTGAGCGAGCGCAGCATCGATGGCTCATCGAGGGCGGCCATCATTTCCTGAGCCGTCATGACAATGCCCTTGGCGGCAGCGTAAGTTTCAAGACACCCTCTGTGGCCACAGCCGCATCGGCGTCCGCGGTCTTCAACGCAGGTATGCCCGAATTCGCCTGCAAAGCCGTTGTTGCCGTGGTGCTCGCGATTCTCGCTGAAGAAGCAGCTACCCACACCTACGCCTAAGGAGATGATTACGAAGTTGCGCATGCCGTGAGCTTGCCCGAAGGCATGTTCGCCAAGAGCGGTAATATGTGCATCGTTTGACAGTCCGACGGCCAGTCCTATCCTCTCGCGCAGCATCACTGCCATGGGTATGGTGCCTTTCCAGGGCAGGTTGGAGGCGTTCTCGATATATCCTGTTATTGAGTTGGCGCTGGGTGCGCTGACACCTACGGCGCGTATGGTTTCGTAACCGCCATTATTTTCGATAAGCTTGATGATACACTCGCTGAGTGTGGCTACATATTCCTCAACATCAGGATGGTCTGCTGTGCAGAAGGCTTCCTGGGCTAGAATATTTCCTCTAATGTCAACAATGGCATAGGTTGTGCTGTCATTGCTGATGTCTACGCCAACAACCTTGGTTTTGATATTGTAATATTCGTTCATCTGGCAATACTGCTTACACCTTATTTAAATAAAGAGTACTCCTTGACGTCCCATGCCAGTGCGCTGGCTCCTAAGACGTCGCGCTCACCTTCCTTGAGTATGGAAACGAGAATACGCACCTTGCCGCGTATGTTGTGGAACACATGTTCGTCGAACGACGTACGCATAGGTTTCAGTAGCCATTTACCTGCCTGCATCATGTCGCCAGTGAGGATGATGGCCTCGGGATTGATGACCGACACGTAGTTGGCAAGCCCCATGCCGAGCATCGCTCCCACCTGCCGGAAGGCTTCTATAGCTACGCGGTCGCCCATCTCACAACATTCAGTGATGGTGCGTATGTTCAGTTCGTCGAGCTGGCTCAGCAGTGTGGGCTCCGTGCTCTTGGCAATGAGTTCCTCAGCTGTCTTGACGAGGCCTTTGTCTGATACATAAGTTTCCAGGCACCCCTTACGGCCGCAGCCGCACTGACGTCCGTTGATCTGTACGCAGGTATGTCCTACCTCGCCGGCGAATCCGTTGACGCCCAGATGAGGCTGCCCGTTGGTGAAGAAACAGCTGCCTAGTCCGCCATGGCTGATACTGATGATGATGAAGTCCTTCATGCCGTGGGCGGAGCCGTAGGCCCTCTCACCCAAGGCGGTGATATGTGCATCATTGGCTACGGCTACTGCCATGCCCAGCTGGTCTTGCAGCATTGCTGCCAGTGGCACCACGCCCTTCCATGGCATATTAGCTGCATTCTCTATGCATCCTGTGAGGAAGTTGCCGCTGGGAGCGCTGATACCTACCGACCGGATGGTTTCGTAGCCGCCGTTCTCTTCAATCAGCGTCAGCACGCGCTCGCTCAGGGCGTTGACGTAATCAGATATTTCAGGATAGTCTAAAGTTCTAAAATGGTCTTGGGCTATAATCTCGCCCCTGATGTCTACGATAGCATAAGTGGTGCGGTATTCGCGGATGTCGATGCCTACGACACGTGTCTTTATCTGGTCTACTTCTTCCATAGTATTTAAGATGATAATATAGTTAATTATTCCTTAAACAGAGAGTATTCCTTGACCTGCCATGCCAGCACACTGGCTCCGAGCACGTTGCGCTCGCTTTCTTCCAGTTCTGAGGTAAGAAACTTGACTTTTCCCTGGATATTGTGGAACACATGTTGCTCAAACGACTCCTTGGTAGGATCCAGCAGCCAGTGGCCGGCACGCACGATGCCGCCCGTAAATATGAAGGCTTCAGGATTGAGCAGTGAAGCATAGTTAGCCAAGCCTAAGCCCAGGATTTCGCCTGTGCGACGGAAGACCTCAATGGCCAGTTTGTCGCCCTTTTCGCAGAATTCATGGATTTTCCTGGGTGTGAGCTTCTCTTCCCCGCGCATGAGCGAAGGCTCGTCGCTCTCGTCCATGATTTCCTGAGCCGTCTTTATAATGCCCTTGGCGGCGGTATAAGCCTCAAGGCATCCTTTGTTGCCGCAGCCACAGACGCGGCCATTGGGAATCACACAGGTGTGCCCGATTTCGCCTGCATGGCCGTCGAAGCCCAGGTTGACCTCGCCTTCCGAGAACATGCTGCTGCCCATGCCCGAGCCAAGAGTGATGGCCACGAACTCGCGCATACCGTGAGCCGAGCCGAAAGCCTGCTCGCCAAGGCCAACGACGTGGGCATTGTTGGCAATGGCCACAGCCAGTCCCAACTGGTCGCGCATCATGGCTCCCAGGGGAATGACGCCCTTCCACGGCATGTTGGGAGCGTTCACCAGACAGCCGGTGAGAAAGTTGGCACTTGGCGAACTGACACCAATAGAGCGGATGCTCTCATATCCGCCATTAAGCTCTACCAGCCCGATGATACGTTCACATAACGTAGAAACGAAGCTGTTAATCTCAGGATAGTCCATAGTAAGGAAACTGTCCTTGGCTAAAATGTTTCCCCTAACGTCAACGATGGCATAGGTGGTGTACTCGGAACTGATGTCCACGCCAACGACACGTTTCTTGACTGCTGTTTGATTCATTGTACTATATTACTGGTTACTCAAAATAATGTTTTTCGCTAAAGTGCCACAAATATAAAGTTTTTTTCCGAATCAAGCAAACTTTTATAAGTTTTTTTGCAATTATTCACCCAAAAGTGTGTTTTTTCGGGAATAAGTTCGTAACTTTGCACCCATTAAAGCACAATTATCCGGATTAAGCAATGAATATCTTAGAACTTAGTGAACAGGAAATCGGCAGGCGCGAGAGCCTGCAGCAGCTGCGCCAGATGGGTATCAACCCTTACCCTGCGGCCGAATATAGCGTTACGGCATGGAGCACCGACATCGTCAGCGACTTCGAGGACTTGCCCGTCATCGGCAAGGACGACGAGGGCAATGACATACGCGAGACGGCAACCCCCGAGAACAGCCGTATGGTGAGCATTGCCGGCCGTATCATGAGCAAGAGCATCATGGGCAAGGCCGCCTTTGCCAAGCTTCAGGACTCTAAGGGCCGCATACAGGTGTATGTGCAGCGTGACGCCATCTGTCCGGGCGACAACAAAGACCTATATAACGTGGTATTCAAGAAGCTGCTCGACCTGGGCGACTTCATCGGCGTCAAGGGCTTTGTCTTCCGCACGAAGACCGGCGAGATTAGCGTCCACGTCATGGAGCTGACGGTGCTGAGCAAAAGCCTCAAACCGCTGCCCGTGGTGAAGACCGATGCCGACGGCAAGGTCTACGACGCTTTCGACGACCCCGAGCTGCGCTACCGCCAGCGCTACGTTGACCTCATCGTCAATGCCGGCGTGAAGGAGACATTCCTCAAGCGTGCCACCATCATCCGCACCATGCGCCGCATCCTCGACGAGGCCGGCTACACCGAGGTAGACACGCCTATCCTGCAGAATATTGCCGGCGGCGCCTCGGCCCGTCCGTTTATCACCCACTTCAACGCGCTGAACCAGGACATGTATATGCGCATAGCCACCGAGCTCTACCTCAAGCGCCTTATCGTGGGCGGCTTCGAGGGTGTCTACGAGATGGGCAAGAACTTCCGCAATGAGGGTATGGACAAGACCCACAACCCGGAGTTCACCTGCATGGAGCTCTATGTCAGCTATAAGGACCTGCTGTGGGGTATGACCTTCACCGAGCAGATGCTGGAACAGATCTGCACCGCCGTCAACGGCAAGCCGGAGGTAGAGATTGACGGCAACGTCATCAGCTTCCGTGCGCCTTACCGTCGTCTGCCCATCCTCGACGCCATCAAGGAGAAGACGGGCTTCGACTGCGACGGCAAGACCGAGGACGAGATTCGCCAGTTCTGCCTCTCCAAGGGCATGGACGTCGACGAGACCATGGGCAAGGGCAAACTTATCGACGAGCTCTTTGGCGAGTTCTGCGAGGGCACCTTCATACAGCCCACGTTTATCACCGACTACCCCGTGGAGATGTCGCCGCTGACGAAGATGCACCGCTCCAAGCCCGGACTCACCGAGCGCTTCGAGCTGATGGTCAACGGCAAGGAGCTGGCCAATGCCTACTCCGAGCTCAATGACCCGATAGATCAGGAGGAGCGATTCGTGGAGCAGATGCGGCTGGCCGACAAGGGCGACGACGAGGCTATGATTATCGACCACGACTTCCTGCGCGCCCTGCAGTATGGCATGCCCCCCACCTTCGGCATCGGTATCGGCATCGACCGCCTGGTGATGCTGCTCACCGGCAAGTTTGCCATCGGCGAGGTGATGCTCTTCCCACAGATGAAACCTGAGAAGAAAGCACCCCAGTCGACGGTTCAGGAATGGGCACAGATAGGTGTTGCTGAGGATTGGGTATACGTGCTGCGCAAAGCCGGCTTCTATCTGATCCAGGACATCAAGGATGAGAAGGCGCAGGGGCTGCAGCAGAAGATTGGCGAGATTGTCAAGAAGTATAAGCTCGGCTACGACAAGCCCTCGGTGACAGAGGTACAGAGCTGGATAGACAAAGCTACAGAATAATGTTTTTTTGGACAAAAGGACAAAGGAACATGATGTTTTTTGGACAAAAGGACAAAGGAACATGATGTTTTTTGGACAAAAGGACAAAGGAACATGATGTTTTTTTGGACAAAAGGACAAAGGAACATAATGGTTTTGGGACATATGGTAAACGGCATAGAAATCTTCTTCTTTTGGGCGGCCTGGCAGGCCGCAACCGCCAAATGAAGGGAAAGCGTTAATGGCCTTCACTTTAAGGACATAAAAACATAATTTGTATGATATAGGAATATAAGAACAAAGAGTTGAGGTCTATGGATGTAGAACAGTTGGTAAATGTTATTCTCGACTGTGCCTGTGAGGTGCGGAAAGAGTTGCGGCAAGGCTTTGAAGAGAAAGTCTATAAAAACGCCATGTATCTGGAGCTACGAAGCCGTGGACTTGACGTCAAGAGCGAGGTGGCCTTTGAAGTGAGATATAAAGGCACCATTGTTGGCTTATACCGGGCTGACATCTTGGTAGAAGATTGTGTTGTCGTTGAGTTGAAAGCCAACAATGCTTTGTGTGTTGCCAACGAGGTGCAGTTGGTTAACTACCTCAACGCCTCTGGCATCGAAGATGGTCTTCTCATCAACTTTGGCGCCGACCGTTTGGAGTGTAAGCGCAAGTACCGTACATACCGTCCTAAAGGTTCCTTCAATTACAACATTAATCCCCAGTAAATATCTGTCTCTATGTTCCTATCTCCATATTTATGTTTTTATGTCCCTATGTCTAAAACTATGTTTTTATGTCCCTATGTCCAAATATATGTATTTATGTCTCTATGTCTAAAACCATGTCCCTATGTCTAAATTAAATATGTCTCTATGTCATACAACTGCGGAAAGATAGCCATCATCGGTGGCGGCTCCTGGGCCACGGCCATTGCCAAGATTGTGGTGCAGCACACGCACCACATAGGGTGGTATATGCGCCGTGACGACCAGATTCAGGATTTCCGCCGCATGGGCCATAACCCGAGCTACCTGACGAGCGTCCATTTCGACACTGGCGAGATATACTTCGACACCGACATCAACCACATCGTGCAGCTGTACGACACGCTGGTGTTCGTCACCCCCTCGCCCTACCTGAAGAACCACCTGAAAAAGCTCAGGACGCGTATCAAGGACAAGTTCATCGTCACCGCCATCAAAGGCATCGTGCCCGACGAGAACCTCGTCTGCTCGGAGTATTTCCATCAAGTGTTCGACGTGCCCCACGAGAACCTTGCCTGCCTCGGTGGCCCCAGCCATGCCGAGGAGGTGGCCTTGGAGCGCCTGAGCTATCTCACCGTGGGCTGTGCCGACGTGGAGAAGGCGCGCGCCTTTGCCGACGTGCTCACCAGCGAGTATATCAAGACCAAGACCTCCTACGACGTCATTGGCATAGAATACTCGTCGGTATTGAAGAATGTCTACGCGATTGCCGCCGGCATCTGCTCCGGACTGAAATACGGCGACAATTTCCAGGCCGTGCTCATGGCCAATGCCGTGCAGGAGATGAGCCGATTCCTCACCGCCGTACACCCCATCGACCGCAATCCCTACGACAGCGTCTACTTAGGCGACCTGCTCGTGACGGGCTACAGCAACTTCTCGCGCAACCGCACATTCGGCACCATGATTGGCAAGGGCTACTCTGTGAAGTCGGCGCAGATAGAGATGGAAATGATAGCCGAGGGATTCTTCGGCACGAAGTGCATGAAGGAAATCAACCGCCATTGGCACGTCAACATGCCCATTCTCGACGCCGTATATAATATATTGTATGAGCGTATATCGCCGCAGATAGAAATCAAACTACTGACCGACTCCTTCAGGTAGGCAACCGCAAAAGAATAATTGAAGTTCTGCAAGATTTCGTGTGGATAGATAGCTGTTTTTGAAAAACAGATAAAAACCAGGAAAACCGATAAAAACCTAAAACTGTCAGCTTACATTGTTTTTCCCTGTTTTTCTTGTTTTTCCC
>OCTW011522824.1_pt1 | contig 10708 bp, 6 predicted proteins | sample 1539671 | NCBI WGS metagenome assembly OCTW01 (sample SAMN02144230, study PRJEB22623) | gut metagenome | biome: sheep rumen | host: Ovis aries | place: New Zealand
GAAGGAAATTGAAAATTATTTCCTCAGATGACATAATAAAACGGGGTATTCTTACGTTAGGTAGATAGAAAGTCACAAACAAAACAATTCTGCCTATGAAGTATTTTACCCCCGACGTGTTGAAACCAAGTGAGAAAACCCTGAGACTGATCAAGCAAGTAGCTTACACCTATCGCTCGGCCAAGTTTGCCGATGGCACCACGGTCTCTTATTGTCTCAACTAAAGTCAAAGGTCAAAGGCTGAAGGTCAAAGGCCACTTCCCCTCAAGCCTTAGACTGGTTCCCTTAGACCTTAGACCAAAATCTCAAATCTGTGAAATGGTAAAAGTATCACCTTCCTTATTAGCCGCCGACTTCCTGCACTTAGAGCGCGACCTCGAAATCATTAACCGTAGCGAGGCTGACTGGCTCCACCTTGACGTGATGGACGGCGTCTTCGTGCCAAACATCTCGTTCGGCTTTCCTGTGCTGGAGGCAGTGGCCGCGTGTTGTAAGAAACCGCTCGACGTTCACTACATGGTGGTGCAGCCGGAACGTTACGTTCAGCGCACGGCCAGGCTGGGTGCCATGATGATGAACGTGCACTACGAGGCCTGTACCCACCTGCACCGCACCGTTCAGGAAATCCACGATGCAGGCATGAAGGCCGGTGTGACGCTCAATCCGTCAACGCCAGTGTCCATGCTCGAAGACATCATCGCCGACGTTGACATGGTGCTGCTCATGAGCGTGAACCCGGGCTTTGGCGGTCAGAAGTTCATTGAGAACACCATCGACAAGGTGAGCCGTCTGCGGCGGCTCATCACCGAGAAAGGCTGTCAGACGCTGATTGAGGTTGATGGCGGCGTGCAGGGTGAGACGGCTCCCCGCTTAGTGGCAGCCGGCGCTGACGTGCTGGTCAGCGGCAGCTACGTGTTCAAGAGTCCCACGCCCGAACAGACCATTCTGGAGCTTAAAGGGCTTTAGGACAAAGTGAAAAAGTGAAAAGGTGAAAAAGTGAAAAGGTCAAAGGTCGAAGGATGCTTCCCCAAAGCCTTTCACTTTTTCACTTTTTCACCTTTAATCTTAACCCTCACAGCACAGCATGATGTCGTGCTTTTTGGCCATACGGCGCAGGTTCAGAATGGCATAGCGCATGCGCCCCAAGGCCGTGTTGATGCTCACGCCCGTGATGTCGGCAATCTCCTTGAACGACAAGTCCTGGTACATGCGCATATACACCACTTCGCGCTGCGCTGCGGGCAGCATGTCCATCATGTGGCGCACGTCACGCATTATCTGGCTGTTCACCATCTGCATCTCACAGTTCAGCTCCATCACCTCGCTGCTCTTCAGGTTGCTCAGGTCGTTCTCCGCGTTCGGCTCAATGACAGGCTCGTTCCTCTGCACCCGGAACATATCCATGATGATGTTGTGGGCAATGCGCACCATCCAGTACGAGAACTTGCCAGAGTCAGTGTAGCTCCCCTCCTGCAGCTTAACAATGATTTTGACGAACGTGTCCTGAAACACATCGTTAGCCAGTTCCTGGTCGTGAACCATGAACATAATATAGTTGAAGAGCTTTTGCTGATTGCGGGCTAATAACTCATCAAATGCACGATTGTCACCATCGACGTACAGCAAGGCCAACTCCTCGTCGGTCATTTCTTCGAAACTTCTCATTTTTTACTCATTTTTATTGAGTATAGTTGCGTCGATAGGCGTTGCTATTTTAGTTAATTTGACGTTTGTTATTATAATTGTTGGGTGCAAAAGTATGCAAAATGAACGAAAATACCAAATATTTCTTCGAAAAAGTGAGTTTTTTCAGATAAAACACCCCAAAAAGACTCTCCCTCCTTTCACTTTTTTACCTAATCGGGAAAAGCCGTAACCCTTGGAGAGAAGTGCCGTTTCTCTTGGGGAGAAGTGCCGTTTCTCTTGGGGAGAAGTGCCGTTTCTCTTGGAGAGAAGTGCCGTTTCTCTTGGAGAGAAGTGCCGTTTCTCTATTCTCCCCCCTAAACATCTTTTATCTTCTTTGTTTGGCATTTTGCCCATTTATTTGTATTTTTGCATCCGTAAAACTCTAAACTTGAAATATTATGAACGAGAAGTTTCCATACGGCTATGACGTGGATGCCTATATCGACAAGGCATTCGAGCAGATGAAGAAGGATTTTCCCTGGGCAACGAGGGACATGATAGCGGAGCAGCGGTATTTAGGCATTGCAAAGGTGGGTGGCGACTATCAGTATGTCAGGTATTACAACATGTCTGATGGTATGCTGAGCCCAAGGCCAATGAATGTGGACAGTCAGGAGTTCATTCGTCGGCTGGCCAGTGGTCATGAGCGGGCACTTGAACATGCGAACCCCGTGAAAAACTATATCAATGTGCCAGCTTCTTGCCGTTGCCGTGGTGACTGGTTTCTGGAGATTTATCGCATACAGAAGCACGAGAAGGGGGGCTATTCAGCCTATGTGCAGGCTGGCAACCGTTCGGCAGGTGGTTCGAGGACGTTCTTCATTCCAGCTTCTTATCTCAAGCTGCCATGGGAGGAGTTCCTTGACAAGTATCTCGACCTGGTTTCGCCCGGTCCCTTTTATGTGGGCAGGGATGACCTGGAGAAGGCAGAAGGCTTGAAGGAATTCCTCGGCTATTGACAGCAGGCTCCTAAGTCTTCATTGTTACGAGGTCGTTGTTGATGGTGATGATGCCATTCTGTGCGAGCAGGTCGATGACCTTGTTGATGATGTCGCAAATCTTGGTACCGGCACTATAGAATCCCAGTTTCTTGGCCGTAATGGCCGGAACACGGCTTTTAGGCAACGAGAACTCCTCCTTGACCACCTCGATGACGGCATTTGATATCTCTACGATGGGTATCTCTGTGATGGTGCGCGGCGACGGTGCCCTGTAGTAACTGTAGCCGTCGGCAGATTTCTTGTTCAGCCAATAGCTGTATTGCCCGTCAATGCTGAGCGGGTCGCGATAGAGTTTTGGCAAGACTGCTGCCATCACCCGCTGCACGTTGGCTCCTGCGTGTCCAAACCCCAAGGTCTTGGCCAGCCGCTTACTGAGATAGCCCTCGGTCATGGGCTGCTCGTCTTCAAGAATCAGGCTGACTATTCTTTTGTACTTCGGGTGGTGAGGATTGAAAGTCTCTTTATTGAAGGGTATTTGCTCGATTTGGCTTTCACGATAGGCCATCTGCGATTCGTTACGTACCACCTGGTCAACGATACCAGAGCTTTTTATCTTCTCAGCATCAAAGACATAGGAGGCGGGCTTTGTGTCAGCTGGCTTGGCAGGGGCATGTCCTGCCTCGGCCTGCTGCAGCTCCTGCAGCATCTGCTGCAAGGCACGCTGGCGGTTCTCGAACCAGTCGATGGAATAGACCCTAACCACTTGCCAGTTGAGCATGTTCAGCACGCTGGGCTGCACGATTTCCCTGTCGCGCGTGGTCTTCGTCTCATAATAGTTCCTGCCGTCGCAGAGTATGCCGAGGATGTAACGGTCCGGGTGTTCGCGCGTTGAGACGGCTATATCGACCTTGAACTTCGATCTTCCCACAAACGATGACGTGATATAGCCCTGCTCTGACAGTGCGTCGCATATTTGCTCTACCATGACGCTGGCATCTGTGTGCTGCGTTGTGCCGGATACGACGGGCAGACGGCCCGTCTCTGCAAACTCCAGAAAGCCCTTCAGTCCCTCTACGCCCTTCGCGTTGGAGCGCTTAAGGTCTATCTGGCTGGCCTTCAGGGTAGAGAATACCATCATTTCATAGCGGGCGCGCGATACGGCCACGTTCAGGCGCCGTTCGCCGCCGGCATTGTTCAGTGGGCCGAAGTTCATGGATACCTTGCCGTTCTTGTCGGCACCATAGCCTATGCTGAAGAGAATGACGTCGCGCTCGTCGCCCTGAACGTTCTCCAAGTTCTTGACGAAGATGGGTTCCTTGCCGTTCGTGGCTGCTTCCTTGAGTGCCGGGTTCTTGTCGAGCGCTTCCAGCAGCACGTCCTCTATAAGGTCGCCCTGCACCTTGCTGAAGGCCACCACGCCGATGCTGTAGTTGCGCTGTTCGGCATCGGAGAGTCTTCTGATAATTTCGCCGACAATGGCCTTCGCCTCTTCAGGATTGCTGCGCGTGCGCCCTTTGTCGTAAACGCCGTTGACAGGAATGAGCCTCACCTTGGCTACACGGTCGTCGGTAGAGGGGAAAGTCAGCAGGTTGTTGCCGTAATACTGCGAATTGCTGAAGGCTATGAGGCTTTCGTGCTTGCTGCGGTAGTGCCAGTCCAGCCGGTGCTCGCACAGCGAGAGGGTGATGCAGTCGTCGAGAATGCTCTCCATGTCGTCGATGTCGGCCTCCTCCTCGTCAGTCTGGTTCGACGTGAAGAAACTGGTGGGCGGCATCTGCTTACTATCGCCTACGACGATGAGTGCCTTGCCTCGTGCAATGGCTCCCACGGCCTCGCTGGTGGGCATCTGCGAGGCTTCGTCGAAGATAACCAGGTCGAACTTCTCGGCATTCAGGTCAATGTACTGCGCCACTGATATGGGGCTCATCAGCATGCAGGGGCAAAGGCGGGGCAGCAGCGTGGGAATGCTGTCGATGATGGAGCGGATGGAGTTGCCCCGTCCGCCGTTGGCAATGTTGCGCTTCAGTATGCTGATTTCCGACCCTTCGGCCATGGCGGCCGACGATGAGGGTACGCGTGAGGCCAGCTTGCTGTAGAGTTCTTCCTTGCTGAGCTCCTGGAAGCGTGCCGTGTCGCGTTTGTACTTTTCAATCTGCTGACGGAATTTCAGTCCGTTGAACATACGTAGCTGTTCGTTCTCGTTGATGGCTGACTCAATGAGCAGGTGGTACATGCCTTTCAACATGCCGTTGATGGCAACCTGTGGCATGACGCCACGCTCTATGCGCATGATGACAGGCAGCAGCCCCATTTGCTGCAGCTGGTGCTTCTTGTCAACCCAGTGATACCAGTCGCGCATCTGGTCGTAGTGGGCCAGCCAGGTGTTCAGCTGGTTGTCTATGGAGGCTTTGGTGTTGCTGAGCACGGTGAGGGCGTTGAGCTGTTCGGTCAGCACGTTTAAGTGCTGGTTGCTGCTCACGAGCGACTGTGCGTAGTAGAGGAAGTCCTGGCGACGGCTGCCCATGTACTGCAGGTAGCCGTTGTAGTGCTGCTGATGGCTGAATCCGTGAGCATAGGCAAAGGCAGCTGCCTGGTCGGCCTGCGCCTTCAGGTTCTGCACCGAGTGCTGGTAGTTGGCAACTTGGTCCAAAAGCTGGTCAACGCCTGTCTCGAACACTGTTCCGTACTGTTGTAGCGACTGCAAGAACCGCTTTTTGGCGAAATACCGGGGCAGGAACCACTGGCTCTTCACGTCGTCCCACTCGCGCTTGTAGGCATTGACGTCGATGTGTAAGATGCCCTCGCTGTAGGAGGCCAGCAGGTGCTGGCACTGCTGCTCGCTCTCTGACTCTGCCGTCAGCAGGTTGGCAAACATGCCGAGCCACTGCAGGTCGTCGTCACTTTTCAGACCAAGGGGTACGCTGTTGTTAATGGTACCCAACAGGCTGGCGTACTTGTTACGCTCGGTCTGGAACTGCTGTAGCAGCGACTGGATGGTGTCGAGTGTCTCCTGGCGGTTGTCCATGGGCTCCAGACCGTAGAGGGCATGCTGCGTGGGCTGCCCCACAATGTCGAGTATGGTACTGATTTCTGCCGCCTGCTCCTTGCACTGGTCTATGTAGGCGGCTGTGATGCGCTCCTTAGCCGGCAACAGTTCTTTTATCTCGTCGTCAGTAATGGAGAGGTGTGCCGAGATGCAGTCGTAGAGGCTCAGGCCGTTCTGCGACTTCTGGTGGAGGGCCTCCATATAGCTGATGAGCTGCTTGCGCTGGCGAAACAGCTCTGCTGATCGCTGGGCGTACTCTTCCGGCGACTTGATCTTGGTGACGTTCAACACGTCGTCCATCTGTTCCAGGAAGTGTTTCTTGGTAGCCTTATTTGAGTGCAGCTCCAGGCAGAAGGGGGCAAGATTGATTTTCTCAAGTCGTGACTGAACCACTGACAGGGCGGCCATCTTCTCGGCCACGAACAAGACGCGCTTGCCCTGATAGAGCGCATTGGCTATCATGTTTGTAATGGTCTGCGACTTGCCAGTGCCCGGGGGACCATGTAGTATGAAACTCCTGCCTCGGCCTGACTCTACGATGGCTTCCATCTGCGACGAGTCAACGTCAAGGGGGATGGCAAAAGCATTGGGTGCACACTGCTTGTCGATGGTTCTGGCATCAACGGCACAGCCGGCAGAGTCCTGCTTGTCACGCTGGTCAATGAGCGAGGCCACAACGACGTTCTCCCTCAGCTTGTCTGCATTCGAGTGAATATCATTCCACATGACGAACTTGTTAAACGAGAACAGACCCAGCATGGACTCTTCAATTACGTCCCACTTCTTCTGCCCGATAATGGCTCTTCGGAAGTAGGTGAAAATGAGCTTCACATCAACGCCGCTCTCGTCAGTGGGCAGTTCCTTCAGCGCATCTAAAGAGATTCTGAAATTCTGCTTCAGCAGTTCAAGGAGGGTAATGTTGAGCATGGTGTCCTCATCGCGCTTACGAATGATGTAGTTGTTGCCGCTTCTGCGAACTATGTCAACAGGCAGCAGCAGGATGGGCGCATAACGCGGCTGCTCGCTCTTCTCTGTCTCGTACCACTTGAGCATGCCTAAGGCCAGGAACAGGCTGCTGGCACCATTCTCCTCTAACGAGGTACGGGCAGTCCTATAGACGTGTTTCAGCGCGTTTTGCAGCTCCGTGTCAGTCAGGTACGACGCTATCTTGTGATTCTGGATGAGCTCAGAGACATAGGCTTGGTACTCTGTGGCCTGCTGGCTGGAGTCGTACATGCCCTCGGCGTTGGGCTCGAGTTTTTTGTCGGGAGAGGGGGTGATGGTGTAGTCTTCTCCGGCTTGCAAGTGGTCTTCCAAGTGTTCTATTTCGAACGAGATGAAGGGTATGACCTTCTTGCCTAAGCGGGTGTTCAGCAGGTTGTTGCGCAACGAGAAGTCGAGCAGCTTGCGTTCCCAGAGCATCTGCTTGGTGGTGGGCTTGCCTGTTTCCTCGAGCCTGAGGTCGTAGTGCTTCAGGTCTTTCAGACTCTCTGTTGCATGCTGGTGCGCTATGCCCTCGTTGGCAAAGGTCCACCTGCCGTTTATCTCGACGCGTTGGGGCATAGGTATGATGTTGCCCAACCGGCAGCGGTGTATGTCAATGAAGTAGAGAAACTGGCTGTCGTCCTTCATCTTCTGCATGGCGCTTGCTACGGCATCCTCGAAACTGATGCGTTCTGACGACGTGATGGCCGTTGACTCTAATAACACCAGGTTGTTGTTGCCGTCGGCCGTCTCCTTTAGCAGGTAGCTGGCATCGTCGCACACCATCTGGGGAAACACGTTGGGCATCAGCCAGGCACCCACCATGGCGTGGCCTTTCAGTAGCAGTATGATGGGGTAGATACCTATTTCCTCAAGGCACGAAGCCACCAGCAGGCTCGTGTCAAGGCAGGTGCCCATCTTCTCTGTCAGCACCTTGTCGGCCATTCGTATGCGCTGTCCTGTCTGTTCAAAGCTGGCAGGGGGTGCAGAGTAGATGATGCCCTCAGCGCGTAATGCCTCGTAAATGGCAGCTACTTGGGCGCGAACCCGGTTTCTGTTCTGTGTCTGGTACTCGTCGAAGGCGGCTGAGCCGGTCCACTTCTCCAGGAACTGTGCAGCAGCCATCTTCACTCTTGGCAGTAACGGGTTATTGGGTACCACAAAGGCGGCTATGTGCTCTGGCATCACGCTGCTGCCCGCCCACTCTTCGTACGACAGCAGGGTAATGGGGTATTCGTGCGTGTAGAGCAGGGTGTCCTGGCTCTTCACTGTGAGCAGGAACGATGTCTTCACAGCCTCGGTCAACTCGCTTAGCACGGCAATATCCGGCTCAATGCTGAGGGTCTTGACCTGGGCAGACTGACCCTGCTGCAGAATCTCAAATCTGCTACTGCCAGGCTTGATGTACTGACCGCTTATCTCAACAGACAAGTGATGCCAGTCATGGTCGTCGCCATTCTCCAGAACCAGCTTGTTACACACTTCTATGCCACTATTCATCATGGAATAGTTGACGCTTGGCAAATAGTCAATCTTGACAATAACGTTGCAGGTTAGTTCCATACTGGTTTCATCAGTTAAATGTTGAACAAGAAAGGCTCCTCGAACGAACGGGGAACCTTTCTGTTGATGTGGCGTTTATCCTAACTGCCACCACTTTTTACGCTTCTTCTCACGGTTGTGGTGACGTTCGTAACTGGAGTGGAAATCCAGATCGCGGTCTTCTTCTATCACGTCGTGCCACGTTACGCGGTGGCTCACCATGCGGTAGATGGTGCCCCAGTCTGGCAGACCGCCAACGTTACGGTCGTCGATGAATATGTCAACCTTCAGCTTGCGGCTGAAATGCTGGTTGTTGTCGGTGGTCTCCTCGGGGTAGTCGCGGTTGACGGCGTAGAACTCGATGCCTCGCTGGCGGCACCACTCCACGGCCTCGTCGAGCAGCTTGCCTTCGCGGACGCTCCACAATATGAGCTTGTGGTGGTCCTTGAGGAGCATCCTCAGCGTCTCTACGGCGAAGGGTATCTCCTCGCCTATCTCCGGGTACCTGTGTTCGACGATGGTGCCGTCGAAATCCACTGCTATGGTCATACGTGTGTTATGATGATGATGGTTCGCTGTTATCGCTTGATTGATTTGTCGTCAGACTTGCCGTAATGGCTGTTGGCGTAGTTGCCGTAAGAGCCGTAGTTGCCGTAGCCATAGCGGCCGTAGCCCGTTGAGCCGTAGCCGTAGCGGCCGTACTTACCATAGCGACCGTAGCCGTAGTAGTACTTGTACTTTTTCTTCGACATGTCAACACCGTTGAGTACGAGACACATGTTAGGCATCTTCTTCTCGCGGTTGATGTTGTTAATCATGGCGATGTTGGCCTTCGGCGTGTAGTCAGAACGGCATATCATGACAGATACGTCAGCGTACTTGGCAATCTGGAACGTATCAGTTACCAGACCGACAGGTGCTGTGTCGAGAATGACGTAGTCGTACTCCTCGCGCAAAATGTCAATGACGGTGCCAAGGTTCTCGCGTGCCAGCAACTCAGCAGGGTTGGGGGGCACGGGACCAGCCAGCAACAAGTCGAGGTTGGCATTGACACCTGAGGAGATAATCTGGCCGTTCAGGTCGGACTTGCTGACGGTTTCCTTGTTCAGCAGGTTGGTAATGCCGAGGTCGCGGTTGCCTGTAATGCCGAACAGACGGCCCAGTGCAGGTTTACGGATGTCGAGTCCCAGCAGGATGACCTTCTTGCCTAACAGGGCGAAGCTGACGGCCAGGTTGGCGGCGTTGAACGTCTTTCCCTCGCCTGATGTTGATGACGAGAAGAGGATGACTTTCTGCTTCTCGGTCATCATGAACTGTATGTTGGTACGCATGGAGCGGAATATCTCGTCAATCTGGTCGTTCTGGTTCTCGTGTACCACGATGCCGGCGGCTGTCTTGACGCTGTCGCTGGCCACGGCCACCTCGGCCACAACGGGCAGGGTGGTGAGACGTGCCAGGTCGTCGGGGCCTTCAATCTTGTACTTCAGGTACTGAATGAGGTAGATGACGAGAGCTGGCAGACCGGCACCCAGAATGAGGGCGATGAGCAGGATGATGGCTGACTTGGGGCTCACCTTGCCGTTGTACTGGGGCTTGTCAATGACTTTACCCTTATCGGCGGTGGCGGCCAGCTCGATGGAGTTCTCTTCACGCTTCTGCAACAGCATGAGGTAGAGGCCGGACTTTACTTCCTGCTGACGGCCTATCTCTGTAAGCACGCGCTCCTGGGCAGGTGTGCTGCTGATGCGGCTCTGGTAGATGCTGTACTGGCTGCTGATGCTCTGGCGCTTGATGTCGGCAGAACGGTGAGCCTGAGTCAGCGAGGTACGGATGCTTCGTTGCAGTTCGTCCAGCGTGCTGGTAAGCGTCATGACCTGAGGAGCGTTCTCAGAGGCAGAGCGTAACAGACGGTTACGGTCCTGAACGGCCTGGTTGTAGTCCTTAATCAGTCCAACCGAGGCAGCATCGCTGAGACCGACGCCTGAAGGCATGATCTGGTATTTGTTCGAGGGGTTATCTACATATTCGCGCATGTAGTCAATCATCTGAATCTGGGCGTTCACCTGTGACAGCTGGTCAGAGAACTCACCTGAGCGCTGTACAGCCTGGCCGGCATCAATGCTCATGTTGGTCACGTTGTGGCTGCGCTTGAAGCTCTCTAACTGGCCTTCTGTCAGACCCAGCTCTGCGTTAATCTTCTCCATACGGTCGTTGATGAAGATCTCCGTCTTACGGGCTATCTCGTTCTTGTCGGCATTGGCCTGACCGTTATAGCATGCTGCCAGCTCTGTCAGGAAGTCCTGGGCACGCTTGGGGCTAATGTCCCTAACGGTTAGCTGGGCAATAGAGGTGACCTTCGAGGTGGGCTCTACAGAAAGGCTGTTAACCCAGCGTGTAGCCACCATGGAGACAGGAGTGATGTTGGCAAAGATGACTTCACCATTCTGCATACCCTTGCCTGTGCCCTTGGTGAAGGTGAGCGTACCTACAGACGTCTTGCGTGCGGCAG
>OCTW013406557.1_pt1 | contig 10708 bp, 10 predicted proteins | sample 1539671 | NCBI WGS metagenome assembly OCTW01 (sample SAMN02144230, study PRJEB22623) | gut metagenome | biome: sheep rumen | host: Ovis aries | place: New Zealand
ATTTTTGAAATGATGGCGTTGTAGCTCAGTTGGTAGAGCAGAGGACTGAAAATCCTTGTGTCACTGGTTCAATTCCAGTCAATGCCACAAGACAATTCACGGAAAGGAGGCAGAATGAAGCCTCCTTTCTTTTTTTGCGGCCCTGCCCCTGCCCGCAGGACGGGCGGCAAAGGGGGTTGGAAAGTATGACTAAAGTCCCAAACATGATGACAAAAGTATTGGTTGTTGACGACGAGCAGGATTTGTGCGAGATTCTGCGTTTTAATCTGGAGAGCGAGGGATACGAGGTGCAGACATGCGAAGGTGCCGAGGAGGCACTGAAGACACTGGACGGCGGCACCGGCTGGCGGCCGGACCTGATACTGCTGGACGTGATGATGGGACACCTGTCGGGGTTTGAGCTGGCCCAGCAGCTGCGCGGGCGGGGAGACAACACACCCATCATCTTCCTCACCGCCCGCGACGGCCACGACGACCAGCTGAAAGGGTTTGCCTATGGGGCCGATGACTACATTACCAAGCCTTTCGCATTCGACACTGTGCTGGCACGCATCAAGGCGGTGCTGAAACGCTCCAAGCCTCAACCTCCCAGCCACGCCGCACAGGCCGAAGCCGACGGGGTGATGCTGTGCGGGGGACTGAGAATCGACACCCGGCAGCAGAGCGTCACGGCACAGGGAACCACAGTGGAGCTGACCCGCAGGGAGTATATGATTCTATGCCTGATGGCCAAAAGCCCGAACCACTATTTCAGCCGCGAGGAGATTATGACCTCGGTGTGGCCCAACGACGCGCTGGTGAACGACCGCAGCGTGGATGTGCACATAGCCCGCCTGCGCAAAAAACTGGGGCCCGAGGGACGGCGCATCGTGAACCGCACCGGTTTCGGCTATGCCTTGTGCCCGGACTGCAATTGACCGCCGCCGGAGCCCGGTGGCCCCGCCGGAGAAATGGATTTTATAAAACAAACTGATTGAACACAATATGGTCGCATTGACAATTACAATAGTTTTGCTGATACTGGCGCTGGTGTCGCTGGTGTGGATGGCGGTGCGGCTGAAGGTGAGGGTGCGGAACGAGCGACAACTGCGCGAGGAGGCCGAGGTGTCGAAACAGCAGATTATTGTGGAGCAGCGGCGCAACCGGCAGCTGAAGCAGGAGATGACCAACAATATAGCCCATGAGCTGAAGACCCCGGTGAGTTCGATACGCGGGTATCTGGAGATACTGCTGGGCGACCGCCCGGTGAGCGATGAGCAACGGCGCTATTTCATGGAGCGGTGCTACAGCCAGACTCTGCGACTGTCGGACTTGATCAACGATGTGGCGCTGATCAACAAGTTGGAGGAGGGCAACGACCTCTTTGTCCGCGAGCAGGTGGACCTCCGCGCCCAGGCCGAGGAGGCCACACGCGAGCTTTCGCTCAAAGCCGAGGCACACGGAACCCTGATTGAGAACGCATTGCCCGAAGGGATGGTGGTGGACGGCAACGGGCTGCTGATTTACTCGATATTCCGCAACCTGATTGAGAACGCCATCGAGTATGCCGGCGACGAGTGCACGGTGGTGATGCAGTGCTACAAGCCTTTCGACGGCACCCACTATTTCATCCATCTCTACGACACGGGCAAGGGGGTGCAGAACGAGTACCTGCCCCGGCTGTTCGACCGCTTCCTCCGCATCGAGGAGGGCCGCAGCCGCAAGAACGGTGGCACGGGGCTGGGCCTTTCGATAGTGAAACACGCTGTGCTTTTCCACGGAGGGGACATCTATGTGAAAAACCGCAACGAGGGCGGACTGGAGTTCTTCTTCTCCATCAAGCAAGGCGGCGAGAGGGGTTGACGCACCGGCGGCGGCCACACTGCGCAGCCGCCACCCACAGACCGATACAATCGAGAACATCAAAAAACAACAATCATGCACATAACACCTATACAATTAAGATTTAACGACATCGACCAAATGGGGCATGTGAACAACGCTGTGATTATGGAATTTTTCGACCTGGGCAAGTCGGAATATTTCACGGCCATCGGGCTGCCCCCCGAGGAGGGGGAGTTCACGGTGATGGTAGTGCGGGTGGAAGTGGATTTCCACAGGCAGATACATTATCACGACCGCATACATGTGACGACGGTGGTGGACCACTTCGGCACGAAAAGCCTGGCGGTGCGCCAGCAGGTGGTGGACACCGCCACGGGCGAAGCCTGCGCCACGTGCCGCACGGTGATGTCGGGCTACAGCCGCACCACGCAACGGGCCGCCGTGATACCCGACACAATAAAAGAAAGCATTCTGCGTTATGACCAGAACTCTGGTCAGACGACGACCCACTGACAAGCCGCCGCGCGACCAGGCACGGAGTAAAAGCTTTTGAATTGTAAAATGAAAGACAGGGTTTTAATAGTTTATACCGGCGGCACCATCGGCATGGTGCAGGACGAGCGGGGCTCGCTGAGGCCTTTCCCGATGGAGCATATATACGATGTGCTGCCAGAACTGCGCAAATGCCCATACACAGTGGACACCTGCCAGCTGGAGCGCATCATTGATTCATCGAACATGACACCCGATTTCTGGGTGGACATTGCCGAAATTATTGAGAAGCGGTATGACGACTATGACGGCTTTGTGGTGCTGCACGGCACGGACACAATGGCCTATACGGCATCGGCGCTGAGCTTTATGTTTAAGAATCTGTCGAAGCCCATCATCCTGACGGGCAGCCAGCTGCCCATGGGGGTACTGCGCACCGACGGGCGCGAGAACATCATCTGCGCACTGGAGTTGGCCTCGTGCCGCGAGGCGTTCATACCCGAAGTGTGCCTGTTTTTTGAGAACCACCTGTATCGGGGCAACCGCAGCACCAAAGTGAGCGCGGAGAATTTCGACGCTTTCATGAGCTTCAACTTCCCGTCGCTGGCCAAGGCGGGCATCAACTTCAGCTTCAAACCCCACCTGTTCCTGCCCAAGGGTACCCAGCCGCTGGAGGTGCGCAAACGTTTCGACCGCAATATAGCGGTGCTGAAACTCTTCCCCGGCATCACACCACAGGTGGTGCGGGCCATTCTGGGGGCCGAAGGTCTGCACGGTGTAATTGTGGAAACCTTCGGCAGCGGCAACGCGCCCACCGAGCCGTGGTTTATCGAAGCCATGGAGGACGCACTGAAACGGGGCATCATTGTGATGAATGTGACGCAGTGCAAGGCCGGCTCGGTGGTGATGTGCCAGTATGAGGCCAGCTACGAGATGAGCCGCATGGGCATCATCGGCGGACGCGACATCACGCTGGAGGCCGCCGTGACCAAGATGATGTATTTGCTGGGCACCTACCCCGACAACCCGGCCCACGTGCGCAAATGCCTCGGCGAGTCGCTGCGTGGCGAGATGGCGGATACCCCCTGCAAGTAATCCACCTCTAAACACACTGGCTTTGAAAAGGTTCATTCTTTATATCGCCGTATTGTTGAGTCTGCCCCTGTCGCTGCAGGGACAGACGCGGGCAGCGCACTTGGGGTCGTTTGACAACCGCAAACTGCACTGGGGCATACAGGTGGGCTACACGCAGTCGAAATTCGACCTCCACTTCTCGGAGAACGACACCCTACGGCAGAATATACAAGGCGTCACCTCATACTACTGTCCCGGATTCCATATCAACGTGATTGGCGACCTGCGGCTGGGCGACAACCTGAACCTGCGGCTGCTGCCCGGCGTCACCTTAATCAGCCGCGACATGTCGTACGATTGGTCCGAGGCCTACACCTCGACCCACTGGAAATACGACCTGCGGCGCACAGTGGAGTCGGTCTATGCCGAGGTGCCGCTGGAGCTGAAGTTCCGCGCCAAGCGCTATACCGATTTCAGGCCTTACCTCATAGTCGGCGGCAGCTGGGGATTCGATGTCGCCTCACTGTTCAAGAACAAGAATAACAACGACGAGTCCATCATCCGCCTCAACCCCATCGACCTCCGCTACACGGCGGGCGTGGGATTCGACTTCTTCCTCCGCTATGTGAAGTTCGCCATCGAATTCAAGATGGCCTTTGGAGTGATCGACTTGAAAGTGCAGGACGACGACTACTACACCCTGTCGACCGACGACCTGCACTCGCGCACGTTCATGCTCTCGTTCACTTTCGAATAATCACGGCCATGCGGAAGATAGTGGAGATAGACCTGAGTCCTGAAGAATATACCACCCCGGAGCTGCTGCACGCGGCTGCCGCACGGCGGGCCGGCATGGCCGCCGCCGAGGTGAAGCATGTGGAGGTGCTGCGCCGCAGTCTCGACTCGCGCCGGGGCATCCGATACCACACCACCGTTGAAATTTATGCCGGTGAGGACTTCGTCCCGCGCGACTACAGCGGCCACTATCAAGACTGCCACGCCAGGCCCCCGGTGGTGATTGTGGGCGCTGGACCGGCAGGGCTCTTTGCCGCCCTCCGCGCTCTCGAGCTGGGGTTGAAACCCGTCATCATTGAGCGGGGCCAGCCCGTGGAGCAGCGCCGCTACGACATTGCGCGGCTGGGGCGCAGCCGCGTGGTGGACCCGGAGAGCAACTGGTGCTTCGGCGAGGGAGGAGCCGGCACCTACTCGGACGGCAAACTCTATACCCGCAGCACCAAGCGGGGCAACATAGACTATGTGCTGCAACGCTTCATCGAGCATGGGGCCGACCCGTCAATTGCCATCGACGCCCATGCCCATATAGGCACCGACCGGTTGAGCGGCATTATTGCCAACATGCGCCACACCATCGAGACCCACGGCGGCGAATACCATTTCGGCACCCGCGTGGTGGACCTCGTCGCGCAGCCGGAGCAAGGGCAGCTGAGGGTGGTCGGAGTGAGGGACGCGCAAGGCAACACCTACGAGGGCGTGGCCGTCGTCCTGGCCACAGGCCATTCCGCCCGCGACATCTACAGTCTCTTCACCCGCCGGGGATGGGCATTGCAGGCCAAGCCTTTCGCCCTCGGCGTGAGGGTGGAGCACCCACAAAGCCTCATCAACGAAATCCAGTACCACCGCTCGCCGTCCATGCGGTTTCTTCCGCCGGCGGCCTACAGTCTCACCACGCAAGTGGACGGCCACGGGGTATTCTCGTTCTGCATGTGTCCGGGCGGGGTGATTGTGCCCGCCGCCACCGGCGCAGGGCAGCAGGTGGTGAACGGCATGAGCAACTCGCAGCGCAACTCGCCCTACGCCAACAGCGGCATCGCCGTGACCGTAAGCCCGGCCGACGTGCCGCAGTATGCCGACCACGGGGCTCTGGCCCTGCTCCGCTTCCAGCAGGAGGTGGAGGAGGCCGCCTTCCGCGCCGCCGGCGACACCATATCGGCCCCCATCCAACGGCTCACAGACTTCTGCCAGAACCGCACCAGCCAGCATAACAACAAAAGCAACTACCTCGGCCCCACGGTGGGCAGCCCGCTGCACGAATTGCTACCTCCCTTTGTAGTACACTGTCTGCAGGAGGGGTTCAAGCAATTCGACCGCAAGATGCACGGATTCCTCACCTCGCAGGCCAGTGTGCTGGCCGTCGAGAGCCGCACCTCGTCGCCCGTGCGCATCCCGCGCGACGAGACCATGCAGCATCCCCAGCTACACGGACTTTACCCCTGCGGCGAAGGGGCGGGATATGCCGGGGGCATCGTATCCTCCGCCCTCGACGGCATCAACGCCATTGAAAAACTCGCCAACTATCAATCCTAAACCTTTCTGCCATGAACTTTGAACTCAAATCAGACTTTGCCCCCATGGGCGACCAGCCCGAGGCCATCCGCCAGCTGGTTGAAGGGGTGCGCAGCGGACAGCGCGCACAAGTGCTGCAAGGCGTCACGGGCAGCGGCAAGACCTTCACCGTGGCCAACGTCATTGCCCAGTTGCAACGCCCCACCCTGGTGCTGAGCCACAACAAGACCCTCGCCGCTCAGCTCTACGGCGAGTTCAAACAATTCTTCCCCAACAACGCCGTTGAATATTTCGTATCCTACTACGACTACTACCAGCCCGAGGCCTACATCGCCGCCACCAACACCTATATTGAGAAGGACCTGGCCATCAACGACGACCTCGACAAACTGCGCCTCCGTGCCTCCTCGGCCCTGCTCAGCGGCCGGCGCGACGTCATTGTGGTCAGCTCGGTAAGCTGCATCTACGGCATCGGCAACCCCGAAGAATTCAAACGGGGCACGGTCAACATCCATGTGGGTCAGCGCATCAGTCGCGACAACCTCCTGCTGCAACTGCTCGACGGCCAATACGTCCGCAACGAAATCGAATTCGTCAACGGCCGTTTCCGCGTCAAGGGCGACACCGTCGATGTCTTCCCCTCCTTCGCCGACTTCTGCTTCCGCATCAGCTTCTGGGACGACGAGATTGAGAGCATCGAGAGCTTCGACCCCGTCAGCGGCCAGCGGATTGAGACCTTCACCGAGGCCACCATCTACCCCGCCAGCAACTTCCTCACCTCCAAAGAGAACATGGCCGACGCCCTGCACCAGATTCAGTCCGACATGTTTGAGCGGCGCGACTACTTCTATTCCGTCGACAAGAATCTTGAAGCCAAACGCCTTGAAGAGCGCGTCAACTACGACCTTGAAATGATTCAGGAACTGGGCTACTGCAGCGGCATCGAGAACTACTCGCGCTACTTCGACGGCCGCGAACCCGGCAGCCGCCCGTTCTGCCTCATCGACTACTTTCCCAAAGACTTCCTCCTGGTCATTGACGAGAGCCACGTCACCGTGCCCCAAATCGGTGCCATGTATGGCGGCGACCGCAGCCGCAAGACCTCCCTGGTCGAATACGGCTTCCGCCTCCCCTCCGCCCTCGACAACCGGCCCCTCACCTACGACGAGTTCTACAACATCACCGGCCAGACCATCTATATCAGCGCCACCCCGGCCAAATACGAACTCAGCGAGGCCGAGGGCGTAGTGGTGGAGCAAATCATCCGCCCCACCGGCCTGCTCGACCCCGTGGTCGAAGTGCGCCCCGCCGTCAGCCAGGTCGACGACCTGCTGGACGAAATCGAAAAGACCGTCTACAAACACGAGCGCGTCCTCGTCACCACCCTCACCAAACGCATGGCCGAGGAAATGACCACCTACCTCCTCAACCTCGGCATCCGCAGCAAATACATCCACAGCGATGTGGACACCCTGGAACGCGTAGAAATCATGCGCGACCTCCGCATGGGAGTATTCGATGTGCTGGTGGGTGTAAACCTCCTGCGCGAAGGACTCGACCTGCCCGAAGTGTCGCTCGTGGCCATCCTCGACGCCGACAAAGAAGGCTTCCTCCGCAGCGACCGCGCCCTCATCCAGACCATAGGCCGCGCCGCCCGCAACGTCCACAGCAAAGCCATCCTCTACGGCGACACCATCACCGGCAGCATGCAACGCGCCATCGACGAGACCAACCGCCACCGCGAAAAGCAAATCCGCTACAATCTGGAACACGGCATCGTGCCGCGCCAGATAGTCAAGAACACCGAAGCCATCATCGGGTCCACCAGCGTCATCGAGCGTGCCGCCGAAGAACATTACGAGGAGAAAGCCGCCGAAGGCCCCAACATCCCCAACATCGCCGCCTCGCCTTACGCCCTCAACACCCCGGCCCACAGCGGCGGACACTCAGGCCACAACCCCCATGCCCGGCAGCAGCCGCTGCCCCCGGCCGACACTCCCCTGCCCTATGCCGCCGAGGACACCACCAGCACCGCACAGGAAGACGACCTCCAATGGTGCAACAAAACCCAGGCCCAGCTGCGCAAAGAAATCCGCGAAACCCAGCGCAAGATGCAACAGGCCGCCAAGGAGATGGACTTCATGGCCGCCGCCAAATACCGCGACCAAATCCGCGCCATGCAGAAAGCCCTCGAAACCGCCCGTGGCTGACACACTCTTTTTTCACGGAAAAATACATCCCCGCAACGGGTTTTTCCCCACGAAAAACCCGTATCTTTGCACCCGATAATCAAACACTCTAAAACCCTATACCATGAAACGTTTATCCCTCATTCTCGCCCTCCTGCTGATTGGCACCGCCCTCTCAGCCCAGCCCCGCGGCCACAACCACAACCACAACGCCACGGCCCAGCGCCATGCCACGCCCTCCATCTTGGTGCAAGCCCAGCATGGCGAAATGTTCCAAGTCTACGTCGACGGCGACCTCATCAACCAAGTGCCGCTGGCCGAAGTCCTTGTCGACCGTCTCGACACCCGTCTGCACGACGTCATCATCGTCCTCACCCACCCGGCCCGCAAAGCCGCCGCCACCCAGCTCTACGCCGCCCTCGACCCCGTGCCGACCCTCGTTGTCGACTACGACATGCGGCGCCAACAGATGCTACTTTTCAGCTCGCAAAACCATGGAACCCCGCCTCAGCAAGGTCACCTGCCACATCACCACATCCTCCCCACCCCACCCACACCTCCGGCCAGTCCCGTCATCATTCCCCAGGCCATTGCCGTTGACGAGCCCGCCACAGTCTCCGACCAATGGGTAAACGAGATGATAGCAATCATCAACAACCAGAGCTTCGACAGCGAAAAACTCTCCACCGCCAAGGGGCTGCTCAACAACGGCAAACCCTTCACCGCCTCGCAGATTGCACGCATAGGCCAAACCCTCGACTTCAACCACTCGCAAGTCGACTTCCTCAAAGCTGCCTACCACCACTGCATCGATCCCGAAAACTACGAGCGGGCTCTCAGCATCCTCACCTTCAGCAACGACCGGCAGAGCCTCCGCGACTATATCAACCAACAACAATAAAGGCCGCAAAAACAGGACCGGGTGCCGCATTGCTTGGCGGCACCCGGTCCCGTTTTTCATCAGTGCAGACAAAGCTTACTCTACCGAACTACCAGACGTTTGGTCTTTACCCCGTGTTCGCAGTAGATGGCTATCACATACACCCCGCTGGGCCAGCCGCCCACGTCCAGTGTCGCCGTCACCCCGTCTGCCTTCTGCTCCAGCACCCTCACCCCGCGGCTGTCGTAGGCCTCTATCCGTTCCATCCTGTACGACGACATCACATTCGTCACCGTCACCGCCGGGTTCGGCACCATGCTCACATAGTCGTCACCGTCCTCCGCCAGGTCTATGCCCTCGCGCTGCCCCGTCGTGTCCGGCACGTTGTGGTACACCTCCACCTCCAGCGGGCGGCTCCACTCTCCGTAATCCTCCGTCACACTGCAGTACCCCCGCACCAGCGCGAAATACTGCACTCCCGTCTCCAGCCCTGTCAGCGTCAGCGTCGGCGCCGTGACAGTCGTCACCACATAGTCGCTCCACGCATCCGTCATCTTGCCCACGGCCACCTCCCACGGCCCGCCGTCGCACGAATCCCACATCACCGTCGCCGTGCCCTCACCGCGCTCTTCCACTCGCAGGTTCCTCACCTCGTGGCATATCGTCGTGTCAAAACCCGGCTCTATTATCGGCCAGAACATCGGGACACGGACAAGCCTTTCGGTCGGCAATGTATTGAAATCTTCATGTCCCCTGAACCAATATTCATCACACCACCAAGACACCCATGTCAGATTTCGATATTTATTCCAATGTCTTAAATCCATTCTGGTATTAATATACTCTGTCCTACTGCAAGAGTCCAACCTATAGATATAAGCAAGATAGCGGGTGGGGCTATGGTCAAAAGACCAGTATTCGAAGCTGGGCCAGCCCTCCGTGTTTCTCCACCTGCCCTCGTTGTTCAGCATCGCGCCACCCACCACAAACGAATCCTCCACATACACAGGGTCTTTGAACTCCACCTCATACAACGGCACACTGACAGTATCATAACTCTGTTGTATTTCAGGTTCAGTGTAATGGTTATCCAGGTTTCCCCGTGGGAAAACCACAATCCGGTGCGGGTCCTCTATCCTGTACTTGCCCGAACCCAGCAGGCTCAACCCCTCGGGCGTGAACTCATAAATCCCCATCCACTCCGTGTTCCGCGATGCCAGCAACGTGTCGTTGACCGAGAAAAACCGATGTCCACTGCAATACATCCACTGCCCCCTGTCCACATGCACCGGGGCTGCCACCCCAACCACCTTCAGTATCCTGTCCGTCGCCATCTGCCTCCCCATTATGCCGTTGCCATACTGAATCACCCTGTAACATAATACATCACCAAACAGATCCCGTTGTATCCCGACGAAATGGCGTTATCGTCAAAAAGTACCGATGTCGTGACCGTACACTGAGTCTCCAACAATCCATAGTCCAAAGGGTGCGTGTAGTAATCCGTATCGATAATCCCCGCTACACCACCTGGAGTTTGGGCACCCGCCACGCCCGCTGCCATCAGGGCGCAAACATAAAACAGAATCTTTTTCATAGCCTCATCTTATTTTGAGTTATTCACAGAAGTAACAATACGTTTCATATTTATACTATTTAAAATCAAGCATATATCTGATTATTATCTTATAAACCGTTGTCGCAAAGATACAAAACAATTCTAAATAAACAAATACTTAGGTAAAAAAATAACAAAAAAAGCATTGCTTCTTATCTACAACCGGGGAATCATACCGCCCATACCTGCCAAACGGCGGACAAGACGGCTGCGCCAATGTGCGCCCCGCCGGGTTGCGGGGATGCCGCAGGGCGACAACCGCGCTGCGGCAACCGCGCGACACAAAGGCTGCCGGCCCGCCCGATGGTGGGCGAAGGCTCATTCCAG